>Ga0209515_10006569_pt1 | contig 14387 bp, 17 predicted proteins | sample Subgroupgradi54m_FD_187454 | JGI IMG/M metagenome (GOLD analysis project Ga0209515, IMG submission 187454) | Subsurface groundwater microbial communities from S. Glens Falls, New York, USA - GMW60B uncontaminated upgradient, 5.4 m (SPAdes)... ...
CGCACCCGAGAGCTGACCGAGGCGGCGATTGAGCGCACGCGCGCGGAGGAGGCGCTGGTCGCCTCCGAGGTCCGATACCGGAGCCTCTTTGAAACCGCCCAAGACGGCATCCTGATCCTCGATGCGGACACGGGCCGCATCGCCGACGTGAATCCCTTCCTGGTCAAACTGCTCAGCCGTCCGCAGCACGAGTTGATGGGTAAGCAGCTCTGGGAGATCGGGCTGTTCAAGGATGCGGAGAAGTCCCGAGCGGCGTTTCAGGCCTTGCAGGAGCGGGGCTATATCCGGTACGAAGACCTGCCGCTCGAGACGCACGACGGACGGCGGATCGATGTCGAGTTCGTGAGCAACGTCTACCCGGTCGGCGAGACGCGCGTGATTCAGTGCAACATCCGCGACATCACCGCGCGCAAGCGAGCCGAAGAGGCGCTGCAACTGGTGCATGCGGAGCTGGAACAGCGGGTGCACGAGCGGACCGCGGAGCTGTCGGGTGCGAACGCGCATCTGCAGGAGTCGTACGAGCAGATCCGGCGCCTGGCGTTGCGCCTGCAGTCCATCCGAGAAGATGAACGGACGGGAATCGCCAGGGAGTTGCACGACGAGCTCGGCCAAGCGCTCACCGCGCTGAAGATCGACCTCGTGTGGGCCTCCGGTAAGTTCCCGGCCGGATCAGTGGTGTTGCTTGAGCGGGTCGCCGCCATGGTCACGCTGGTGGATCGCATGGTGGAGACGGTGCAGCACGTGTCCTCCACACTGCGGCCGGGGATCTTGGATGATTTCGGCCTGTTGGAGGCGATCCGGTGGCAAGGCAGAGAATTTCAGCAGCACATGGGAATTCTTTGCCGCACGGTCATCGAGCTGGAGCAGCTGGAGTTGGATGCGAATCAGGTGACCTCGCTGTTTCGGATTCTCCAGGAGGCGCTGACGAATGTCGCGCGCCATGCCAACGCCGCGGAGGTCCGCATCAGGCTGAGCGCCTCCGGCGGGAAGTTGATCCTGGAGATTGTCGATAACGGCCAGGGCATCTCTACGGCGCAGATCGCCAGCCCCGCCTCGCTTGGGTTAATCGGCATGCGAGAGCGCGCCTTGCTCTTGGACGGTCAGCTGACGGTGACGGGTGTCGCGGCCGGAGGAACGACGGTGCGCATCGCGATGGCCTACCCGGCGGACATAGCGGAAGCCGTCGCATGATCAAAGCCGTCATCGCCGATGACCATGACGTGATTCGCGAGGGGATCAAACGGATTCTTGACGACACATCGGACATTCGCGTGGTGGCCGAGGCCGTCGACGGTCAGGAGCTGCTGGCGAAAGTGCGCTCCAAACCGTGCGATGTGGTGATCCTCGATCTCACCATGCCGGGCCGCGGCGGGTTGGATGCGCTCAAAGAGCTGCGGACCGAGCATCCCAAGCTGCCGATCCTCGTACTGAGCATGCATGCCGATAACCAGTATGCGGTCCGTGTGCTGAAGTCGGGTGCTGCCGGCTATGTGACGAAGACGCACGTCTCCGCGCAACTGGTGGACGCCATTCGTAAGGTCGTCAGCGGGGGCAAATACATCACGCCGGCCGTGGCCGAATTGCTCGCCATGGATCTCGGAAACGATCTCGAGGCCGCTCCCCATGCCAGGCTGTCAGACCGGGAATTTCAAGTGCTGCGCCTGATCGCCTCGGGGAAGACCGTCTCGGAGATCGCCGCCGAGCTCTCCTTGAGCGTCCAGACCATCAGCACGTACCGGGCCCACATCCTCGAGAAGATGAGCCTGGAGAACAACGCCCAGTTGACGCATTACGCGCTCCAGCGTCATTTGGTCGAGTAAGTCGCTCGCCGTTCCCGCACGTCAAGCCTCTCCATTCGCCGCACGGCCCCATCGTACAAACCGCGATCTCATCGCCGCTGCCACGACGAGTCCACATCTAGCGTTCCGCCGATTTCCGCGTCGCTCCCACCGGACTAGACTACATCTATATAGAGCACGCACACGACGCGCCGCGGAGAACGACATCACCGCGCGCTCGGTGGGCGGCCACGATCTAAAGCAAGGAAGCGAGGGCACGATGCGTTGGAATCATTTGTTGAGGACAGCGATCACCCCCACCGCTCAAGAGCTGGCGAGCGACATTAAGCGAAATCGCTAGATGCGGATGCAAGGCACGGGCACGCCGACGATGAAGAAGATCTTGGTTGTCTGGTTGGTGGCGTCCGCGGTGATCGGTTTGATGAGCGCGGCCGGCTGCGATAAGCCGGTCGCCTCCTCGTCCCAAGCGATTCAGCACGCCGAGGCGTTGAAGACGCCTGTGCGACAAGCGGACTATCTCATGAGCCAGGCCAAAGCGTTTATGAAGGCGAAGAACCAGCAGGAAGCGATCAAGACGCTGCAATACGTATTGGCGAGCGTCGATCCCCGCTCGGACGCCGCGAAGGATTTGTTGGCGGATGCCAAAGCGCAGCTGGCCGCGGAAGCTCAAGCGGTCGTCGGTGACACGAAGAAGAGTCTCGGGCTTTGAGGGAACGAACAACGGAGGCGAAGATGGACTACAGCGTTAGATACTGGGTCGGATTTCTCCTGATCGGTCTGATGGTCGGCTGGGTCGCGGGGATGATTATGAAGGGTCGCGGATTTGGGATCGCCGGTGACATTGTGGTCGGCGTGCTCGGAGCCGTGGTTGGCGGGTGGCTGTTCAATATGTTGGGGTTGACGACCTATGGGACGACCGGTGTCTTCATCACGGCGCTCGTTGGAGCGATGGCGTTGGTCGGTCTGACGCGTTTCTTTAGGCTGGCCGCGTAGGCGCGAAGGAGGACGGACATGAACAAGGCATGCGTGCTGGTGGTCCTGTGTCTCGTTGCCACGGGATGCAGTGCGGATTTCTGGAAAGGCGGAGCCGCGGGTGCCGGGGCGGGTATCATCGGCACCGGGGCGGGGTATGAGCTTCGAGCCAGACAACAGATGGTCAAGCTCGAGGAGGATCACAAAGCAGGCCGCATGAATGACCATGACTATGAAATCCGGAAAGACCAGATCCAGAAAGGCTCGATTGTCTATTAACTGTAGCCAAGCACTGTAAGAGAAGCGGAAATCAAGAACCAATGAAAGCAGTAAACGAGGAGAACGGGAATGAAACGACAGGACATGTGTAGATTAGGGATCGTGTTGTTGAGTGTGGGCGGTTTGGTCGCTGCGACAGGGTGTAGCAGCATCAGTGATACGCGTACCAGTCTTGTTGGCCTGCGCGGTCCCAGTGGTCCTACCGGTTATCAAGGGGAACAAGGTTTCGCCGGACAAACGGGTTCATCGGGCGTTGCTTTAAGAGGTGAGCGTGGCGCAATGGGCCCTACCGGTCCTATCGGCGAACGCGGGTTGACTGGTCCAAGAGGGCCTGTGGGTGACGTTGCGAGAGGGCCGATGGGTGTCGTCGGACCGATCGGATCCACGGGTGCGCAAGGTGAAATTGGAAAGCGGGGCAAGCAAGGGGATAGCTTAGCCGGCTATGCCGGTCCACAGGGAGCGGTTGGTCCACAAGGTGAACGAGGTCTTGTTGGAGATACAGGCGCTAAAGGTGCGACGTTGTACGGCCCCACAGGCCCCGCCGGTTATGCGGGCCTGCCAGGTCAACAGGGAGCGGTTGGCGGGGAAGGCTCGAAAGGCAGCACGACGGAGGGCGTCGCCGGTTTCGCTGGTCCTTCCGGAATCGAAGGAGCCAACGGTGGGCAGGGAGCAACCGGTCAACGAGGCGTTGTCGGCCAGATTAGTTGGGAGCTCTACAAGGAATTCAATTTCAACTACAAGGAAGCCGCTCTTAGCCCCGGAGACATGCACAAGGTCAACGAAATCGCTGGTTATATGAAGCAGAATCCATCGGTGAAAGTCGGCATTGATGGCTCCACAGCGAGTTGGACCGAGCAAGACATCAACCGCCTTCGTGTCAACGCAATCCGTGCGGCATTGATCGATACCGGTGTGTCACCGGATAAGATCAGATCGGATGTCGCGGGCGACAGGAACCTTCGGCGCCAGGGACGAATCGCCGTGCTGTTTGCCGCATCCTAATTGCGACCGAAAGGGAAGTTTGTTTGACGGATGTCTCGACGAACCGGAGCCCCTTTCCGCCGTTCTACTGGCGGAAAGGGGCTTGGTTGTTTTGAAGGGAGCTGCTCCCAGGAGAGCGCGCCAGGATGAAGCTTCGAGGCAGCCAGCACAAGAAGGACATGTTCCAGTTTGAGATTGAGCGAGGAGGCTTCAAGTTGGGAGGCGAGTTCAAGCTCTAGACCGCTGTGTTTGACCACGGCCGCCGCGCAGCGCTTCATGCAGAGTCACTAGGACCCTCGCCCGGGGAGTTCTTCTCCTCACCTCAATGGCAACCCAAGATAGTCGGGTCGCCGTTGGCGTTTTTGTTGACGCGACATGTGCCTGAGCACAGAATACACATCAGTCTCCCAGTGTCGGCACCTTTCTGAGAGGAGAGTCGTGCAACACACTCGTTCGTTCGCCTGCCGGCTGTGCCGCATCCTCCCAATTTTTCTACTGCTCCTCTGCGGATCCGATCTCCGGGCTGAAGAACTCCAACAGAAGGGCGAGATCCTGGCGCGGAGACTCGGAAACCTGGAGGTCTATACGTTGCCCGACCTCAACGCGCGCACGCTCGTGAAGGGGTGGCCGATGGACGTCCATGATGCCGCCTATTCTCCAGACGGACATTGGATCGCCTTCGTAACGAGCGAACAGCATTTGGATAAGGAATGGGAGCAGCAGCGTCTTTGGCTTCTATCGAGGAGCGACGGCGCGATACGGCTGTTGGCGGACCTGCCCGATTATTACAATGCCACGACACAGCCTCGCATTCTGTGGTCGTCCGATGGCCAGCAGCTGACGCTCGAATACCTACGGACTCTGCGGCAACCTTCAAGCGGCATTGCTAGGGACTACGCGGGACCGGCCCTCGCCACCTACGATGTATCCGGCCAGCGCCTGCATTCCGAGGAGATGTCCAACGCCCCACGTGGCAATGACACGCCGGAATACTCGACCTCATCGAGAGACGGGCAATGGCACGCTGATCTGACGCTGCGATTCCCGCAATCCGCGTATGGAATGCCGGAGCCGTTTGGCCACCCGACGATCTCGGTCTTGCTCCACAAAAGCGGAACGGCTCCTGTCGAAGTGTTGTTACGCGTCGTCGAGCATGGCAACGTCACGTACAAGATCATGCCCGGAATTCCGCCGACGCTGTTCGTCGTCGAGTGCAATCGCAAGATCTTCCGAATCGATCCTGGAGCGCCGCCCAAGGCCGCGCCGATCGCCTTGCTGCCCGAGCTGACGATCTTCCTGGATTACTCGCCCGTTCCCACCTCTTCATCGATCCAGGATCTTTCGCTCCCGGCCAGCTCATCTCAGGCGGCTTCTCAGTGACCGACGAGCGGATGCGTGACTTCAGGATGCAACGGGTAGCGCTGTTCGCACCGCTGGCTCTTTTCTCCATGCCATATTGGGTTGCCGCATCCACGTTGAAGACTGACACGGTCGTCTCGATCTGTGAAGATGATGCCCCTACCTGGCAACAGTTGGATCGGCTTGGCCGGGATCCCGTCGCTGATCAACGACTGCTGCCCGCGATCCTGCAAGGCTTTCGCGCCGGGTGTGCGTTTCGAGCCGCCAAGGCGCTCGACGCCATCAAGCCGCTCAGGCCCGACGCGATCCCTCAGTTGCTCGATGGGCTCCGTGCACCGGATGCCGAAGACGTGGCCCATCACGCGATCTTCGACGCCTTGGTCGCCATCGGACCGGACGGTATTCCCAAGATGCTGCCGGCCCTCGATGATGCGGACCCGCACATCAGCTCCGCCGCGTGTGGTGCGCTGGTGGCGCAGGGTCCTCCGGGTATCACGGCCCTCATCCATCGACTGCCCACCGCGTCGACGGTGCTGCGTACCAATATTGCCAGAGCTCTTTGGGGAAGACTGATGCCCTTGCGCATGGCCCACGAGGCGCTGGAACAAGGAGCGGATCCAGTATTCATCAGTCAAGACTATCGAATTGCGGATGTTGAGAAGGAACGGCGCTTCGCGATCGAGTTTGTCGTCCCGGCGCTGATGCGTCTGCTCGAGGATCCTGAGCCGGATGTTGAAAAAGCGACTGTCGATGCTCTCGGCGCGCTTGGACCTGACGCCGGCGAGGCCGTTCCGGCACTCCTGGTCGCCACCGCGCGCGACGACACGAAGTATGCCGCCAGCGCCCTGGATCACATCGGCTCCGGGATGACTCCCTACGTCACGGATCTGGCTCGCATGCTCCGGTCATCTGATCAATCTCTGCGTCTCGAGATTGTCGATTTGCTTGGCAAGGCGCTCAAGGAGCAGGCCAAGCCCGCGGTTCCGGATCTGGTCAAGCTGCTCGACGATCCCGATTCGACTGTTCGGATTCAAGTAGCCGATGCCTTGTTCGCGATCGATCCCGTTGTTGCTCGACAAGCGATCCCCGCGCTTCGTGAGGTGATGGCGCAGGCGAAGCCGGGCAGCTCGGAACGCCTGGGAGTCGCTCAATCGATCAGCCGGATCGACCCATCCGAGCCGTCGAGCATTCCCGTGCTGATGGAGTTTGCGACAGGTCGAGGCAGAGATAACGACCGCTATTGGGGCATTGAGGCGCTCCATCGTATGGGATATCACGGGCAGGACTTCCAGGCGTTGCTCGTTCAGGGGCTGACCGACCACGAGTCTACCATCCGTCGGTTGTCGCTTGAGTCTCTGGCTGACGCCGGCTTGCCCACGAAAGCGGTCTTGTCTCAGATCCTCGCCGGGTTGCATGATCAGGACACGTACGTCCGCGGGCAAGCCGCGGAAACGCTCGGCAAGCTCGGGCCGGTGTCCGACGAGGTCATTCCCGCGCTGGTCGCGTCTCTCCACGACGAGAATTCCGAAGTCGTCGGGAAAGTCATCAAAGCGCTCTGTCAGATCGGCGCGCCGGCGATTCCCGCCCTCCGTGCTCGGCTTGATGACCGCGTCGCACTCGACGCACTTGGTCAGATGCAAGGCCCCGGGCTCAACGTCCTGATCGACGCGCTCAACAACACGGATCCGAAGATCCGCCTCTATGTCGTGTACGAGTTTGGGCAGCTGTGGCAGACGAAAGCTCCGGCAGCGAAAGCCCTGGCCGCGAGGCTGGATGACCCAGACAGCGAGGTGCGCCGCATGGTGCCGTCAGCGTTTGCGCACATCGGCCCGAACGCGGCGGATGCGATCCCGGACATCGTGGAGTTCATCCAACACCACGCCAGGCCGAAGACCGATGAGGCGCAATCGGCCGTCTTCGCGCTGTCCGAGATCGGCCCGCCGTCGATTCCCGCGCTCGTGAAGCTGTGTTCGCTCCCAGATCCCCAGGCGCGCCTCCATGCGATCTGGAGCGTGGGGGAATTTGGTCCGAGAGCTGCCGAAGCGATTCCGGTATTGACCGCTCTTCTTGACGATCCTGAGGTTCGGGAGTCTGCCCAAGAGGCCTTGGATAAGGTCCAAGGCAAGAAAAAACCCGTGTCTCGGCTTCCCGAGAATGGTCGATGATGGCGGTGAGCTATGCGGATCGCGGTGTGATGCTGGCAAGCAACAATAGCACGACAATCGCGACCAGTTGCGCCGCGACCGAGAATGCAACCAGGGCGACCGTCGAATGATCGTAGCACCAGCCCATCACGGCGCTGCCGGCGAACCACAGCACGCCATAGGTACAGTTCAACACGCCATACGCTGAGCCGCGGCGGTCGGCGGCAACAAGCTCCGCGACCATCGCCTTCATAATCGCGCTCTGCGCGCCTAGTCCCACCGCCCACAGGCCGAGGCCCACAAGGGCGGCTGCCGTCCGGCCAAGAAACACAAGCGGCGCGAACGCCATGGCCGGCACCGCGGCCACCAGCAACGCGGCAACATTCCATCGGTCAAAGAGGTGGCCGAACATCAGCGACGACAATCCCTGCACGCCCATCGCGACCCCATAGCAAACGGGAATCCACGCCGTGGCGATCAGGGCGCGCTGCGTGAAGTGGAATGCCATGAGGGCGAAATCCGCGTACCCGACCGCCAGGCCACCGACGCCGGCGATCAGCCACCAAAACGTCCGCGGCAGCCCCTTGGTCGACAACCCCGTCGGTGCACGCGATGACGGCGCGGGTTGTCGATACTGGCGCCAGGTGACGACCAAGAGTATTAGCGCGAGCGTCGCCGGCACGGCCAGGATCGCGAAGCTGGCGCGATAGCCCTTGTGCAAGAAGAGCATCCCGGCGACCAACATCGGGCCGAGCATGCCGCCGGTTTGATCCAGCGCTTCATGCACACCGAAGGCCCAACCGCGGCCGACCTGATCAGCGGCATGCGAGAGCATCACATCGCGCGCGGGCGTGCGGATGCCCTTGCCGGTTCGCTCGAGGATGAGCAGCGCCGCCGCAGCCGGCCAATGTCCGGCCAGCGCCAGGCAGGGAACCGCGAGCAGATTCAGCGCGTAGCCGCAGAAGGCAATCACCCAGTAGCGTCGCGTGCGGTCCGTGAGGTAGCCAAACAACAGTCGCAAGCTGAGATTGATGGCCTCGCCTGCGCCGGCGACGAGACCGACGATCGTGCCGCTGGCTCCGAGGAGTGCGAGATAGGGTCCCGCATTTCCATGGGCGCCCTGGTAGGTCATATCCGAGAGCAGGCTCACCGTACCGATGAGCCAGACAAAGCGGAATGCTGCTTCTCGGGAGAGCTTCATCTGCGACAGTTTATCAGAAGCCTTCTTCGAATAGAAAACGGCTGCAGCGCCGGTCCCGCTTCCATGCCGTCATCACGGCAGTAGTACAGGTTGCTCCGTCGATGAATCGATCTGAGCAGGAGCCGTCCATTTTTTGTCGAAGCTATTGACATCGATCATTACGGGATGTACATTTAACCAAATGGTTAACCACTCGATGTCACCAGATCGCCTCGACGCCACCTTCGCGGCCCTCGCCGATCCCACTCGGCGCGCGATTCTCGCCCGCCTCGCTTCGGGCGAGGCGTCGGTCACGGAGCTCGCTGAGCCATTCGACATGAGCCTGCCTGCCATTTCCAAGCACCTCAAGGTGCTCGAACGCGCGGGACTGATCGCGCGCGGGCGCGAGGCGCAATGGCGGCCCTGCCGGCTCGAGGCGCGTCCGCTCAAGGACGCCTCCGACTGGATTGAGCACTATCGGCAATTCTGGGAACAGAGCTTCGATCGTTTGGATGCGTATCTACGCGAGCTGAAGAACAAGGAGAGAGGACATGGCCGAAAGAGGCAGTAAATCCGTCACGGAGCGCTCGGAGTTCGATCTCGTCATCACGCGCGTCTTCGGCGCGTCCCGCAAGCTCGTGTGGAAGGCGTGGACGGATCCGAAACAGTTGGCGCAGTGGTGGGGTCCGCACGAATTCACGAACCCGGTTTGCGAGTTGGACGTGCGGCCCGGCGGCGCGATCCGCATCCACATGCGCGGCCCCGACGGCACCGTGTATCCGATGACGGGCGTGTATCAAACGATCGTCGAGCCCGAGCGGCTCGTCTTCACCAGCGCTGTGCCGGACGACAAGGGCCGTTCGCTGTTTGAAGTGCTGACCATCGTGACGTTCGCCGAGCAAGGCGGCAAGACGACCCAAACATTGCAGGCGCGCGTCGTCAAAAAGACCGCCGCGGCCGCTCCGTATCTCGCCGGGATGGAAGCGGGATGGACGCAAAGCCTCGAACGTCTCGACGCCTACGTGGCGACAAGAAAAAATGGCTCCGCCGAAGACACTGCCGACCGAGAGATCGTCATCACGCGCGTCTTCGATGCGCCGCGCGAGCTCGTGTGGAAGGCGTGGACGGAGCGCGAGCGCCTCATGCAATGGTTTGGGCCGAAAGGCTTCACGATGTCGACCGCCAAGTTGGATTTCCGTCCGGGCGGCGTCTTTCACTACTGTTTGCGTTCTCCCGACGGTCACGACATGTAGGGCAAGTTCGTGTATCGCGAGATCGCCGCGCCGGAACGGATTGTGCTGGTCAATTCGTTCTCGGATGAGAAGGGCGGTTTGACCCATCACCCGATGAGCCCGACCTGGCCGCTCGAAATGCTCTCGACAACCACGTTCACCGAGCAGGGCGGCAAGACGACCATTACCGTTCGATGGGCCCCGCTGAACGCGACCGAGGCCGAGCGCAAGACCTTCGATACCAACCACGACGGCATGATGCAGGGTTGGACCGGAACATTCGATCAGCTCGCCGCATATTTGGCGAAGGCCTAATTCGAGCGCACACTACGGAGGGAATTCATGGTCAAGACAATCGCCATCGTCGTCATCGTTCTGCTCGCCGGTCTGCTCATGTTTGCCGCGACCAAGCCGGACGTGTTCCGTGTCCAGCGCGCGACGAGCATCAAAGCTCCACCGGAGAAAATCTTTACGCTCATCAACGACTTCCATAGCTGGGGTTCGTGGTCACCCTACGAAAAAATGGACCCCGCGATGAAGCGAACCTACAGCGGCGCGGCAAACGGCAAGGGCGCCGTGTACGAGTGGGAAGGCAACAACAAGGTTGGCCAGGGGCGTATGGAGATCATGGAGGCGTCCCCACCTTCCAAGATGACAATCAAACTGGATTTCCTCAAACCGTTTGAAGGCCACAACATCGCGGAGTTCACGCTGGAACCCAAAGGCGACTCCACCGGCGTCACGTGGGCCATGTACGGCCCCAGTCCCTACGTGGCGAAGGTCATGAGCATCTTTTGCAACATGGACCGCATGATCGGCAAAGACTTCGAGACCGGTCTCGCCAACCTGAAGACCGTCGCTGAACAGTAAGCGCCGGACGCCATGAAAACGCAGACGCTGAGTTCCGAGGGTCATTATACTGAACTAGCGGCTTGCATGACAGCCAGTCGCATCGGCTGGGGTGCTCCTGCAGGGGCGAAGTTTATTAACTGGGGAGGCTCATGAAACAGCTCGAGCAGTTTGCGGACTACGCGTACGCTTTGTTGCGCATCATGACCGGGTTCATGTTCGCCTTCCATGGCATGCAGAAAATATTCGGGCTGCTGTCCGAGTATCCGCAACCGCCGGTCGGGTCGCAAATGTGGATCGGCGGGATCATCGAGCTCGTCGGCGGGCTGGCCGTGATGCTAGGGTTTCAGACGCGCCTGGCGGCGTTCATCTGCAGCGGCCAGATGGCCGTGGCCTATTTCCAGTTCCACTGGAAATTCCAAACCGGATCGAATTTCTTCCCGGCGGTCAACAAGGGCGAGCTGGCCGTGCTCTACTGCTTCGTGTTCCTCTACCTCGCCTGCCGAGGCGGCGTCAAATGGAGCCTCGATAAGAAGAGCTGACATCAGGAGATCGGGACATGGCCGGCTACGTTGATTTGTACATCTTGCCGATTCCGAAGAAGAACATCCCCGCGTACTGCCGCATGGCGAGAAAGTTCGGGAAGATCATCCACGAGCATGGGGCGCTGGAATACCGGGAATTCCGCGGCGATCACTTGCAAGTGAAGGGCATGGGCGTGTCGCTGCCGAGCAAAGTGAAGCTTCGGCCCGGCGAGGTCATGACATTTGCCGTCGTGGGATTTCGTTCCCGGGCGCATCGCGATCGGGTCAATAAGCGCGCGATGAGCGACCCGCGGATGAAACAGATGATGGGCTGCGAATCGCTCTTCGACGCGAAGCGCATGATCTACGGTGGATTCTCGACCATGGTCAAGGGCTGGTGAGGAAGTCTGATCATTGACCGGCACATTCAAATGAAATCGCAAAGCAGCGTCTTGGCGAGCGGGGCTAGCGATGGCAGGCCTTGATCGCGTCCTCGAGCAGCTCCGCAAGTTCCCCCGCATCCGCTACGAGCGCAACGGCTCGACCATCACCATTCCGGCCGCTGATCCGAACGGCTTTCCCGTATCGTTCTCTGTCGACGAGGCGCTCTACAGCGTGACGCTCGGCGGCTGGCACGATGAATTCATCGACGAGAGGCAGGCGCTCGACCATTTTGCCATGGGGCTCTTCGACAACGTGCGGCTCAAGTCGCTGGCGCGAGGCAACACCGAATACCGGTGGACGATCGAGCGCAAGCAAGGCGACAAGTGGGTGCGCGTTGAAGAATGCGGGCTACTGTTCTTTCCGTTTTGGAAGCGCAAGCGGGTGATCTATCGGCGAAATCGTTTTATTTCATCGCGCGGCTAGCGCAGCGTCTCTTGAATCTTCATCGTGCAAAGTAGTTGACTAACTGGTCAAGTATGATATTGTGACATGCGCCCTGACCAGTACGCTACGGGGGCATGGAGGATCATGGGACGCGTCAGTGACGCCAAAGAGCGGTTGATGGACGCCATCGGAGAGCTGATTTGGAAGGGCTCCTATGGCTCGACGACCATCGATCATATTTGCGAGAAGGCCGGCGTCAAGAAGGGCAGCTTCTACTACTTCTTCGATTCCAAGGGCGATCTTACATTGGCGGCGCTTGAAGCGGAGTGGGAGCGCAAGCGCGCCGACCTCGATTCGATCTTCTCGCCAACTATCGCACCGCTAGAACGTCTTCGAAAGTATTGCGAGCACAACTACCGTCGACAAGCCGAGATCAAAGCCGAGTGCGGATCCGTCTTAGGCTGTCCGTTGTTCTCGCTGGCGACCGAGGTGAGCACGCAAGAGCAGCCGTTGCTGAAGAAGATCCAGCAGATCTTCGATCAGCAGCACAAGTATTTCGAATCCGCGATCCGCGACGCGCACGCGGCCGGCCTGATCCACGCGCCCGACGCGGAGGCGAAGGCTAAGGTCCTATTCGCCTATTACAACGGCTTGATTACCGAGGCCAGGATCTGCAACAACCTGAAAATCTTGCAAGACGCGGCGCATGGAACGTTCGAGCTGCTGGGCGTGAAGGAGCCGGAGCTCACCACCACGTGAGCGGCAAATTTTTTTGCTCAAGTATTTGACTAAATAGATAACTACTTGCTCATTTTGCTTATGTCGACGAACACGCTACGGGAGAGAAGCACGTCATGACGAAGCGCATGTTGATTATGTTGGCACTGGTCGCGTTGTTCATCGCCGGCATCGGCGGTGTCAAAGCCGCGCAGATTCATGGGGCGATTGCCGCGTCGGCAAAGTTTGCCCCGCCACCGACGGCCGTGACGACGGTCGTCGTGAAGAAGGATCGCTGGCAACCGGCGTTGAGTGCGGTCGGTTCGCTGAAGGCCGTCAACGGTGTGACGGTCAGCACCGATTTGCCCGGCATCGTCTCGCAGATCGCGTTTCAATCCGGCCAAGCGGTGAAAAAGGGCGACTTGCTCGTCAAGCTCGACAGCCAGCAGGAAGAAGCCCGCTTGCATTCCGCGGAAGCCCGCCGCGACCTCGCCAAATCGAATCTCGAGCGCCATCGCGATCTTGTGAAGCAGGGCGCGGTCTCGCAATCGGCCTTTGATGCCGCGGACTCGGAGTTCCGCCAGGCCGTCGCGGCGGTCGACGAGGCGCGCGCGCTGATCGCGCGGAAAGCGATCACCGCGCCGTTTGATGGGCTCCTAGGAATCCGCCAAGCGGACCTGGGCCAATACTTGAACGTCGGCGCGCCGATCGTGGCACTCCAATCGGTCGATCCGATCTTCGTCGAGTTCGCGTTCCCCCAGCAAGAGTTGGAACAGATCGTCGTCGGGAAAAAGCTTCGCCTGCAGGCGGACGGGGTGACGAGCGAGCGGTTTGAGGGAGAAATCACCGCGATCGATTCGCGTGTCGACGAGAAAACCCGCAACATCATGTTTCAAGGCACGGTCAAAAATCCGAAACGCAAACTTCGGCCAGGCATGTTCGTCAATGTCGAGGTGCTCTTGCCGGAGACAGAGACCCTCTCCATCCCAGCCTCATCGATCAACTACGCTCCGTACGGCGACTCAGTGTTCGTCGTCAAAGAGAACAAAGTCCAAGAGCAGTTCGTGAAGCTCGGGCAAAGCCGCGGTGACCAGGTCGCGGTGGTGTCCGGCATCAAGGAAGGCGATGAGGTCGTCAGCTCCGGCGTCTTCAAGTTGCGCAGCGGCATTCCCGTGCAGGTCAACAACAGCGTGCAGCCGGGCAACGACGTGAACCCAACCCCGCCGAACAGCTAAGAGCAGCGCGATGTCATTTACCGATTTGTTTGTCCGCCGGCCGGTCGTCGCGACGGTCGTCAACTTGGTCATCCTCCTGGCGGGGCTCCAGGCGATCCGCACGCTCAATGTGCGGCAATACCCGCGCAGCGACATCGCGGTCGTGACGATCAAGACCGCCTACGTCGGCGCGAATGCCGATCTGGTGCGCGGGTTCATCACCACACCGCTCGAGCGCGTCATCGCCAGCGCGGACGGCATCGACTACATCGAATCGCAAAGCGCGCAGAGTCTCAGCACGATCTCGGT
>Ga0209515_10006574_pt1 | contig 14385 bp, 5 predicted proteins | sample Subgroupgradi54m_FD_187454 | JGI IMG/M metagenome (GOLD analysis project Ga0209515, IMG submission 187454) | Subsurface groundwater microbial communities from S. Glens Falls, New York, USA - GMW60B uncontaminated upgradient, 5.4 m (SPAdes)... ...
TGTCTTGTTTTTAAGGTCCCCGACTAAAACGCTCGGGGGCGACAGTCTCACTCTTTTGTCACCCCCGAAATCTTTTATCGGGGGTCTTATTCAGCGATATTGAGATTCCCGCCTGTCTGCCGTCAGGCAGGCTTCAATATTGCGGGAATGATTTCATTCAAAAATCCTTAACCTGCTTGCCGGCAGGTCGGATGTCTTACGTAGAGACGCATAATTATGCGTCTCTACAAAACAATTGCGATAAATTTCGAGGGCAAGACAGTTCAATTCTTACCGGTCTTACCGGCTCACCATCTCCATCTCCTCTTCCCTATTAATGGCATAAGAGAGTTCTTGTACTGCCACTGGAGAAGACGAGTGATCGCTGTTTAACCCCAGAGTATTCTTGGAAGGAGCTGGAATATCTTTAACTCCCAAAAGAAGCGGTAAGCTCTCAATGGGAGTGATGTTGATGATAACCGGAATGAATCCTTCGATATGCATACTCTCTATTGGCTGAAGGTTCATCGGTAAAGGAATACCGTTTCCGTCACGTTTGATTTGAAGATCCAGGTTGGCGGCATTGAGATCGATACCACCATACTCCGGACTTCCAGGCGTGGGTATGGTAGCAATACCAGCATCGATGGTATTTGTTGCTGCCAACACTAAAAACGCTCTACCCGTATCACTGGTTTTACTCTTAAAGGTTTTATCTTCCACAGCAGCATACTCTTTCATAACATTTTCCAAATTTTGTTCGAACGTGCCATCTTTGGCTGTTAAATCTACAGCAGCAACAAACAAGACCCCTCGCCCATCTTCGCTAATAATGCTATCGGGGATCTTCGCAACAGATGGATACGCCTTGATAAACTGATCAATACTACTTTCAAAATTGTCCTCTGATCGCGCGGCCGCTAACACCATGAACGCTCTGCCAGTATCGCTGGTATCACTCTTAGGCGTATTTTTCTGGATTTTCTTGTACCCTTCTAACATGGTTGAAACTTTTTTCCCAAACTTAGTCAACAGAAATTCTTCAATGGCTTTTTGTTTGGCCTGCTCGCTCTCCTGACTGGCATTCCACAAATCAGGAATTTTATCAATCAATAACGCCCCGGCACCAACTGCCGCCAATCCCTTTAACCCTGTTTTAAGAAAATCTCTTCGAGTGGTTGTAGTGGCGGCGTCGAGAGTGGGCGAAGGATTTATCCGCCCTTCGACCTGTTTCAATTGTTCCGCCGCATTAAGGTAAGGGGCTTTGATCGTGGAATCTTCACCAACACGATTGCCCCGGCTTTCAAATTCTTGAATCAATGGAATAATATGGGTGTAAATTTTTTCGGGTGTATCCATTTGAGCGCTGGTTCTCAACCGTTCAAACGCTTGGACGAATGACGAATCAATACTTTTTAACCTATTTAAAATACCATCGACGTCTTTTTGCAAAGGTTCGACAGATATGGCAGAGTCGGTTGGCGCCTGCCCGCTGGCACGAAATTTAACGATGTTTAAGAAAACTTCACGCTGTTCAGGCGACATTGATGGCACATCTAGTTCTGTTTTTGCGGTCATTTGACCTTTGACGTACATATTTCCTTGGCCACCTTTTATGAAATATCGGCCACTTTTTCCCCGTAATTCCTTTAAAAGACCTTCGGCGGCTTGGAGGCCTTTTTCGTCGAGATTGGTGGTGCGTTTGAGAGTCACCATCTGTTCTTTTAAAAATCCCTCGGGGATGGTGGGAATAAAGGCCGTTTCATTATAATGCGTGAGCCATCGGTCCAGCTTCGAGATGACGATTTTAGGATCGCGGTCATCAATGGAATCATTCATAAATACCGATTCGTGCAATACCATTTTTGGATTCGTTATCAGCCTGGTGGCAATTTCTCTGGCAATGCGGATTTCATCGCCACTAAAGAATTGTTTGTATCGATCGTTCGTTTTTGTAAAGACTTGATCGAATATTTTCTTGATGTATTCCTGATCCGCAACGGTTTGAGTCCCTGTTAACTTTGGCTTGGCCTGAACATAGGTCCAAAGATTGTATTGGGACTTCTTGGCCGTTGCCAGATCATACATGGTCCGGCCGCCATTGGCTAAGTTATCAATAGCAACGGCTCCGCCGCTATTGCGATAACCCAGAATATAAGTGATCAGATCATAGGCATTCTGGTAAATCCCTTTTTCCGTGATTTTACCTTCCGGGGCTTTGGTTAACTCATCTAATGCGTTTTGATCATATCGGACAGGTTCTGAAATAATCGCTTTTGTCCGACGCTGTTGAAAGATCGATTGAACCAAAGGAACATAAGAAGGGCTTGCGGCCCAGCCATAATCATACCCTAAATTCCACTCATAAAGTTTGTCAAGAACAATGCTGCGAATGGCTGACCTATCAGCCTCTGGATCTTTATTGCCTTCACTGGGCAACGCTGTGACCATCCCGCCTTCAGGTTTGACCCCGCGCTTTTTGCTGATCGCCACATTTCTTCGCACATAAGAATCCAGGACAAGGCTTCTCATTCCGACATCGCTGAAATCAGGGTAAACTTGATGCTGCGCAAACCACAGTGAGCGGACATCCGTAGCCCCTTTATCCCATCGGCCGACATTTGATAGTTTCACATGGTGCCGGCCAGCATAAATCATCTCTTCCAACTGCAAAGCGGCTTCAATGGTCTCGTTCATGAGAATAATGTTAAACGAGTTTTTGATACCCAGTTCTTTTTTGGCGCCTTCCATCGTCTCAATGACGAGCACTAACTCTTCAGGGCTTTCCAATTTGGGAATGACGATATCAATGCCCAGATTGGGATAATTCTGCAATGCCTCTCGATACGCGTCTAAGGCCATGGCCATATGCGTGAAGATCTCTGGGATCTCTTTTCCTTCTTGTTTCATATGACGATCTAATAAATGCAACCCGGGAAGACGAATCGTCACTGTTGGCCATTCGTTTCGAGGCGGCACGGCGTAAGTTTTCTTTTTTGCATCGCTGACAAAACTCCTTAACTTTCCGGTCATGATATCCCTGAATGTTTGAAGGCCTTCAAACGCTCCATCGCCATTGACAACCTTGGCATCTTCAAAATCCGCAAAGATTCTTGTTGGAACAACTTTCTGAACCTTCTCTAAATCAGCCTTGACTTGCCTTAGTACTTCTTTATCATCATCAGACAATTCATTGCCATTAATTAATTCATCCAAGACTTCGTTATATAATTGCCGGTCTTTGCCTTCGATGGCCTTGCCACTCAGCGAGCTGATAGCCATGGCCGGCGACCAGGGACCGGTTAATATCACACCTGGCTTATCCAAACGATCCGGAACAGAATCAACAGTCCAAACTTCTTCGCGAATAGCTTTCACCTGTTTTTCCTCTCCATAAGCATCTTTTATGATATCCGTTTCCGGACGAAAACCTAGGCTCAACTCTCCACGTTCCATCTTGGCTAAACGCAATTCACGTTTCTTTTTTGCTTCTTTTAAACGTTCCCCATAATTCTTATTCAACAAAGAAATCAATGCCTTGCTTCTTGGATTGATAATCTTTCCACTATCCTCTTCACCAACGTATTGAGTCATATCGACCGCCTTACCTAGCTTCATAACGGGTAAGATCTCCACCGCCACCGCGGCGTCGATACCTAGCTCTTTAGCACGCTTTTTCACGACCAACGGTTCCGTGACTTTAACAAGATCCTGAATAAAATCTACGGCAAGCCTCTTTTTGCCGACAACCTCATAATATCCATCCTCATTTTTAAGAGCATCTGTTGCATTTGAGTCAACTTTTTCTTTAGTCATAAGGATCGTAGGGATTGTGGGATATTCTTTCTTTAATACTTTGGCTAATTCACGCGGCCCCATATCATTGACATTATATGTATCAAATTCATCTCCCATCAGAATCATGTCAGGAAACCCATAATTTATAATTGATTCGAGAGCTTCTTTTCCACTCTTAGCCCTACGAACAAAATACCCACGCCCTTTTAATTGATATCCCAATTGCGGAATCATGACATCATCCGGATCGACAATCAAAACCGTCACCGCAGAATCAATCCTTGTCGGAACTTCCAGCGCAAATTTCGTAAGCACTTTATTGATTTGAGCAATAGTGCCCTCTAAGGCATGTGACGCCGGCGTGGAGCGAAGTTTAACGTCATACTCATTTGCCAGTACGTTATTTAAATCCGTAACCAACGCCCCTGCGATGCTCGGTAACTGGTTTAAATTTTGTTCAGTTAACTGTTCGTCAAAGTTTTCTATAAAACCTTTTATCTGCGCTAATGCGTTTTTATCATCGGGTTTGATTATCCCTGTGGCAGTTTCTGCGATGAATTGATTAATATAAACTTGCAAAATCTTATCGACCTCAGCCCGATCGGCCTTGGTTGCCGTCGCGGCGTCGGCATAAACGGCTACGGACTTAAACTGGATGCGGGTTCCATTTGTAGATTTTAGGTCCCCGACCTTAATGACATATTCTCCTGGTTTCTCTTCTCGTCCTTCAAAATAAAAATGGACACGGGAAAGTAAACTATTATCCGGAAAGGAGATATTATTGTCTGTTTTGGGATCCCCGCTTCTCCCAACTTGAATACGATGTTCTTCTGAAGACGTGCTGAGAGGAAAGCGCCCTTCTACTCTATTATCGACGACAAGGTTTAAACTGTTATTCTCAAATGTGATCGAATATGTTTTCTGTCCAGCTATAATCTCAACCTTACCAACAAGAGGAATGGTGACCGTGCTCGGCAGATTGGGATTTGTCTTTCTTGCCTCTTCACCCGGCAAGTAGACCTCGCCGACATCCTCCAGACGGATATCCGGACGGGTAAGCTGATTCTCACCCATATCCATTCTGGAACTACGTTTAAACCTCGCCTCGGCACGTTCTAAAGCGATGCCGACATCAAGATCAGAGACATGCAAGGTTTCAGCAATAATATCGGCCATCCAGTTCAAAACATCTTCCGACACAATATTGTATCGGTGGAGAAGTGACAAAACAGCCTCTTGAAGGGGATCCAATGGATAAGATATAAAACCTTTTCTGAACAAATCCGGAGCGGATTTGACAAGGTCTTTTTTGATTTCATCCTCCCATTGCTGGACAGGCTTATTATTAATGCGGACTAACCTATCATTGTCATCAAAGACACCTTGAATGCCTGTAAAAAAAATTGTATCATTGTCTCCTCGATGAGGATTATAGTTATAAACATCTATGTCAACGCCCGTTGATCTTAATATTCTTATATTTTTGAGTTCCTGTTCAATGGCTGTTAAATTTGTTGGCCCGTTAACATTACTTTCAATTGAACCTGCTTTGATTTGTTGAGCAAGCTCGCTTAAATGTCTTTGAGCAACGTTGATAGTCCCAATATCCTTTCTATGGATCAATTCCCGAGCTATTTTCACTCTTGTATTGATATCATCTTGCGTAAGAATCTTGCCGTCGTCTTTTCTTTGATAATCAATCAGGCGAATTGTGGCACCTGTTGCATCAACTGCTAAACGTACAGTCTGAAGTCGTTCCTGGCTCAGAGTGTCTCCGTCAAAAAACCTGGCATCTCGCAGGATTCTCTCTTCCTTTCCATTTCTTATAATTGAAAAGTTAGGATCAGTAGCCATCTTTGCTATTGCCTCGAATGCTCTATTCCTTTCACGATCAATGCTGTTCGATAAGTAAAATAATTGCAAATAAGTGTCTTCGTCCACTGCATTGCCATTGGTCAAAGTGACCGTCGCGGAGTCATTGGGCTTGGCGGCATTCTCTCTTACGGCAATACCTGCGATTTGCTCATCTAATTTTTCAAGTATTGATTTAAGTTGAGGGAGTCTTTGGATTTGAAAAAGAGCGACATCTCTCTTTGCCCCTGGCATTTGCTGTACGCTTGTTTTCATCTCTGAAACAGCATTTACAAGCTCTCCTAACACAATCTTTAGCTCTCCCAAAGTTCCTGCCTTCTCCAAACGCTGGAGTAACTGTTTATCCAGCAGAAGAGAAATGCTAAAGGTGCCGCTGAGGATTTGATTTGTCTTTGCAATCTCATCCTTAACATCCACCGCCGTCGCGGAGTCGGTACTCAGCATTACCAGGTCAGACCCTTCAAGCTTCGGACGATCTGTCATCCCTATTGTTCTTAAATAAACAACCTGTACGAGCGTGGAGATTTGAACTGGGCCGCCGACCTTATCTTCCAATGCGGCCACATTAACTTCTTGATCCGCCGTAATATCACCTTTTGTAAAGGTTGTATCAAAAATCGGGTAATCCAATGGCTTGCCGAATAGTTCCTGCAATAATTCAGCAATAACCTTTTTTGCTTTGTTCAGGCGATCTTCTCCTACCTTAGTAATCAACCGATAGCCGTTAGGACCATCAACAAATTGTTCGGTTTGTTGCTTTGCCTCAGTTAAACTCAGCATCGCGAGGTCGTTGGTTTTTCCCGCCATCGCGGAGTCGATGCCGCCCAGCGCAACGGTGGCTTCGACCATGGTTACTTTAGAGGAGGGCGGCATTATAATATCAACATCGAAGATATTGTAAACCCCTTGAAGCAAACTTATTCCCAAGCCTGATTCAGATTGAATGTCGGTTAATCGTGCGGATAAATCGCTTGCGACACCTGCTTTAATTGTGAAAAAATTAAAAAAACTTTTAAAAGCTGTTACCGTATCTGTTCGTGGATTTCCCACGTTTCCAAAAGTAGGCTTAGTTTTTTCAAATTTAACATAAACTCTTGTCAATTTATTAATAAGATCCGGGTTGTCAACATCGATTTTCACATGATTTAGACTATAGAATTGAAGTTGCTTAAGTCCACTTGCGACGTCCTCAGAAATATCTATTATACGTTTGAAATTACCATCATTTTTCCCAGATTCAACATAAGCCAGCACCAATTCAGGATCCATGAGCGCTTTGTAGGCTTTATTGATATCATCCGCATTTCTTATTCCATCTTTTACATAAGCTAAAACCAATTTCGAGTCGATGTCGGTATCCCCTGTGTGAAATAGATCCATGTACTTTGGAATGGACTCCCAGATGTTATCAAATCCAGATTCCGCGTGAGCTAAAATCAGGTTAAGAGCAGCCTTCACACCAAACTTCTCAGAAAGCCATGGAAAAACACTTTTTATCGTGGTCTCGTCTTTCGTTTTCGATTTAGCATAAGCCAGTATCAATTGTGATGCGACATCGTGATCGCCTTTCGCAAATATGACGAAACGATCATAAATCGGCTTCAACTCTTCTGCGTTCTGTTTTAATTTATTGGCAGCACCTGAATCATCCAAAAAATACCACAACCCTAGATATCCTCCCAAAAAGGTGGCTCCTGCGACTCCAGCCATTTTCAAAAAATCCCTTCGGGTCAGCATTTCGTTTTCTCCCACCGTCGCGGCGTCGGCCGGCATAGCAACTTGATCCTGGATTTTTCTGCCTTCATCTTTAATCGCGGACATTGCGGCATCGGTGGGGAATTCATAACTCAGCGTAGTCACACTAAGCAGTCCTTCTTTACCGACAGCTTCGGCGTTGACAGCTATTCCTGCATCAAAGGCCCTTTGCGCGGTCATGGTTGTCAGGGCAGCGCTCATTTCCCCTGCAGTAAACCCACCCGCAAAGTATTTTCTCTGCAGGGTCTCCTGGGTGTTGGGGTCAAAGTCTTCCTTAATATAGTTATAGACACCCTTTTGGATGGCTTGCAGGTATTGCTGATAGATCTGTTCTTTCTGGGTCTTGTCTTCAAGATCAATGCCTTTGACCTTGTTCTGATCGATGTAGACTTTGCCGAGTAAACTTTCTTTTAAATTCTTCTTGTACCAGGTAGCTAAAATCATGCTTTGGGCGATCTGTCTTAAGTTGCTGAAGTTCTTGCCTTCGTTGACTTCCTTTTCGATGGCAGGAAGGATGAGTTCTTTGATGATCTTGGAGGAAACGTTACTGACCTTTTCGACGTCTTCCTTATTTAGGGTGTCTGTTCCGATATCTTTGTTGTTTAAGTTTTGATTCAATCCCATGTAATCTTCTTCGAGCATGACCTTAAGGTGACTTTGGGCTAAGAATGCGGTGTTGCCGCTTTCCACCACCAAAGCTTTGTCGGGGATGATCCAGACCTTGTTGAAGGTATTAACAGGGATATTGGTTGTTCCATACTGCTTGTAAGCTTCCTTGTAGATTCTGTCCCAGAACTTCTTTCCTAAGTCATCTTCAGGGTAGATAAGAGAAGCGGTGAGTTGCTTAAGGATGTAGTCTTGGGCTAAAAGATCACGTCCGGCTTCGGTAATGCCGAATTCATTAGGAATAATACGTCCTTTTTCCATAGGAGAGAGGTTGACCCACATATCCTTCTCAGGAACGGTAAGACAGGCAAAGAAATACTTAATTAATCGATCGGCTTCTGTTTTAAATTCATTGTCGGAGAGTTTTTCGTTACCGCTGTCTACGATAAAGCTAAGCTTAAGAGAGTTCTTGGGGTCAATGGTAATGCCACGGACCAAGATCGGCGTGAATTTAGGGCTTAGCGCGATCATCGTGCCCGGCGCCGGGAGGCTCAGGATGCTTTGGGCGTAGACAAACCTGGGGGGTACGACACTGGATGAGATAAACGTGATCAGAATAATTACCGACCAAATGCGTGTTGCTGCAATCTGTAAACCTTGCCTGCAATACTTTATGTCATTGCGAGCGGAACGAAGTGAAGCGAAGCAATCGCGAAGGTTTTCAATCAACGATGCTTTTAAATTTATGAGTAACTTCGGGATTGCTTCGGCCAGAAAACGGCCTCGCAATGACAAAGAAATAGAAAACTTAGATTTTTCGAGGGATTTGAGCATGGCGGTTTCCGTATAGGTGTATGGTTAAATGGGCGTTTGGGCGTTTTGAAACATTTTTTCTAACTCTTGCCCAAATATAACATATATGTGAGGGAGGTGCCAAAATATTTTAGACATAATTCCAGGGGCCCAATTATTTCTCGAATCTATCTCTTATAGGAATTTCACGGTTGAATACTATCCCTGCGTTATTGCGCCCGCCCCGCCCCGACAGTTTCGCTTTGCGAAACAAAGCGTGCGGGGCGAAAGCCGCGGGCCGGGGAGTCTGAATATTTTGGCCGGAGAACGAAGTCCTTCTTCGCCCCGCCGTATTTTGGCGGGGCTTCGCCGAGATCTCGCCGAAATCAAACACAATAAGTATTTGATGAAGGCGGACAATCTTTTAAAAAGGTTGCTTCTCCGCCATCCTCCACAACACGTCGGCGGATGGCGTCCGCCAGAGCTTTGTGGAGGACGCCATAAAGCGTGGCGGTTCGCAAAGACACAGAGATCGGAAACTCGCACACAGTGTTATTTATTAATGTTTCAATGACTTGGAGGCTTTCTTCATTCCGATAATATCTTCCATCTTGAAGGCCGATAATAAATGAGAATAATCATCCGACCAGGCACGTAGATAGCTTTTCTTATCCTGCGGCGAAATAAGCCAGTGAAGTTCCTGAATGAATATTTGGAAAGATACTTTGGACCAGGTCATGGCAACCCAGCTCGAGCCATACGCATCACCGCGCGCGGCATTCTGCTTTCCACAAACATATCCTTTGAGAAGCCGGGCATTGCTTAATAAAACCGGCGCCAGATTGACATAACGATTGCTGATGTGAAATAAAATAACGCCCTCCGGCCTTAACCGTTGCCGATAAAGATCAATGGCTTCCGTTGTTAAAAGATGGGCGGGAATCGTATCCCCGCTAAAAGCATCCACAATGATCGCGTCATAGCGTTTGTTGACATTTTGCTTAAAAGATAATCTTGCATCGCCTAAAAAAAAGTGGATTTGCTCTTTATGGAGTGACGTATACGTAAAAAACTCATTGGCCATGGTGACAATGTCCGGATCCAGTTCATAAAAATCCAGTGTTTGATCTTTTTTCAAATACGTAGCAAGCGTTCCTGCCCCCAGGCCAACAATGGCGATATCTGTCCATTGAAACTGAGGCGTCGTTAAAACTTCGCTTACCGGCGTTCCAATCGCATAATACGTAAGCGGAATATGCGCATAACGCTTTTGCAGGGATTGGGCCCCATGCGTCGTTGTCGCATGCATCAAATAGCGAACCCGGTCCTGTTCATAAACTTTTGTCAGGCCATAATAATTACGATGCTGGTAAATATAAATTTGCCGAAACCAGATCATATCCAAAAACGGTAAAAAGCCAATAAGACAAACGATCAGGAGGTTAAAGGCACGGGCATTTTTTCGCAGTTCATGAAAAGCGATGATCAAAATAAACGCCATCAGGACAAACCCCGCAAAATGAGGGCGGGTAAAGCAGATCGGCCAGAGAGCGATAAACACCAAAAGATAGGTGATCAGCCGAAAATGATTTATCCCAACACGGCTGCCCTGTTCTTTAAAAATCAGGACGATCGATATCAACAAGAATGTTATAAAATATTCGATAAAAGAATTGGAAACAAGCGGGACGACCCAGCTGACGAAAATACCACCCAAAAAACTCCCCAGAGCAATCGCAACGTAAAAAAGCGTTAAATTTTTTGCGTCCGACGGCCTTTGATCAACAAGCTCTTTCTGGCAAAACATACAAATGAGAAACTGCACAGTATAGAGCTCCATCAGTTCTTTGATGGAAAATATCCGTAATTGAAAGAGCTGAAAATAAACAATAACACCTGAAGCGATAATGATGTGAATATGACGCTGAATCCAGGCGGGAGCAAAAGGCCGGCTCTGGAAATTTAAAATGAATGACAATAGATAGAGAGCGAGCGGGATGATCCACAAAAGCGGAATGGGAGCAATTTCGGACGTCACGATATTCGTCACGGATAAGAAACTGACAACGCCGCAGGCGCCCAAGAGAATCCAAATCACCATCTTTTTCCCATTAATATCAAGCGATAGATCTTTCGACTCTTCGCTTGGCAACTCTCTTGTGTCATTGCGAGCGGAACGAAGTGAAGCGAAGCAATCGCGAAGTCTTTCAATTATCGAAGTTTTTAAATTTATGAGTAATTTCGGGATTGCTTCGTCGTCGCTTAAAACCGCTCCTCCTCGCAATGACAACAACGGGGTTCGCAATGACACAAACGCGAACGCCCTGTCCCCTTTAACTTTGATCATGATATATCCCAAAATCTGGAAAACACACAAGGCGATATAGCCGGCCTTCCAGATTTCCAACTGATCTTTGATCCCGAATTGCCATTCAAAGAAAAACGGATACGTTAAAAGCCCAAGCATCGATCCCCAGTTGGAAACGGCGTATAGAACGTAAGGGTTATTTTCTTTTGTCACCTCCAAATACTTCTCTTCCCCTGTCACCCCCGAATGTTTCTCTTCCCCTGTCGCCCCCGAAATCTTCAGCGAAGTAGCCCCCGCAGGGGGTAATCGGGGGTCTTGCTGTAGGGAACGGTCGCGACCGTTCCCTACTTTCGCGGGAATGACATTTGCAACCATCCACGCCTGTAACACCAGGCTCATCGTGGATAAAACAAAAAATGCCGGGCCGATGGTTATCAAAAGCTGATAAAAAATATCGAGCATCAAAAAGGAGTTTTGTTTGGCATCGCTGACATGAAGAGATTGCCCGGGAAACGAGAGGATGAGAGGCAGGAATAATAAAAATAGGTGAACGATACGATGCCGGGTAATGCCCCATGACTTTATCGCATAATGCGCAAACACATATCCCAAAAGCAGCACCGCCTGGAAGAAAACGAGGCATCCTCCCCAAACGGCATAACTGCCGCCGTAAACCGGTAAAAGGATTTTTGCAACAATCAGTTCAATTTGAAATAAGAGGAAGGCGGCTAAAAACGTGGAACAATAAAAGATCACATGGCTCGGCTCTTTATTTCTTAACATACGCTTTCTTGATCACCTGATCGGTTTGTGGTTTGTCTTGATCTCCAACGGGCTGATTCTCAAGTTTCTCAACCACATCATACCCCGCGGCAACTTCCCCAAAAATAGTATGTTTCCTATTGAGCCACGGCGCCGGGGCTGTCGTAATAAAAAATTGACTGCCGTTGGTGCCGGGCCCCGCATTGGCCATCGCTAACAGGCCGGGCTTATCAAATCCGACATCCGGTTTAACCTCATCTTCAAAAGACTTCCCCCAAAGCGACTCCCCACCCCGCCCAGTCCCCGTCGGGTCGCCGCCCTGGATCATAAAATCCTTGATGATTCTGTGAAAAATGATTCCGTCATAATAACCTTTGTTGACGAGCCCTATAAAATTTTCAACAGCCTTTGGCGCGGCATCGGGAAATAATTTAAGGGTGATATCACCCTGTGTTGTCTGCAAAACCACCATTGTCTCCGCGGCCATAACAAAACGCCCTCCGGTAACGGTTAAGAAAAATAATACGCCCACGGCCCATTGCAATATTTTCATTATTGCCCTCCCTATCTATTTGCTTTTCATAGAACTTTTGACACTATCGTTTTTATTCATTGCTTCAATCAAATCCATTATTTATGAGTAACTTCGAGATTGCTTCGATCTCCGGTCAAAATATTCAGCAAAGACATTTTTATTTCCCTCTATTTCCCAACCTGTCATTCCCGCCCCACTGTCTTTGCGAGCCCCGCCTGCCTCTTAAGAAATGGATCGGCGGGCAGGGACTGAAAGGAGCGAAGCCTGCCTGCCGGCAGGCAGGCAATCCCGAAGTCTTTCGACTGTTCAAATTTCATCATATAAGTCCTGCCAGTTTTTATTCATCCATTTTCGCCCCCGCTGTCTATGATTTAGTTCTATTTCCGCTTCCCTCCCCTTCGAGGGGAATCTCATATTACCCATCCTTCACCGTGTTTACCTTTTATAAAACTTTTGACAGAATCTATGGTTTATCAAATTCAAAACAGATTAAACTACCACGAAAAATTATTGGAATCAAGAAATGCCTTTACGGAATAATAATCATTGCTACACTTGAGTCGTGGCAGACACAAATCATCTTTCGTTGAATTACTTTGATTATTTTATTTTTGGCTGGTCTGCGTATCTTGTTTGGAAAGGCTGGAGCCAGGGATTTTTACGCTCCCTCGTGGCACCTTTATCTTTTCTTCTGGCCCTCATCTGCGGCTATCATTATTATCAGAACACTCATCAGCTCATCGGCCTCATCGCCTCGGTCTTTCTCGGGCAAATTATTTTTGGCATCGGCCTATCTTTTGTTGTATCTCTTTTCTTCAGTAAAAACTCCGCGCCGTCGGCATCCAGCCAAATCGCGGGCAGCATTTTGACATTAATCTGGGGAGTGCTGATGATCATTTCCCTATTGCTTTCTTTATCCCTGATAAAATCTTCACCCTTTCCTTTTGACAACCTAATCAAGCCCCTCTTTTCTTCGGCATCGTTTTTGTTCGTTGAAAAACATATCAAACCCAGGATCCCCCTTCTGCAAAAAACTGAAAAGATCCTGGCCATTTCCAAAGACCCGGACAAGATCGAGGAACTTCAGAAGCAACCCGGTTTTAAAAAGCTTTATGAAGATGAAAAGATCCAGGCAATTGTCAATGACCCCGAGATTCAAACTCTGATCAAAAACAAAGACGCCCTTGGCCTTTTAAACCATCCTAAAATCATTTCTTTGCTTCAAGATAAAGACATTCAGGAAAAATTTAATAAATTTCTTTTGAACATCAAAATTCCGTGACAGCATCCCTAATCACTGCGCTTCAATTAGTTATATAACTCTTTCTCTCTGATTATTCCGGCGCGAGAATCGAAATTTTTTAGCCCCCCTTGACAATCGTCATTTTCATGCTTTACTTTTCCCTGCGTTATCAGTGACACGAAAAACCCTCGCCGAACACCGCGGGGGAAAGCAGCGGGTCGTCAGCGGAGGAAACAGGGATGAATTCAGGGAGATATCGATTCACCTATCACGCGCATCAAAAATCAACGGGTAGAGTCTCTTTATCCGCTAATTCTGTATTTATCTAAACATCGCCCTGGTCAGCGATGTTTCGTTGTTTAACAGCACAACTAATAACATGGAGGGTAGCAAAGTGAAAAACATTTTTATGAAGTTGTTTTTAGCAGTGATTTTGGCCGTATCGTTTGCGAACAATGGGTATTGCGCGACTACGAGAGTCGTTGACTTAAAATCTTTTAAACCAATTGTCCTCAACCCAACACCATCAGCAAATTTTAAGAGCGTAAAAGCTTCTCCCATAAAGTCAAAAACGGGAGAAGAATTGAAAAAGATTCGAATTTCAACAAATCTACCAGACAACGCGAAAGATATTACCGCCCCCGTCTTCGATCCCATCAACTCCTATCAATTCCAGAATAACGCGGATCAAACGGTTGTCGTTATCGGCGCCACAGACAGCCAGGGCCAGAGAAT
>Ga0209515_10006575_pt1 | contig 14384 bp, 14 predicted proteins | sample Subgroupgradi54m_FD_187454 | JGI IMG/M metagenome (GOLD analysis project Ga0209515, IMG submission 187454) | Subsurface groundwater microbial communities from S. Glens Falls, New York, USA - GMW60B uncontaminated upgradient, 5.4 m (SPAdes)... ...
AAAAAGCCGATGTCGCTGGTGCGGGCCATCCTCCGAAGCCCGCTCTCGGACCTCACCGTGGTGTCGTACGGCGGGCCCGACGTCGGGCTGCTCTGCGCGGCCGGCAAGGTGAGGAAGGTCGTCTCCAGCTTCGTCTCGCTCGACTCGATCCCGCTCGAGCCCCACTTCCGAGCGGCACGTCAATCGGGCGCCGTCGAGACCATGGAGCTCGACGAAGGGATGTTCCTCCTCGGGCTCACCGCGGCCGCGCACCGGGTGCCCTTCCTTCCCACGCGGGTGGGCCTGGGCTCCGACCTCCTCCTGGTCGACCCGGAGCTGCGCACGGTCACCTCGCCCTATGGAGACCGCGAGGAACTGGTCGCGATGCCCGCGCTCGAGCTCGACGTCGCGCTGATCCACATGAACCGGGCCGACCGGGGTGGGAACGGCCAGTTCCTGGGCATCGACCCGTACTTCGACGACCTGTTCTGCATGGCGGCGAAGCGGCGCTTCATGTCGGCCGAGCGCATCGTGGCGACCGAGGAGCTCCTGGCCGGCGGCCCGGTGCAGACGCTGCGGATCAACCGGCTCATGACCGACGGCGTGGTGGAGGCACCGTTCGGCGCGCACTTCACGTCGTGCCCCCCTGACTACGACCGCGACGAGGCCTTCCAGCGCGAGTACGCCGCCACCGCCAAGAGCCCCGAGGCGTGGGCGGAGTTCAAATCCCGTTACGTCGACGTCGACGACCTCGACGACTACCGGCGGGCGGTGGCGACCCGGTGAGCGGCGGGACGAGTGATCCCGCGAGCGACGCGACCCGCGGCGAGGTCTGCGTGGTCGCCTGCGCGGAGGCGTTCCGGGGCGACGGCGAGATCCTGGCCAACCCCATCGGTCTCGTCCCGATGATCGGTGGCCGGCTGGCCAAGGCCACCTTCGAGCCCGACCTCGTGATGACCGACGGCGAGGCCCTGCTCGTGGCGAACCCCGTGCCGATCGGCGTCGACGACCCCGAGAAGGTGGTGGAGGCGTGGAACCCCTACCGCTCGATGTTCGACGTCGTGTGGTCGGGCCGGCGCCATGTGATGATGGGCGCGTCGCAGATCGACCGGTACGGCAATCAGAACATCGCCTTCATCGGCCCCCGCGAGAAGCCGGTCGCGCAGTTGCTCGGCTTCCGCGGCGCACCGGGCAACACGATCAACCACGCCACCAGCTACTGGGTGCCCAGGCACTCGCCCAAGGTGTTCGTGGAGAGGGTCGACGTCGTCACCGGGATCGGCTACGACCGTGCCGCCGACCTGGGCCCGGTGGCCGCGCGCTTCCACCGCATCCCACGCGTGATCAGCAACCTCGGCGTGTTCGACTTCGAGACCACCGACCACACGATGCGGCTCCGTTCGGTGCACCCGGGCGTATCGCTCGACGAGGTGGTCACGGCCACCGGCTTCGAGCTGACGATCCCGGCCGAGGTGCCCGAGTCGCGGCTGCCCACGACCGAGGAGCTGCGACTGATCCGCTACGTGATCGATCCCACCGACGCTCGCAAGAGCGAGGTCGAGCCATGACGGCGCTCCATACGCGGGCCTGCGAGCTCTTCGGCGTCGAGTACCCGATCGTGCAGACCGGGATGGGCTGGGTGGCGGGCGCGCGCCTCACGTCGGCGACCAGCGCGGCGGGCGGGCTGGGTATCCTCGCCTCCGCGACCATGACCTTCGACGAGCTGAAGAAGGCCGTGCACGAGGTGAAGGACCGCACCGACAAGCCCTTCGGCGTGAACCTACGCGCCGACCAGGCCGACATCGCCGACCGGATCCGGCTCATCGTCGACGAGGACGTGAAGGTGGCGAGCTTCGCCCAGGCGCCCGGCCCCGACCTGATCGCGCGGCTCAAGGGTTCGGGTGTGGTCACCATGCCGACCGTGGGCGCCCGCCGGCACGCCGAGAAGGTGGCCGAGTGGGGCGTCGACGCGGTGATCGCGCAGGGGGGCGAGGGAGGCGGCCACACGGGTGTTGTCCCCACGTCGGTCCTGCTCCCGCAGGTGGTCGACGCGGTCGACATCCCGGTGATCGGCGCGGGCGGCTTCTTCGACGGGCGGGGCCTCGTGGCCGCGCTGGCGTGGGGCGCATGCGGCGTCGCGATGGGCACCCGCTTCCTCCTCACCAGGGAGAGCACGGTCCCCGACCACGTCAAGCAGATCTACCTCGACACCCCGGTCACCGGCACGGTGGTCACCAAGAGCATCGACGGCTACCCGCAGCGGGTGATCCGCACGCCGGTGGTCGACCGCCTCGAGGGCGCGGGCCGGCTCACCGCGCTCCCCCGCGCGCTGAAGCACGCGCTGTCGTTCCGCAAGCTCACCGGAGCGTCGGTGCGAGATCTGGTGCAGGAGGGTCGGGCCATGCGCACGCGGCAGGAGCTCACCTGGAGCCAGCTCGCGATGGCCGCCAACGCGCCCATGCTCACCAAGGCCGCCATGGTCGACGGCCGCTCGGAGGTGGGCATCCTCCCCACCGGCCAGGGCGTCGGGGTGATCGAGGAGCTGCCGACGGTCGCGGAGCTCATCGCGCGGATCGTCGAGGAGGCCACCGAGACGCTGGCCCGGCTGGAGGGACGATGAGCCCGGGAACGACAGGGCCGCGAACGACGGGCCCGGGAACGACGGGTAAGGAGCGGGTGCCGGCCGTCGCGGGCTGGTTCACCATGGACACCGCCGAGCCGCACCTCCTCGGGAGCCGCTGCCGCGCGTGCGGGTCCTTCTTCTTCCCGAAGGAGTCGCTCTCGTGCCGCAACCCCGGCTGCTCGGGGATCGAGCTCGAGGAGATGCCGCTCAGCCGGCGCGGGAAGGTGTGGTCGTTCACCGTCAACTGCTACGCACCCCCGGCGCCCTACGTGGCTGCCGATCCGTTCACGCCGTACGCGATCGCCGCGGTGGAGCTCGCCGCGGAGAAGATGGTCGTGCTGGGTCAGGTCGTGCCCGGGGTCGACCTCGCGCGGCTACGCGTGGGCGCGGAGATGGAGCTCGTGCTCGACACTCTCTTCGAGGACGACGAGCACGAGTACGTCGTGTGGAAGTGGGACCTCGCCGAACCGGTCTCGGACAAGCGGGGCGCCCGATGACCGCCGAGGTCGCCGTTCTCGGCGTCGGCATGCACCCGTGGGGCAAGTGGGGGAAGAGCTTCGTCGAGTACGGCATGGTCGCGGCGCGCGGCGCGCTGGCCGACGCCGGCGTGGAGTGGCGCGACGTCCAGTTCGTGTCGGGCGCCGACACCATGCGCAACGGGTACCCCGGCTACGTGTCGGGCGCGACGTTCGCGCAGGCGCTCGGCTTCCAGGGCGCGCAGGTGGCCAGCTCGTACGCCGCGTGTGCGTCCGGGGCGACGGCGCTGGGCGCGGCCCGGGCCCAGATCCTGGCGGGGCTGTGCGACGTCGCGCTGGTGGTGGGCGCCGATACCACCCCCAAGGGCTTCCTCGCGCCCAACGTGGGCGATCGGCCCGACGACCCCGACTGGCTCCGCTTCCGCCTGCTCGGCGCGACCAACCCGACGTACTTCGCGCTCTACGCCCGGCGCCGCATGGAGCTCTACGGCGCGACCGAGCACGACTTCGCGAAGGTGAAGGTGAAGAACGCGCGCCACGGCCTCACGAACCCGTTCGCGCGCTACCGCAAGGAGTTCACCGAGGACGAGGTGCTCGGGTCGCCCATGGTCGCCGATCCCCTCCGCCTCCTCGAGATCTGTGCCACCAGCGACGGTGCCGCGGCGGTCGTGGTGTCGAGCCTCGAGTACGCGAAGCACCACGCGGCCGCCATCGGGGCGCCGGTGCGGATCGCGGCCATCTCCACCGTGACGCCTCGCTACCCCAACCCGGTGATCGAGATGCCCGAGTTCGCCACCGACTCGGCCGCGACGGCACCGCTGCCGGAGTCGGGCTTCCGCGACTCGATCGCGGAGAGGGCCTACGAGGAGGCCGGCCTCGGGCCGGACGACCTCGACGTCGCCGAGGTGTACGACCTCTCCTCCGCGCTCGAGCTCGACTGGTACGAGAACATCGGGCTGTGCAAGCCCGGCGAGGCCGAGCGGCTGCTCAACGACGGCGACACCACCATCGGCGGGCGCATCCCGGTCAACCCCAGCGGCGGCCTGGCGTGCTTCGGCGAGGCGGTGCCCGCGCAGGCGCTCGCGCAGGTGTGCGAGCTCACCTGGCACCTCCGGGGGCAGGCCGGCGAGCGCCAGGTGGAGGGCGCACGAGTGGGCCTCACCGTGAACCAGGGGCTGTTCGGCCATGGGTCATCGGTGATCCTGACCCACTGAGCCGTGGACCTCACCTTCACCGAGTCCGAGGAGACGTTCCGGGCCGAGGCGCGCGCGTGGCTCGAGGCCAACGTGCCCCGCCCCGCGCTCCCGTCGGGCGACACCGCCGAGGGCTTCGCGCTGCACCGCGCATGGGAGCGCAGGCTCTTCGACGCGCGCTGGGCCGTAGTCTCGTGGCCGCGTGAGTATGGCGGCCGCGAGGCGAGCCTCGTCGAGTGGCTCGTCTTCGAGGAGGAGTACTACCGGGCTGCAGCCCCGCAACGCGTCACCCAGAACGGGATCTTCCTCCTCGCCCCCACCGTCTTCGAGTTCGGCACACAGGAGCAGAAGGACCGCATCCTGTCGAAGATGGCGTCGGGCGAGGTGACCTGGGCCCAGGGCTGGTCGGAACCGAACGCCGGCAGCGATCTCGCCGGCATCACGAGCAAGGCCGTGCACGACGACGCGGCGGGCGGATGGCGCCTGACCGGTCAGAAGACCTGGACGACGCGGGGCGCGTTCTGTGACGCGCTCTTCGGGCTGTTCCGCACCGACCCGCAGGTCGAGCGCCACCGGGGCCTCACCTACTTCCTCGTCCCCCTACGAGCCGACGGGGTGACGGTGCGGCCGGTGGAGCGGCTCGACGGGGACGAGGGCTTCGCCGAGGTGTTCCTCGACGACGTGCTCGTCCCCGATCGCGACGTGCTCGGCGCGGTGGACGAGGGCTGGCGACTGGCGATGGCCACCACCGGGTCCGAGCGCGGGCTCACGCTCCGCAGCCCGGGTCGCTTCCTCGCCACCGCGGCTCGGCTCGTGGAGCTGTATCGCGAGCACGCGGCCGAGGCCGACCTCTGCCTGCGCGACGAGGTCGTGCGGGCGTGGATCGACGCCGATGCGTACCGATGGCAGACGTTCCAGACCGTCACGAGGCTCATGGAGGGGAGCCGCACCGGCCCCGAGTCGAGCCTGGTCAAGCTGTTCTGGTCCGAGCTCGACGTGCGCATGCACGAGACCGCGCTCCAGCTGCTCGGACCGCGCGCCGAGCTTGCCGACGAGCCGTGGATGAAGGGCTATCAGTTCGCGCTCTCCGGGCCGATCTACGCGGGCACGAACGAGATCCAGCGCAACGTGGTGGCCGAGCGCGTGCTCGGTCTCCCGAGGCGGTAGGCGCGGCGGTGCGGTTCGCCTTCACACCCGAGCAGCTGGAGCGCCGCGACGCGGTGCGCGCCCTTCTCGAGAAGGAGTGCCCGCCCGAGGTCGTGCGGGCCGCGTGGACCGACGCCGGCGGTCGCACCAAGAGGCTGTGGGGCCGGCTGGCCGACATGGGCGTGATCGGCGCCACCGCGCCCGAGGCCGCCGGCGGACTCGGCCTCACCGAGATCGACCTCGTGCCGCTGCTGGAGGAGACCGGGAGGGCCGCGCTGGCCGGGCCCGTCGTGGAGACCGCGGCCGTCGCCGTCCCCCTGCTCCGCGACGCCGGGCGCGACGCGACGCGCATCGCGGCCGGCGATGCCGTCGTGGCGGCCGCGCTGGACCCATCGGCACTGGGCCGGGCACCGCTGGTGCCATACGCGGATCTCGCTGACCTGGTCGTGCTCGGTGAGGGCACCGCGGTCCATGTCGTCGAGCGCGCGCAGATCGCGCTCGAGCCCCGAGCCTCCGTCGACGGATCGCGTCGGCTCTTCGAGGTGCGATGGAGGCCCACTGAAGCGACCCGGCTCGCCGGCGGCGCGCTCGCGGGCGACGCGTTCGATCGCGGCGCGTTGGGCACCTCCGCGCAGCTCGTCGGCCTCGCGCAGCACCTCGTCGATGTCACGGTCGAGTACGCGAAGCACCGCGAGCAGTTCGGGGTGCCGATCGGGAGCTTCCAGGCGGTGAAGCACCACCTTGCCGACGCCGCGCTCGACCTCGAGTTCGCCCGTCCGCTGGTGTACCGGGCCGCGCACTCCGTCGCCCACGCCGACCCGGAACGCGCCGTGCACGTCTCGATGGCGAAGGCCCGGGCCTCCGACGCTGCCTTGCTCGCGGCACGCGTCGCGCTCCAGGTCCACGGGGCCATCGGCTACACCACCGAGTACGACCTGCACCTCTGGATGAAGCGCGCGTGGGCGCTTGCGGCATCATGGGGGGACGCGGCCTGGCACCGGCACCGGATCGGGCTCGCGATCCTCTGAGGAGCGACACATGGCCGAGGCCTACATCATCGACGCGGTCCGCACGCCGGTCGGCAGACGCGGTGGCGGGCTCGCGTCCGTACACCCCGCCGACCTCGGTGCGCACGTCATCAAGGGGCTCGTCGAGCGAAATGATCTCGACCCGCTCGCGGTCGACGACGTCTTCTTCGGCTGCGTCGACACCATCGGTCCGCAGGCGGGCGACATCGCCCGCACGTGCTGGCTCGCGGCCGGCCTCCCCGACGACGTGCCCGGCACCACCATCGACCGGCAGTGCGGTTCGTCCCAGCAGGCGCTGCACTTCGCTGCGCAGGCGGTGATGAGTGGCACCAACGACGTGATCGTGGCCGGCGGCGTGCAGAACATGAGCCTGGTCCCGATCTCGTCCGCGATGACCGCCGGCCGGCCCCTCGGCTTCGACGATCCCTTCACCGGATCGGTGGGCTGGGTCGCGCGCTACGGCACGCAGGAGGTCTCGCAGTTCCGTGCCGCAGAGATGATCGCCGAGAAGTGGGACGTCTCACGCGCCGACATGGAGGCATTCGCCCTCGAGAGCCACGAACGCGCCGTCCGCGCAATCGACGAACATCGCTTCGACCGCGAGCTCCTCCCCTACGGCGATGTCGCCGTCGACGAAGGTCCGCGCCGCGGCACGTCGCTCGAGAAGATGGCGGCGCTGCCGACGCTCGTCGACGGTGGTCGGCTCACGGCCGCGGTGTCGAGCCAGATCTCCGACGCGGCCAGCGCGTTGCTCGTCGTCTCCGAGCGGGCGGTCCGCGAGCACGGGCTCGCGCCCCGGGCGCGGATCCACCATCTCTCGGTGCGGGGCGCGGATCCGATCTGGATGCTGACCGCGCCGATCCCGGCTACCGCGTACGCCTTCGAACGGTCCGGCCTCTCGCTCGACGACGTCGACCTCGTCGAGATCAACGAGGCGTTCGCGTCGGTGGTGCTCGCCTGGCAACAGGAGACCGGCGCCGACCCGGCGAAGGTCAACGTCAACGGGGGTGCCATCGCGCTGGGCCATCCGCTCGGCGCGACGGGGACGCGCCTGGCCGCGACCCTGCTCAACGAGCTCGAGCGCACCGGCGGGCGCTACGGGCTCCAGACCATGTGCGAGGGCGGCGGCCAGGCCAACGTCACCATCTTCGAGCGTCTGTCCTGAGCTCCCCGTCACCCGGGCCCGTCGCCCGGGGGCCGGTCGAACGGGCGCATCGGCCTGCGCCCGGGCGCGGCCCAACGCGCGAGCGCGTCAGCCAGGCCGTCGAGTCGCGGGGCCACCCCCACTCGGTGGAGGCAGCACGCGAGCTCGAGCGCGTCGCGGGACACGGGCGCGAGGGCGTGCTCACTCGCCGACTCGACCGCGACGCGTACGGCACGATCGGCCACGAGACGGCGCGAGAGAGACCAGTGTCGGATGCGGTTCGGCTTGCGCACGGTAGGTCCTCCTACGAGGGCGGTCGATCGGGTGGCGGACCGGCCGGCCGTGCGCGAGCGGGTGCTAGCGAGCGTACGACGGCCGGCGGGGCGGCAATCCGTGGATCGCGGGGATCATCGAGGCCGCCCTCCTCTCCGGCTCGGGCCGGCCCGGCGGGCCGGCGACACATCGCGTGGGTTCACCCTGGCCGAGCACGCCGGCCCGACGCAACCGAATTACGCGGCTCCGGGCCCCGTCAGCGGCGCGTGGGCTCGCCGCGGATCGGCAGACCGGCGTGCCGATACACGTCGTCGATCACACGCATGTTGGCGACCGAGTCCGCGGGCGGCGTGAGGATCGGAGCGCCCCGGAGCACCGCGGCCGCGAACGCCTCGAGCTGATACGTGTAGGTCGGCTTCCTGCCGAGCTGCTCCTTGGTGACGCCGCCCTTCGTGCGTACCGTGAGCCGGTGGAAGAACTGGGGGCCGGTCGGGTTGAACACGCGCAGCTCACCGTCGTCGCCGGTCACGCGCACGGCGATCTTGAGGAGCGTGCGTGACCACAGCGCGCACGTCATACGTCCCACGCGCCCGTCGGCGAACCCGAGGTCGGCCGTCATCCACCGGTCGACCTCGGGCGAGGCCAGCCGGGCCCGGGCGCTCGTGACCGTGGGCTCGGCGCCCGCGAGCAGGCGCAGCGTGTGGATCGCGTACGCCCCGACGTCCATCGTTGCCCCTCCGGCGAGGTCGTACCGGTACCGGATGTCGCGAGGGAGCGGGAGCGGGATGCACATCCAGGTCTCGATGTGGCGGATCGGGCCGATCTTGCCGCTGTCCACGACATCCTTCATGCGCTGAGCGAGGGGGTGGTAGCGGTAGTGGAACGCCTCCATCACCACCAGCCCCGTCTCTTCGGCCGCGGCCGCGACGCGTTCGGCCTCCGCCGCGTTGGCGGTGAACGGCTTCTCGCAGAGCACATGCTTGCCCGCGTCGAGCGCCTTCAGCGTCCACTCGCAGTGGAGACCGTTAGGAAGCGGGTTGTAGACCGCGTCGACGGCAGGATCTGCGAGGAGCGCGTCGTAGCTCTCGTGCACCGTGGGGATCCCGTGCTTGGCCGCGAACTTCCGCGCCCGCTGCGGGTCCCGGGCCGCCACCGCCACCACGGCCGCCTCCGGCACCTGCCGCGCCGGCCGAACGAGCGCCGACGGCGTGATCCGCGCCGCGCCCAGCGTGCCGATCCTCAGCTCGTCCACTGGCGTCTCCCTCTCACTGGTATCTCCTCGCTCGCGCTCCGTCAGCGGCCGACGAACGCCTGGCACCGGTCGAGCGCGGGAAGCACGACGTCGGCCGGTCCCGACGGCAGCTGCAGCACGACCTCGGTGATCCCGAGCGACTCGTAGTAGTCGACCTTCCCTCGATCGGGCACGGTGCCGAACGGGACCACCCGCAGGCTCGCCGGGTCGCGCCCGGCCGCCTCCGCCGCGCGGTGGAGCTCGGGGAGCGCGGCCCGCACGCCGGCACCGCCGATCGGCATCCATCCGTCGGCATACTCCGCGACATGCGTGAACAGCTTCGGGCCGGCCGCGCCGCCGATCAGCACCGGCGGCCACGGCTGCTGCACCGGCTTGGGCCAGCTCCAGCTGGTCGAGAGGCGCACGAACTCACCCTCGAAGCTCGCCTCGTCACGCGACCACAACTGCTGCATCGCGAGCACGTGCTCGCGCGCGATCTCGCGGCGGCGGGCCACGTCCACGCCGTGGTCCTCCATCTCGTCGCGGTTCCAGCCGAAGCCGACCCCGAAGACGAAGCGACCACCGGAGAGGTGATCGAGGGTGGCGATCGCCTTGGCCGTGACGATGGGCTCGCGCTGCGCGACGAGGCAGATGCCAGTGCCCACCCGTATCCGCTCCGTAGCGGCGGCCGCGGTCGCCAGCGCGACGAAGGGGTCGAGCGTGTGCCGGTACTCCTCGGCCAGCACGGAGTCACCCGTGGGCGGCGGCGTCACACGGCTGGTGGGGATGTGCGTGTGCTCGGGAACGTAGAGCGAGGCGAGCCCTCGCTCTTCCACCGCCCGGGCGAGCTCGCCCGGTCCGATCGACTGGTCGGTCGCGAACATCGTCACGCCCAGCTGCACGGGCGGTACCGTACCGGACGCCCTATCACATGAATCGGGCCAGATCGAGGGCGCCATGAGGGAGGTGAGGTGGGCGGCATCTGCGACGGGCGGGTCGTCATCGTGACCGGAGCCGGGCGCGGCATCGGACGGGCCCACGCGCTGGAGTTCGCGCGCCAAGGGGCGCGCGTCGTCGTCAATGACCTCGGCACCGGGCTCGATGGGACCGGGCTCGACGGCACCGGGCTCGCGGGCACTGGCGAGCGCGCGTCCCGACCGGCCGGCGACGTGGTCGAGGAGATTCGCGCCCTGGGCGGCGAGGCGGTGGCCAACGGCGACGACGTGGCCGACTGGGACGGAGCACAGCGCCTCGTCGCGACCGCGATCGACGCGTTCGGCCGGCTCGACGTCCTCGTCAACAACGCCGGCTTCCTGCGTGACCGGATGCTCGTATCAACGTCGGAAGCCGAGTGGGACGCCGTCGTCCGGGTGCATCTCAAGGGCCACTTCTGCCCGACCCGCTTCGCGGCCTCCTATTGGCGCGAGCAGGCGAAGCAGGGCGCGTCGGTCGACGCCCGCGTCGTCAACACGAGCTCGGGCGCGGGCCTGGCGGGCAGCGTCGGCCAGGGCGCGTACTCCGCGGCCAAGGCCGGCATCGCCGCGCTGACGCTCGTGGAGGCGGCGGAGCTCGGCCGCTACGGCGTGACCGCCAACGCGATCGCGCCCGCCGCCCGCACCCGCATGACCGAGGCGGTGTTCGCCGACACGATGGCCAAGCCCGAGTCGGGATTCGACGCGATGGAACCCGACAATGTCGCGCCGCTCGTCGTGTGGCTCGGTACCGCGGAGTCGCGCGACGTCACCGGGCGCGTGTTCGAGGTGGAAGGCGGGATCATCTCGGTAGCCGACGGTTGGCAGCACGGCCCCCGGGTCGACAAGGGCGCGCGCTGGGACCCGGCCGAGGTCGGCGCGGCCGTGCGCGACCTGCTCGCCAGGGCGCCGGCGCCGATCCCCGTCTACGGCGGGTCGTAGCTGTTCGCATCGGCTGAGCGGGTCGGAAGCCGCCGACGTCACTACCATCGGCGGCGTGACGCGCTGCCCCGACTGCGGGTCGCGGGTCGCCGGCGACGCCGTTCGGTGTCAGGTCTGCGGTCGTGACTCGCGCGACACGATCGCGGTGCTCGACCTCGACTCGGATCCCGGTCGCGGTCTCGATCCGGCCGCCGCCATCCGGGCTCGCGAGGAACGGTTCGCCGATCTCGGTGGTGGCCTCGGCACAGTGCCGCGGCGTGTCCACCGCGAGCGCGGAGTGCGCTCGCCCGCCGTGCTGCTCACCGTCATCGGCGGGCTGCTCGCCCTCACCGCGCTCACCGGGCCGTCGGGCGGTGGAGCGGTGAGCGCCGAGCCGAGCCCGGCCTCCGCATCCCGCGCGCTGACGGAGCCCACCGGGGCGACCCTGCTCCTCCTCCGCGATGGGGCCGCGGCCCGGGTCGAGGTCGACCGGCGTCGGGTCGAGACCGTGACGATCCCGGGGCTTCCTCGAGGAGAGCCGCGGTCGGTCGTCGCCCGTCGCGGCACGGTCGTGGTGCAGGTCGGGCGGGGCGCCTACGCCGTTCCGCGCTCGTTGGCCGGGAAAGCGGTCGCGCTGGGCCCCGCCGACGCCATGATCGCCGGCGCGAGCGACGATCGCGTCTGGCTCGTCACCTACCCCGCACCGAGCGTCTCTCGCGCCCGCGAGGTACGCGTCGATGGCGTCGAGACGGCACCAGGCCACGAGACACCACCAGCGATCGAGACAGCAGCAGTGGACGTGACTGGCGGCGCCGTCATCCTCGCGGCAGTGGACCGCGGTCTCGTGGTCGCGACCCGTCCCGACGTCGCCGGGCGGCGCGCGCTCGAGGTGCACGACCCCGGTGACGGCAGGGTCGTGCTGTCGGTCACGCGCGACGGCATCCTGCTCGCGGCGCGGCATGATCGGGTGGTGTGGCGAGCGCCCGGCTGCCGGCACTGCCCCGTCGAGATGACAGACGTCCGCACCGGCACGCGCCGCGGTCTTCGCGGCGCCGTTGCCGGCGGCGCGACCGTGTACGCGGGCAGCTTCTCTCCGGGTGGTCGCACGCTCGCGCTGTTCGCATCGTCGACCGATGGCGCAGGCGTGCAGGTGGTGCTGGTCGATGTCGCGCGTGACCGCGTCACCTCGAGCGAGGTGGGCTCGACGGCCCCGGCCGCCGCGACCGTCGACTGGTCGTCCTCGGGCCGCTGGCTGTTCTTCGCCACGGGCGACGGCCTCGAAGCCGTGCGCCGCGATGGCGCGGGCCGGACGCTCGACATCGCGCTGCCCGCGATCTCGGCGTTGGTGGCCGGCTGATGGCGCGCTGTCCGGTCTGCGGCGCGCGCGCCTCGTACGACGAGACCGAGTGTCCCGGTTGCGGAGCGGAGCTGGGCGACTCGCTCGCCGTGATCGAGCTCGACGAGTCGCCCCCCGCTCCCGGTCCGCCGCGCGCGCCGGAGCCGCGCTCACCCCGGCGGCGCGTGGGGGTGGTCGCCATCGTGATCGCCGCGGTGCTGGCGGTCGCGGCCGTCGTCCAGGCCGGCGGCGGATCGTCCCGGCGCCCGGTCCGTCGAGCCGGTGGCGCGGCCCGCCCGGTGTTCGAGGACGCGACCGGGGTGCGGCTCGCGCTCGGCAGCTCGGACGGCGTCCATCTCGTGGACCTCGACACCGGGCGTATGCGCACGATCAGCCCGGCCATCCCAGGGCCCTTCGACTCGATCGTGGCGCTGACCGGCGGCCTCGTGATCGCCAACGGCACAGTCGCCGTGGGCTGCGTGGGCACGGACCCGCACGCCTGCGACGTCGAACTCGGCAACGCCGTGAACGTGTACGCCGGGCCGGAGCCCGACTTGGTCTGGGCCGTTCGCGCCACACTCGACGAGCGGCTCGAGGTGGCCGATCTCGGCCTCACCGGGAGGACCGGGCCACCAATCATCGTGCTCCGGGATCGGACGACCGTCGCCGCCGCGGTCGACAGCGGGTTCGTCCTCGTGTCGGGAACGACGCTGTCGCTGTGGGCCCGGGGCGTGGGCGAGCGTCTCGTCGGAACCGACGCCCGCTTCGTCGCCGCCCGGGGCTCGCTCGTGGCCTGGCTCGGTCGCCGGTGCAGCGCCGACGGCTGCCCGCTCCACCTCACCGACCTCCGCGCGAACCGCGATCGGGTGATCAACGGGTTCGCCGAGTCGCCCGACGCGGTCTCAGGTGGCCAGTTCGCTCCGGACCTCCACACGCTGGCGATCGTGTTGGACCTGCACACCGGCGCCCAGCGCATGCTGGCGCTGGTCGACGTCGACAGCGGTTTCGTCCGCCTCGTCGGGCCACTCCCTCTCGTCGCGAGCCCCGACGCGCGCACGCTCGCGTGGGCGCCGTCGGGTCAGGTCGTCTTCGCCGCGCTCGTCGGCGAGCGCCTCGCCGCGATCCGCCACGACGGGCTCGTCGAGCTCAGCCGGGTGCCGCTCCCGGCCTTCGTCGCGCTCGCGGCCGTGGGGTGACGGGACGCGCTACGCCGGCATGCAGGCGCCGCCGTCGACGCACAGCACCTGCCCGGTGACGAGCTTGGCGTCGTCGCTGGCGAAGAACACCGCGGTGCCGGTCAGGTCCTCGGGTTCGAGCTTCTGCTTCATGGCGCTCAGGAACTCCGGGATCATGTCGATCATGTCGGCCGGCACGATCTTCTTCGTGGCCTCGGTCATCGTCACGCCCGGGGCAATGCAGTTGACGGTGATGTTGAACGGGCCGAGCTGGCCGGCGAGGAACTTGGTGAGCCCGATGATCCCCCACTTCGTCTGGCTGTAGGTGAACGCGGCGACCTCGTGGAACTGGTCGGACTGCCCCATCGGGATGTTGTACATGTAGGCCGCGCCCGACGACTGGTTGATGACCCGGCCCCAGCGCTGCTCGACCATGGCCGGTGCGCACGCCCGTGTCATCAGCCACGCGCCGTGCAAGTTCACCGAGAACACCTTCTGGAGATACTCGTAGTCGTTGCGGGAGTTGTCGATGTCGTAGTAGAGGGCGGCGTTGTTGATCAGGATGTCGATCTTCCCGAAGCGGTCCTTGGTCGCGGCCGCGCAGTCGAGCGCCGACTGCTCGTTCGAGATGTCGGTCTTGACGTAGACCACGTCGCCCTTGCCGTCGAGCTGCTTCATCGCGACCTCGGCGCGGTCCTCGTTGATCTCGGCGACCACGACCTTGGAGCCCTCGGCGAGGAAGCGCTCCGCGTAGGCCAGGCCGATGCCCTGTCCCGCGCCCGTGATGATGGCGACCTTGTCGTCGAGACGGCCCATGACACGCTCCCCAGGTTGAGCCGGACGGTTACGAACGGTGGATCAGGTTGAAGCGCTCGGTGACGAGCGGAA
>Ga0209515_10006579_pt1 | contig 14377 bp, 13 predicted proteins | sample Subgroupgradi54m_FD_187454 | JGI IMG/M metagenome (GOLD analysis project Ga0209515, IMG submission 187454) | Subsurface groundwater microbial communities from S. Glens Falls, New York, USA - GMW60B uncontaminated upgradient, 5.4 m (SPAdes)... ...
GCCCGCCACCGTGCATGGCGGGTCTCCGCCAAAGAGCGTTGGCGGACAACGGCGGACCCGCCAAAGCCTTGTGGTGGGCGCCAAGCAGTGTGGCGGAAACGGCCACAGAACCACAGAGAAAAACCGTCTTGGGATTTCTTCTGTGCCTCTGTGGAACTTTCCGCCACCATGCATGGGCGGATCCGCCAATCCTCGCCACAACGATTGGCGAGTGCACCAAGCACTGTGGCGCAAGTTTGGCGGACTGTGCCCTCTGTGGTGTGGGGTCTTAAATGAGTCGACCAGCAGAGCGACGGCAGGCCCCCCGCGTCGCGGAGCGTCTCTGGCTCTCGTTAGACGATGCGAAGACCGAGCTTCCAGCCGAGACGAAGAACTTAAGCGCAGCGGGCGTCTACTGCGCGCTGGAGCCGTTCATCCCGCCCATGACCAAGCTCCAGCTTCGCTTCGAGCTGCCGGTGGGCGAGCGTCGCGTGCGCATTCGCTGCGCAGGGGTCGTGGTGAGAGTTGAGCCGATTGTGACGACGGAGTCGAAAGCCCGCTACCACACGGGCATTTGGTTCTCGGACCTCTCTGCGCGGGATCGTGAGGCGATCTCGGAGTTTGTCCGTCAACGCCTCAGCGAGCAGTCGTCCCCACGTTAGCGCCGTGTGGTGGCTTCTCGGTTTCATCGTCCTCGCCGGCATCGGCTGGGGCGCCTTCTCGACCCGACGAATTCTTTACCCGGAACGCCATCCCATCCCAGCTCCGCAGTCCCTGCCCCCCTACACGAGCCACACGTTGACTGCGCCGGACGGCGTGTCATTTGACGTGTGGGTGCTGCAACCCCCTTCGCCTCGCGCGCGGCTCCTCGTCTACCACGGCTACTACGCCAATCGCTACCAGGTGCTCGACATCGCGCGGGAATTGCGCGAGCGCGGCTACGAAATACTCCTCGTCGAGTTGAGAGGACACGGCAGCCGGCCCGGGCCCTTCACGCTGGGCGTTCGGGAGACGGAGGAGGCGGGGGTCGTTCTCCACTGGGCCCGCTCCCGCAATACCGGACGGCCCCTGCCCGTCGGCGTCCTGGGGTTGTCGCTCGGCGGGCACGTCGCCTGCCAGGTTGCGGCACGCTTCTCGGATGAGATCCGGGCGGTCGCCCTCGACTCGGTCTACTCGCGGTTCTTCACCGTGCTCACGCAAGCGATACGGCGTCGCTACCATCTGCCCGCCTTCCCGTGGGTGTACCTGACGTGGTGGAGCCTCCAGCTCGCGCTGCGCAGGCGCCTCTCCCGGCTCGATCCGGCGGCGCTCGCGCCGCGCCTGCGCCAGCCGCTCTTCGCGATCCAGGGCGGGGAGGATCGACGCGTCCGCCCGGCGTTCGCCCGAGAGTTGTACGAGCGGTGGGCCGGCCCGAAACGACAGTGGTTCGAGCCCTGGGTCGCTCACGTCGGGATGTTCACCGAGCATCCGCAGCTCTACGGCGTGCGCGTCGCGGCCTTTTTCGATGAGGTGTTGAGCTGACGGACGGGCGGCGTCGTACGAGGCGCGATCCGGTGGTGGCGCTCCTGACGGATTTCGGGACGCGCGATTGGTACGTCGCGGCGATCCGCGGGGTCATTCTCTCCAGGTGTCCGCGCGCGCGGCTCGTCGATGTCACGCATGAGGTTCCGCCGCAGGACGTGGTGGCCGGGGCCTTCACGCTCGCCGCGGCCGCGCCGTGGTTTCCGCGGGGCACGATCTTCCTCGCCGTCGTGGATCCCGGTGTGGGCAGCGCCCGCGCGCTCCTCGCCGCGCGCGCCGACGGCCGGTACTTCGTCGGGCCGGATAACGGCCTCTTGGCCCCCGTCCTCGCGCGCGCCACACCGCGCGCCGTCGTGCGCCTGACGAACCGCCGCTACTGGCTGACGGACGTCAGCCGGACCTTCCAGGGACGGGACATCATGGCCCCGGTGACGGCACACCTGGCCGCCGGCGGGTCGCTCGCGCGGCTCGGGACTCCACACTCACGCATCGTCCCCCTGGACCTGCCTACGCCGCAGCGAGAGGGACGCCGCCTCTGCGGCTGCATCATTCACATTGACGGGTTTGGGAATCTCATCACGAACCTTCCAGCCTCCGCGCTGGCATCTGGAGGGCGGCTTGCCGGCCCCCCGGTGCGCTACCAGCGCCGTCAGGTCCGTGTGGTATCATCATATGTGGAAGGGCGGGGGCAGGAGCTGATCGCGCTGGCGAACTCGCAGGGGCTGATCGAGCTGGCGGTTCGTGAAGGCTCGGCCGCGTGGATGTGCAGCGCCAGGCGCGGCCATCTCGTCGAGCTTGTCGGATGAACCGGCGTCTGCGATCGAGGCCGCTCATCATCGCCCATCGGGGCGCGTCGGCCGTCGCCCCGGAAGGGACACGCGCGGCGATCCGGGCCGCGGTCCGGGCCGGAGCCGACATGGTGGAGCTGGACGTGCAGATGACGCGGGACGGGCGGCTGGTCGCGTTCCACGACGACCGGCTGGAGCGCACCACGAACGGTATTGGCCGTGTGAGCGACGTCCCGTACGCGCGCTTCGCCCGGCTCGATGCCGGATCGTGGTTCCACGCGCGCTTCGCCGACGAGCGTCCGCTGCTCGTCTCGCAGGTGCTGAGGCTCACACCGAGGCGCATGGGGATCAACCTCGAGCTGAAGCGTACGACTCGTCGACGGGCGCTGCTGCAACGTCTGTTGCGCCTCGTCGGCGGAGGGGTTCGCCGACGGCTCCTCATCTCCTCCTTTGACGCGGCACTCCTTCGGCCGCTTCGACCCACCGGACTGCCCCTCGCGTTACTCTGCCGTACCGACGCCGATCGTGCGCTGCGTCGCGCGATTCGGTTGGGGTGCAGCGCCTGGCATCCGTTCTATCCCCTGGCGACACGTCGGCGCATCGCCAGGGCCCACGCGGCCGGGTTGCGCGTCCATGCGTGGACGGTCGATGAGCCAAGCCAAGCGCGCCGACTGATTCGGTGGGGCATTGACGGCGTGTTCACGAACGACCCCGCCCGTTTGCGGAGGCTGGTGGGATGATCCCACGCCTTGGCAGCAGCGGCGCACCACCGCGCGGTTTTGTCTACCTCTTGCAGAGTGCGCAGGATGGGACATTCTATGTCGGGTGGACGACGGATGTGGTGCGCCGCCTGGTTGAGCATGAGCAGGGTTGCGCCGCGTATACTCGTCGTAAACGTCCGTGGCGGCTCATTGGAGTAGAGCCGTTTCCCAGTCTGAAAGCGGCGCAGGCTCACGAGCGACTCTTGAAGCGCAGTCCGCGGAGCTTGCACTCCTTTAAGAAGCGATTGCTCAACCAGGCCGCTCAGAGCGGCCTCTGCCAAGGCGTGGGATGACGTCCTTCGACACGCCGCAGCCGCAAGACAAGGTGGTCCTCCTCAAGCGCGTGCCCGTGTTCGCGACCTGCACCGAGGAGCAGCTCCACCTCATCGCCAGCCGGACGCGGTTGGTGGAGTACAAAAAGGGGGAGGTCGTCTACCAGGAGGGCGACATCGCCAATGCGTTCTACATCATCAGCTCCGGGAGGCTGCGCGCCTTTTCTCGCGTCGACGGGCAGGAGCGGACGTTCACCATCTTCCATAACGGCGACTCGTTCGGCGAGATCTCTCTTCTCACGGGCGAGACGCATTCGGCGACCGTCCAGGCGCTCAACGACACGCTCATCCTGCAGCTGCAGAAGAAAGACTTCGACGACGTCATCAACCACATCCCCTCCCTCGTCCTCCACTTGAGCCGGCTCCTCTCCAAGCGGCTGCGCGCTCGCGAGCGCGGCGGGGAGTTCGCCGACGCGACCATCGTCGCGATCCACAGCGCCGCGAAAGGGGTGGGTCGGACGTGTTTTGCCGTGGCCCTCGCCACGCTCCTGCGGCGGGAGACCGGGTACCGCGTGGTCATCGTGGATTTCGGCGGGGCCGAGGGGAAGCAGCAGTGGCTCTACGGGGCCGCCGGGCCGCGGCGGCAGACCGGCCGCGCGACGCTGCTGGGCACCGCTTCGGAGGGACAGTCGGATACGCTCGTCTCAGACCACCCGCTGGGGTTCAGCGTCCTGTTCGCGCGGGAGATGCTGGCGGAGGCCGCCGGGGAGCAGAGTATCGCGCCGCTGTTGAGCTCCTTGACCAACCGGTTCCACTACATCCTCCTCGACCTGCCAATCGAGCTGGATCCTTTCGTGCTCAAGGCGCTCATCCAGTCCGACCTCGTCTGCCTCATCACCGATCCGCAGGACGACCACCTCATCCGCACGACCGCCCTCATCCATCAGCTCAAGGCGTCCGTCGGGCCGCTCGAGCAGCGGATGAAGGTCGTCCTCAACCTGCGCGAACGGCTCGGCGCCACGCCTGACCTCGCTACCGTGGCCCAGCAGCTCGGACATCCCATCGCCTGCGCGCTGCCGCATGTGGCCTCGCCGTCCGGCGATCTCAGCACGGAGGAGCTCACGAAGCTCCTCGACGATTCGAAAGCCCCCTACACCGCAGCGGTGCGGTACGTCGCGCGGGACCTCGGCGGGTTGATCGTGGGGCTGGCCCTCGGCTCCGGCGCCGCGCTAGGCTTAGCGCACATCGGCGTCTTGAAGGTGCTCGAACGGGAGCGCATCCCCATCGATATCATCGCCGGCTCCAGCATCGGCGCCCTCGTCGGAGGGCTCTGGGCCGCGGGCACCTCGGCGGACGAGTTGGAGCGGATGGCGCTTCGGTTCAAGAACCCGTGGGACATCCGAAAGCTCTTCATCTTAGACCTCGGGATCCCCATCCTCAGCGTGCTCGTCGGGCTGTTTGCCGGCGTCGCCGTCGGCTGGCTCGCCGGATTCTGGACCGGGTTGCTGTTTGGGTTCATGGTGACGGTCGCGGTCGGCGTGGTGTTCGGGCCGCTCGTCGGCGGGCCGATCCAGGGCGCGCGCCTGATGGCCCAACTGGAACAGGACTTTGCCGGCAAGACGTTCGAGGAGACGCGGCTGCCGCTCAAGATCGTGGCCGCCAACCCGATGGCGCGGGAGGAGGTCATCTTCGAATCGGGCCGGCTCGCCGATGCGGTACGCGCGTCGATCTCGATCCCCGGCATCTTCAAGCCCGTCGTGCGGATGGGCAAGATCTGCCTGGACGGCGGCGTGGTGAATCCGATTCCGGTCAGCGTGCTGAAGCGTTACGGCGCGCGCCACGTCATCGCGGTGAACGTCTTCCCGACGACGGCGGAGCTGGCCGCGCATCGCCAGGATGCCCAGCGGCGCCGAGCGGAGCGGGACGCGGCGCTCGCCTCCCGCAGTCTGCCGGTGCGGCTGCTCTGGCGGATCCGCCAGGAGCTCAGCCGGTCGGTCTCGCCCCTGATCTTTGACGTCATCATGCGTTCGATGCAGTCGATGGAGTACCAGATCGCCGAAGTGGCCTGCCGCGAGGCGGACCTCGTGTTGCGCCCGACCGTGCCCGGCTCCCACTGGCTGGAGTTCTTCAACCCGGAGCCGTTCATCCGTCGGGGCGAGGAGGCCGCCCTCCAGTACCTGCCGGAGTTGAAGCGGGTCACGGGGATGCATCGCGTTGACAACGCCGAACCCGGCCAGTAGGATGGGATCCGATCATGCCGCATGAGATCGTGATCGTCGACGGACTCCGCACCCCACAAGGGGTGTTCGGGGGGGCGCTGAAGTCCTTCACCCCTCAGCAGTTGGGTGAGCTGGTCGTTCGGGAGCTCGTGAAGCGGACGAACCTCAAGGCGGCCGACGTGGAAGAGGTCATCGTCGGCTGCGTGGGGCAGGGCTCGGATGCGCCGAACCTCGCTCGCGTCATCGCCTTGCGCGCCGGCATTCCGATTCAGGTGCCTGCCTTCACCGTGCAGCGCAACTGCGCTTCCGGCCTCCAGGCCATTGTGAGCGGCTGCCAGAACATCGCGTGCGGCGACCGGGACGTCCAGATCGTCGGGGGTGCTGAGTGCATGAGTGCCGCACCCTACGTCAGCCGGGATCTGCGGTGGGGCAAGCGGCTGCGCCACTCGGAGATGGTGGATGCGATTTGGGAGGGGCTGACGGACCCGGTGTGTGGCCAGATCATGGGCCAGACGGCTGAGAACCTCGTCAAGGAGTTCTCGATCAGCCGGACGGATCAGGATCGCTTCGCCCTCCTCTCCCACCAGCGCGCGTTCCGCGCGACGCGCGAGAACCGGTTCAAAGATGAGCTCGTCACGATCCAGGTGCCGAAGCGCGCGATGGGGCGTGACCTGCCACCTGAGCCGTTCACCCAGGACGAGGGGATCAATCCGGCCTTAAGCGAGCCACTCTTGAGCCAGTACCCCGCGGTGTTCCAGGAGCACGGCTCAGTGACGTCAGGGAACAGTTGCTTCAACGCGGACGGGGCGGCAATGGTGCTCATGATGTCGAGGGAGAAGGCCAAGACGCTCGGCTACACTCCGCTTGCCAAGATTCGCGCGTACGCCTTTGCCGGGCTCGAACCTGAACGGATGGGGCTCGGCCCGGCGCTGGCCGTCCCCCTCGCGCTGAAGAAGGCGGGCGTCACACTCAAGGACATCCAGCTCATTGAGCTCAACGAGGCCTTCGCTGCGACCTTCCTCGCGTGCGAGAAGGCGATGGGGTTCAGCCGCGAGCTCACCAACGTCAACGGCGGCGCGATCGCCCTCGGCCATCCGGTGGGCGCCACCGGCACCCGCATCGTCGTGACCCTCCTCCACGAGATGAAGCGCCGCAACCTCTCCCTCGGGGTCGCAACCGCCTGCGTCGGGGGCGGGCAGGGTGCGGCCATCATCTTTGAGCGGATATAAACCCACATGTACATCTATAAAGCCGCGGTGGTCGGCGCCGGCGCGATGGGTGCCGAGATCGCGCAGGCGATCAGCTTCAGCGGGATTCCGGTCCTCCTCAGGGACGTGGACCGACCTCGCGTGGAGCAGGGGATTGAGGTCATCCGGAAGATCTACCAGCGGCGCGTCGACCGCGGCAAGATGACGCAGGATGAACTGGAGAAAAAGCTCACGCTCGTCACCGGGGTCACGAGCTTCGACGCCTTCAAGGACGTCGACCTCGTCATCGAGGCGGTGCCGGAGAAGCTCGAGTTGAAGCGGCAGATCTTCCAGGAGCTCGACCGCACGGTCCAAGAGTCGGCGATCCTCGCGTCCAACACCTCGTCGCTGTCCATCTCGGCGCTGGGTGGTGCGACGAAGCGTCCCCACAAGGTGATCGGGATGCACTTCTTTTACCCCGCGCATATCATGAAGCTCGTCGAGGTCATCCCGGGCCTGGAGACCTCCGAGGAGACCATCGGCGATGTGATGTCGTTCGCCGAGAACCTGCGCAAGCTGCCGGTGCGCGTCAACGAGTGCCCCGGCTTTCTCGTGAATCGGATCCTCATGCCCTACCTGAACGAGGCGGCGTTCTGCGTGCAGGAAGGGGCGGCCACACCACAGCAGATTGATGAGGCGATGGTGGCGATCGGCTTCCCTATGGGCCCCTTTACCCTTGTCGACAACCTGGGCTTCGATGTCTGCCGGGAAGTGGTGAACGTCCTCCTGGACGCCTACGGCTCGCGGATGCAGCCCGCGGCGATCTGGGAGCGGCTCCACGCGCTGAAGCGCTTCGGGGTGAAAGCCGGGGCCGGCTTCTACCTCTACGGGGAGCGGGCTGGTCAGCCGGATCCGGATCTCGAGAAGATCATCAAGGAGTTGCGGGCGACCCAGAAGGCCCCCACGGAGTTCTCGGCGAACCGCCTGGTCCTGCCCATGATCAACGAGGCGATCCGGTGCCTGGAGGAGCACGTGTGCACCGCGGCCGATGTGGACCTCTCGGTGATCGCGGGGCTGGGTTTCCCGCAGTCGAAGGGCGGGATCCTCCACTACGCCGACGAGATCGGGCTGCAGATCGTCCTGGCGGAGCTCGAGCGGTTTACCAAGGCGTTCGGGGAGCGGTTCTGGCCCTCGCCGCTTCTGAAGCGCAAAGTCTCGGCCGGGCATCTCGGCAAATCGGCGAAGCGGGGCTTTTTCGATTACACCGAATAGGAGCTGGCATGGCCGTGACATCTGGGCAGCATGTGAAGATGGCCGTCGAGGACCGCGTCGCCGTCCTGACGATTGATCACCGGCCGGTCAACGCGCTGGACCGCCAGACGCTCCGAGAGCTGGGCGAGGCCGTCGACGCAATCGGGGCCGATCCCGCGGTGAAGGTCATCGTCATCACCGGCGGCGGCTCCCTGGCGTTCGTCGCGGGCGCGGATATCAAGGAGGTCAGCCAGATCAAGTCCCCGCAGGAGGCTCGGGAGATGGCCGCACTCGGCCAGGCGGTGTTCCTGAAGATCCAGCGCCTCACCAAGCCGGTCATCGCCGCGATCAACGGGGTATGCCTGGGCGGGGGTTGTGAGCTCGCCATGGCCTGCCACCTGCGCATCAGCGGCGACCGGGTCCGGTTCGGCCAGCCGGAGATCAGCCTCGGGATCATTCCGGGTTGGGGCGGCACACAGCGGCTGCCGCGCCTGATCGGCAAGGCGAAGGCGACCGAATGGATCCTCACCGGCGACATGTACACGGCGCAGGAAGCCCTGCGGCTTGGGCTCGTGAACCAGGTGGTCCCGCAAGACCAGGTGTTGAAGGTGGCGAAGGATCTGGCGAGGAAGATCGCCTCGAAGGGGGCGGTCGCCATCACGCAGTCGCTGCGGGCCATTGAGGACGGGCTGAACCTTTCGCTCGAAGCCGGGCTCGCCAAAGAAGCTGAAGCGTTCGGCGCGGTCGCCGCGACTGAGGACAGCAAAGAAGGCGTCAAAGCATTCTTGGAGAAGCGCCAACCCCAGTTTAAGGACCAATGAGGGCCGTATGCTTTGAGACGGCCTCGTGGGAGCGACGGTATCTCAAGCGAGCGCTCGCCCCGCACCGATTGGCCGTTCAGCTCGTGGCTGATCCGCTCACGGACGAGACACTCCGCCTCGCCTCCGGAGCCGAGATCCTCTCCGTCTTTATCTACTCTCACCTGACCGCTCGCCTCCTGCGCCGGCTGCCTCGAGTGCGCTTCGTGGCGACTCGCTCGACCGGTTTTGACCACATTGATCTGACGGCCTGTCGGAAGCGCCGGATCGCCGTCTCCAACGTGCCCTCCTACGGCGAAAACACCGTCGCCGAGCACACCTTTGCGCTCATCCTCGCCCTGTCCCGCAACATCCACAAGGCGTACGTCAGGACCGCTCGAGCCGACTTTTCCCTCGACGGCCTGCAGGGATTCGACCTCAAGGGGAAAACGCTCGGCGTCATCGGAGGCGGCCACATCGGCCTGCACGTCATCAAGATGGCGAAGGGGTTTGGGATGGAGGTGCTCGTGTGCGATGTGCGCAGGAACCTCTTCCTCAGCGAGGTGATGGATTTTCGCTACGTCCCGCTGGCCGTCCTCCTGCGAGGCGCGGACATCGTGAGTCTCCATGTGCCGTCTACGCCGTCGACCCACCACCTCATGAACCGGCAGACCTTCCGGCTCATGAAACGGGGAGCCTTGCTCATCAACACGGCGCGCGGCGGCATCGTGGAGACCGACGCGCTCGTGTGGGCGCTCGATGAGGGGATTGTGGGTGGAGCCGGGCTCGATGTGCTGGAAGGGGAGGAGCTGGTCAAGGAGGAGCGCCAGCTGCTTTCCCAAGACTTCCCGAAGGAGAAACTCGTCACGGCCCTGAAGAACCACATCCTGCTCCATCGGGAAAACGTCGTCATCACCCCGCACATCGCGTTTGACAGCCGAGAAGCGCTCCAGCGCATCCTCGAGACGACCGTGACGAACATCACGAGTTTCCTGAGCGGTGCGCCGGTAAACCGTGTTTCAACATGATCGATCCTCATACGCTGCTAGGGAAGGGATCTCCCGAGGCGCTCGAAGTCACCGAGGCGGCGCGAGAGGCCGAGTGGCACTATCCGAGTTTCGTCGCGGACCTGTTCATGGGGAAGCTCCGCACCGACCTCATCTTCCCCTATCCAGAACAGGACGCCGAGGATCGCCGAATCGGTGATGAGTTTATCGCGCGTCTCGAGCCGTTCCTCAAGGAGCACGTCGATCCGGACGAGATCGACCGCACACGGGAACTTCCCCCCCACGTCATCGACGGGCTTGCGCGCCTGGGCTGCTTTGGGATGAAGATCCCGAAGGAGTACGGGGGGCTGGGGTTGTCCCAGACGAACTACAACCGCGTCATCTCGCTCCTTGGCAGCTACTGCGGCTCCACGACCGTGTGGCTCAGCGCCCACCAGAGCATCGGGGCCCCGCAGCCGCTCATGCTCTTCGGCACGGACGAACAGAAGCGCCAGTACCTGCCCCGCCTCGCGCAGGGGATGGTCTCCGCGTTCGCCCTGACCGAACTCGGGGTCGGGTCGGATCCCGCCAACATGCTCACGATCGCCACTCCAATCGACGGCGGGGAGGCGTACCTGCTCAACGGGGAGAAGCTCTGGTGCACGAACGGGCCGGTGGCGCAGGTCGTCGTGGTGATGGCGCGAACGCCCTCGGTGACCGTCCGCGGCAAGGAGCGCAAGCAGATCACGGCGTTTATCGTCGAGCGGTCGATGCCGGGGTTTGAAGTGGTCCACCGCTGCGACTTCATGGGGCTCAAGGGGATCCAAAACGGGGTGTTGCGCTTCACCAACATCCGGGTTCCCAAGGCCAACATCATCTGGGGGCCGGGCCTTGGCTTGAAGCTCGCGTTGATCACGCTCAACGCCGGCCGGATCGCGATCCCGGCCGGCTCCGTCGGCACCGCCAAGCGGTGCCTCCAGATTGTGCGGCAGTGGGCCAACGAGCGGCAGCAGTGGGGCAAGCCGATCGGCAAGCACGAGGCGGTCGGTGTGAAGATCGGAGAAATGGCCGCCACGACCTTCGCGATGGATGCGATGGTGTGGCTCGCCTCAGCCCTCGTCGATCGCAAGACGGTCGATATCCGGCTGGAGGCGGCGCTGGCCAAGCTGTTCTGCTCGGAGGCGTGCTGGCGCATCGTCGACGAGACGTTGCAGATCCGCGGCGGGCGCGGCTACGAGACCGCGCAGTCGCTGCGGGCGCGCGGGGAAGCCCCACTGCCGGTCGAACGGATCATGCGGGATGTGCGCATCAACCTCATCATCGAGGGCACGAGCGACATCATGCGGCTCTTCATCGCCCGCGAAGCGCTCGACGCGCACCTGCGGGTTGTCAGCGCGGTGTTCGACCCCCATCGAGCGCCCATGAAACGACTTGGCACAGTCCTCACCGCTGCGTGGCGATACGCCCTCTGGTATCCGCAGCAGTGGTGCGCCTGGAGCTGGTGGCCGCGCCATCAGGCCTTCGGGCCCCGCCTCGCTGGCCACATGCGGTTCGTAGAGCGCACCAGCCACCGGTTGGCGCGCACGCTCTTCCACAGCGCCGCCCGCTACCATATGCGCCTCGCCGATCGGCAGCGGCTGCTTGGCCGGCTGGTCGATGTCGGAGGGGAGCTGCTGGCGATGACCGCCGCGTGCTCCAAAGCCCATGCGATGGTGCGCCGGCAACCCTCCGATCAGAGCCCTGTTGAGCTGGCAGATCTCTTCTGCCGCCTGGCAAGTCGGCGCGTCCGGCAGACCTTGCGAGCACTCCATCACAACGAGGACCGTCGAAGCTACCGCCTCGCCCAGGATGTCCTCCACGGTCGATTCGAGTGGCTTGAAGACGGGATCCTCTAAACCAATGTGGAATGCGGAATGTGGAATGCGGAATGGAAGAACTCAATTCCGCACTCCGCAATCCGAATTCCGCATTTCGTAGTTTCTTTTCATGAGTGGGACGATCCCCGGGCTCTTCACCAGCCAGGCCGCGGCGCTCGGGCGCCAACCCCTGTTCTTCGTGAAACGTGGCGGGTCCTACCGTCCAATCACGTGGCAGCAGGCCGCTGACGACGTGGTGGCCCTGAGCACGTTCCTCCTCGCTCAGCAGGTCAATGCGGGGGACCGCGTTCTCATCCTCTCTGAGAATCGCCCCGAGTGGGGCATCGCCGATCTCGCGATTCAATCGGTGGGAGGGTGGACGGTTCCCCTCTACCCCAACCTTACGGAAGGAGACCTTCGGATCATCTGCACCGATTGCCAGCCGGTGGCGGCGGTCGTCTCGACGTCCGATCATGTGCAGACGCTCCTGCAGGTCGGCCAGGCCGTGCCCTCCCTGCGTATGATGATCGTCATGGATCCCACGCAGCAGCATCTCGCGCTCGTCAAACATTGGACCGAAGCACTCGAGAAAGGCCGCGAGATGCAAGCGAAACTGCGAAACCTGTTTGAGCACCGGCGAGCCGCCATTCGTCCTGAGGATACCGCCACACTCCTGTACACCTCAGGGACGACGGGAGAACCGAAAGGGGTGATGCTTTCCCATCGAAACCTGCTCTCCAACGTCGAGGCGTGTCTCCAGGTGATCCCGATTACCGGCCAGGATCTCCACCTGTCATTTCTGCCCCTCTCCCATGTGTTTGAGCGGATGGCCGGCTGGTGCCTCATGCTCGCGGTGGGCGCTCGCGTGGCGTATGCCCAGAGCATGGACACGATCCCCCAGAACATGCTGGAGGTCCGGCCGACCATCATGCTGGGCGTTCCCCGGTTCTTTGAAAAGCTCTATGGTCGCATTCAAGAGGGCGTGCGGACCGCTCCACCGCTCAAGCGCCGGCTCGCCACCTGGGCGATTGCGGTCGGGCAGCGCGTGACGGCCGCGAGGGCCGCCGGGAAATCGCTCCCGCTTTCGCTCGTCATCCAGCGATGGCTGGCGGATCGGCTGGTCTTCAGGACGCTCCGGTCTCGGCTTGGCGGGCGGTTGCGCTTCTTCGTCTCCGGCAGTGCGCCGCTTTCCAAAGAGATCGGGGAGTTTTTCTACAGCGTGGGGATGACGATCCTCGAAGGCTACGGGTTGACGGAAACCTCTCCGGTCATCGCGGCGAATCGCCTCCCGGTTCCACGGTTCGGCACCGTGGGCCAGCTCCTTCCAGGTGTTGACGTTCGCATCGCCGACGACGGCGAAATTCTCACCAAGGGCCCGCACGTCATGCAGGGCTACTACCGTAAGCCCCAGGAGACCGCGGCGGCGATCGTCGATGGCTGGTTTCATACGGGCGACATCGGCCACGTCGACGACCACCGCTGCCTCGTTATCACGGACCGCAAGAAGGATCTCATCAAAACCGCCGGGGGAAAATTCGTCGCTCCCCAGAAGCTCGAGAACCTGCTCATCACCGATCCGTACATCAGCCAGGCGTTTGTGTACGGCGACCGGAGACCCTACTGTGTCGCGCTCCTCGTGCCGCGCATGGAGGCGCTGCGCCGCTATGTCCAGGAGCAGGAGATTCCCGGCCGTTCAGTCGACGAGCTCGTCCACCACCCCAGGGTGCTCGAGTTCTACTGGAACCGCGTGCAGACGCGGCAGCGAGGGCTCGCGAGCTTTGAGCAGTTGAAAAAGATCGCCCTGCTCGATCAGGAGTTTTCCCAGCAGGCGGGAGAGCTGACCCCGACCCTGAAAGCGAAGCGAAGCGTCATCGCCCAACGCTATGCGCTACTCCTCGAGCGCCTCTACGAATGAAGGAAGGGGAGTGGATCGGGCCCCGGTCCCGGAAGCGATGGCGGTATCGGACCTGGCAACCGACTCGTTCCCGAGCCCTCCTCGTCATCGTCCACGGCTTTGGAGAGCATGCCGCTCGCTACCTGCCAGTGGCGCAGGCGTTGGCGGAAGCGGGCATCGCCGTCGCGGCCCCCGACCTCATCGGGCATGGCGCGTCAGCGGGAAGGCGAGGAGACGTTGGCGATGTGGTCCAGTGCGCCAGGGAGATCGGTCTGCTCACCGATCAGGTGTTCCGACCCCACACCGGCCACTCGCGTTACGTCGTGTTCGGCCATAGCTTCGGCGGTTTGGTGGCGATCACGTTGGCGCTCCAGCATCCGGAGGGCCTGTCGCGCCTCATGATCCAATCGCCGCTCCTCGAATTTGGATTTCCGATTCCGCGCTGGAAAACGGCACTCGCGATGGCGCTCGCGCGCTGCTGGCCCACCTGCCCATTGCTAATGAACCTCGATGCACGGTGGCTGAGCCGCGACCCGGCGATTGGTCAGGCCTACCGGCAGGATCCGCTGGTGCACAACACGATGAGTGCTCGGAGCTACCGGTCGATCCTCCAGGCCAGGGATGATGCCTTCGAACACGCGAGCACCATTGAGGTCCCGACACTCCTCTTATGCGGCGGAGCCGATCGGATCATCTCGGTGGAAGCAGCCCGGCGATGGTGTGAACGGCTCAGGTGCGAGAAGCGCTATGTGGAATTTCCCGGCGCCTACCATGAGTTGCACCATGAGACTGTCCGCGACGAGGCGCTCCAGTTGGTGCGTGAGTGGACGCTCGGCCGAGAAGGGAGAGGGTCATGATCCCACGCC
>Ga0209515_10006580_pt1 | contig 14375 bp, 9 predicted proteins | sample Subgroupgradi54m_FD_187454 | JGI IMG/M metagenome (GOLD analysis project Ga0209515, IMG submission 187454) | Subsurface groundwater microbial communities from S. Glens Falls, New York, USA - GMW60B uncontaminated upgradient, 5.4 m (SPAdes)... ...
CCGCCGAAGGCACGCGCGCCGTGCTCGCCCACGCCGAGCTCGAGCAGGTCCTGGGCGGCGGCGCCGAGGCAGCCGCGGTGATCGAACGCCTGGTCGAGGCGCGCCTGCTCACCGTCAGCGAGGACGAAGCGGGCGAGCGCCGCATCGAGGTCGTGCACGAGGCGCTGCTCACCGCCTGGCCGCGCCTGGTCGCGTGGCGCCACGAGGACGCCTCGTCGGCGCGCCTGCGCGACCAGCTGCGTGCAGCGGCGCGGCAGTGGGACGAGCGCGGCCGGCAAGCGGGTCTGCTGTGGCGCCGCGAGGCGCTGACGGAGTACCGCCTGTGGCGCGGGCGCGCCGACGTGTCGCTGACGGCGGCCGAAGAAGCCTTCGCCGCGGCCAGCCTCGCCGAGGAAGCGCGCGGACGGCGCGTGCGTCTCGGGCTGGCGGGTGGGGCGTTCGTGGCGCTCGCCGCGGCGGTCGTCGCGCTGTGGAATGCGAACCACCACGCGGCGCGGCAGCGCGTGGTCGCCGAGTCGGCCGAGCGCGACGCGCGCGCCAGCGCCGAGGCGCTGCGCAAGACGCACCTGGCGCAGGAGCAGGAGCTGGGCAGGCTGGCCGTCCTGGCCGGCGACCCGCTGCGCGCGCTGCCGTATCTTTCGGAGGTCTACTCGGCGGGCGTGCGCTCCCCGGCACTCGAGTTGCTCATCGCGCGCGCCCTGCACGAGGCACCCGTGGCCACCATGACCCACGACGGCTGGGTCGTCGGCACCGACGTCAGCCCCGACGGCAAGTCGATCGTGACCTGCGGCGCCGACGGCCGCGTGCGCCTGTGGGACGCGGCGGGCACGAACGAGAAGAAGGCCGAGTGGACCGGCTTCGGCGACGTGGTGTGGGCCTGCCGCTTCAGTCCGGAAGGCGGGCGCATCCTCGTCGCCGGCAGCGACGGCACGGCCGCCGTGATCGACGTGGCCAGTGGCGCCAAGCTCGCCACGTGGAAGGGCGACCCGGTCAAGCTGTACGCCGCCGCGTGGAGCCCCGACGGAACCAAGGTCGCGACCGCCGGCAAGGATGGCCACGCGCGCCTGTGGGACGCGCGCACCGGCACGCTGCTGCACGACATGGACGGCGGCGACGGCCCGCTTCGCGGCGTCGTGTTCTCGCGCGACGGACAGCGCCTGCTGGACTGGAGCTACCTGGCCGCGCACGTGTGGGACGTGCGGGGTGGAAGGCGCGTGGCACGCCTGGTGGGGCACAAGGACGCCATCTACATGGCCACCATCGACGGCCACGGATCGCGCGTCGTGACCGCGAGCAGCGACGGCACTGCCCGCATCTGGGACGCGATGACGGGGCGGGAGTTGCATGAGCTCACCGACCACGACGGTGCGGTCATGGGCGTCGACATCTCTCCCGACGGATCAAGCTGCATCACGGCGGGTGTCGACCACAAGGCGCGTCTGTGGAACATGGCGACCGGCCGACCCATGGGCGTCTACGAAGGCAGCACAGGAGCTCTTTCTGGCGCGCGCTTCGTTCGTGAGGGTTCGCTCGTGCTCACGTTCGGGACCGACGGGTGGGCGCGCCTCTACGACGCGCCATCGCGACGACTGATTCGCGCCATGCACGGTCACGTGGGTACCATCACCGACGCCGTCGTCGACCTGACCGGCACATTCGTGGTCACCGCCAGTTACGACGGTACCGCGCGGCTCTGGGAGACCGGAACCTCCGATCTGCTTGTGGAGGTGACGCCTCCGGGCAAGCAGTTCTTGATCTCCGCCACGCTCTCGCCCGACGGCACGACCATCGCGACCACCGGCAATACGATCGATCTCTGGGATGCCGTGAACGGCGCACACCGGGCGCGTCTGGATGTCGACGTGGGTTTCGTCTATGTGAACGAGTTCTCGCCCGACGGTCAGTCGCTCGCGGTCGCGGGTGTCGGCCCGGCCGCCATACTCCAGCTTGCAGGACGGGGTCCTCCGGTCCGGCTCCAGCAATCGGCCATGTCTGCTGCCATCGCGACGAGTCCCGATGGACAGACACTGGCGACCGGGGGAGAGGGCGGGGCGGTGCGCGTGTTCGATACTCGCGACGGCAAGCTCGTGCTTTCGCTGCACGCGGGATCCAGTGCGGTGGCGTCGGTGCGTTACTCGCCCGATGGCCGATGGCTGGCCATTGCGACGTTCGACGAGCACGTCACGCTCGTCGACGCGAAGAGCGGTGAGCCAAAGAGCTTGCCCGCTTCGGTCGATGGCGCGCTGGTCGCCTTCGATCCAACGGGCCAGCTATTGCTTTCGGCCTCGAACACGCGCCACGTCGCGCATCTCCACTCCTTGTCGGGCTCGCGTCCGATGGTCTCGCTCGAGGGTCATGCCAATCAGATCTCGAGCATCTCATTCTCGACCGACGGTGAGCTCGTGGTCAGCTCGAGCTTCGACGGCACCGCGCGCCTTTGGGACGCCTCGAGCGGCGCCGTCATCGACGTCATTCAGGCCAGTAGCGGTGCGCTCTACCGGGCCCAGATGGACGCAACGAGTGAGCGGCTGCTGACCGTGGGAGCAGATGGCGTCGTACGTGTCTGGAGCCTGCCCGAGCGGCCGCCCGCACCTGAGGTCGTGGCCCAGATCGTGCGCTGCAAGTGCCCGTACCGCCTGGCCGACAGCGCACTGGTATCGATCTCGCCCGATGTGACGGCCTGCACACTTCGTGGCAACGAGAGCCTGCGCCCCATTGAATCAGGGGATGGTCTCGTGGGAAAAAGTCATGATGCGAAAGGTCGATAAGAAGAAGCTCGCCTTGAGCAAGGAGACCCTGAGGCGGCTAGGGGAAGACGACCTGGCGTCGATCGTCAGCGGTAGTCAGCTGGAACAGGGTGGCAGCGACAGGGCCCCGGTCATGACGTTTGTGAACTGTCCCGGTTTGTCGGGTCACTGTGACACCACCACCGTCATCAAGTTCAGGGTGCAGTAGCGCGATCCGAGTGGACCACGCGCCGTCGCGTCGTCCACCCTGAAAGTCCGCACCAGATGATCGACGAGCGCCGCGGTCTATTCGGTGCGGAAGCGCACGTAGTATTCCGCCGTCCCCGTGACGAGACTCACTGATCAGCGACCAGCGGACAGGTCAGGTTCGTCTCCACGCCCTGGTAGCGACGGATCGCGTCCTTCGCCAGGCACTCCTGCAGCTGGTTGAACTCGACGAAGAACGGACGCCACGTTTCTTCCGGGACCAGGTTGAAGAACGTGGTCGCCATGGGCGGCGAAGACTTCGGAAGTCTTCCCACCTTGGGATCACGTAACGCCGGGTCGCGCAGGTCGCCGTTGGCGAAGTCGCGCACGTGGCACTGGCTGCAGGTCATGCCGTTCTCTTCGAAGAGGTCGCGACGCGGGTCGCGTAGATCCACCGAGGCGACCATGTCCTTGTACTTGTGCTCCACGTAGAGGTTCGCGGCGTCCACCGCGCCCGAGGCCACCTTGCCGTCGGCGCCGACGAGCGGGAGGTCCGTGAAACCGAGCTTCTTGCGGCACAGGCCCTCCCAGCCGGGCGCGTGCGCGGCGTCGTCGGGGTCGAACCTGGACGCGCACACGGTCTGCCACTTGCTCTTGTCGGCGCTGGCGCGGACCTCGGTGGTGAAGCCGGGGATGGGGACGCTGACCATCTTCAGCTGCGTGCCCTTGCCGTCGGCCGTGGGCAGCCACTTGGCCTTGATGACCGCCCAGTACCAGCCGTCACCGCTGGCGTAGGACCCGTCCGGCTTCCTGGCCGAGCCGCCGCCGAAGCGCGCCTCGTGGGGCAGGGCCATGAACTCGGTGCCCATCTGGGGGAACTTGTCGCTCTTGTAGTCGAGCACCTTGGCCACGAACGCCGCGACCGCCTTCGCGTGCGCCTTGCGGTCCTTGATGAACTTGGGGTTCAGGTCGGCGCCCTGGAAGAAGGTCTCGTAGGCCAGCCGGGTGAACTCCTTGTTGTTCCAGTCGAGCGCCTCGGGTGGCAGCTCGCCGGGAGGCAGGTCGCGCACCAGGCGGAAGCGGAACATCAGGTACACGGGCTCGGGCGCGCGCACGTTCTCGTAGACGATGCGCAGCTCCTGCGCGTTCTTGTCCAGGCGCGGCCGCACGGCCACGACCTTCCACGAATTCGAATCTCCGAAGGCCTTCTTGTCGAACTCCTTGGCGTCGGCCTTGGCGCGCGGGTTGCCGCTGCGCAGCGCGATCGCCGCGCAGACGTCCGCGTACAGGCTTTCCTTGCTGGGCGGCGTCGCCACCTTCGCCCGCTCGGCCTCGGGCAGCTTGGCCTGCTCGACCCGGCTGACGACCTCGAGCATCTTGGTGATCGGCCAGTCCTTGTTGACCTGAGCCAGTCGCTCCGGGTCGTGAATCGTGAGCAGGAGCTCGACCGCGTCGCCCAGGGGCGGCGCCAGGGACGAGGGCCGCGCGCCCGGCTCGACGCCGATGGCGAAGGCGTGCAGGAAGCCGCGTCGGGCGCCGCCCTCGCGCTGTATCTCGGTCAGGCGGACGCGAAAGTGGCCACAGGGCGCGTCCTTTGCACTGGGCGTCCAGCGCACGGTCAGCGTGATCGGGTCGTAGGTCGCCGAGTCAGGCTTCTCGAGCAGCTCGACCACCACCGTATCGCCGTCCTGGTCGATCACGTTCAGCCCGAAGGAGATCTCTTTACCGGGAGGGACGTGCTGGTAGGGAGGGAGCTCGATTTCTGGCGGACGATTTCCGGGAGTGGTTCTGGGAGGGCTCGTCGCTGCCGCCGTCGATATCGTCGCTGTAGCACCCCACGCCAAGGCCGCGGAAGCCAGGCCTCCGGCAAGCAAGACTGTCCCATAGACCGCCCCACGTAGCGTCATGCAGACCTCCAGATCTTGGCGCAGTATCCCACGCGGCCACTTGCGAAGTCAGCCACAAGTGTTTAGCTTCGCCGAACGTAAGGAGACCTCTCAACCATGGGAAAGATCATCGGAATCGACCTGGGTACGACCAATTCGGTCGTGGCCATCATGGAAGGCAAGGAACCCAAGGTCATCACCAACGAAGAGGGCGGCCGTCTGACGCCGTCGGTCGTTGCATTCGACGACAAGGGTGAAGTCCTGGTCGGCCAGATCGCCCGCAGACAGGCGATCACGAACCCGGAAAACACTGTCTACTCGGTCAAGCGTTTCATGGGCCGCCGCTACGAGGAAGTGGAGCAGGAAGCCAAGCGGGTGCCCTACAAGGTCGTGCGCGGCCCCAGCGGCGAGGCGATGATCGAGATCCGCGGCAAGAAGTATTCGCCGCCCGAGATCTCGGCGCGCATCCTGATGAAGCTCAAGCGCGCCGCAGAGGAGTACCTGGGAGAGAAGGTGACCGACGCGGTCATCACGGTGCCGGCGTACTTCAACGACGCCCAGCGCCAGGCCACCAAGGACGCGGGCAAGATCGCCGGGCTCGAGGTCAAGCGTATCGTCAACGAGCCGACCGCGGCGGCGCTGGCGTACGGCCTCGACAAGGGCAAGGACCACCTCATCTCGGTCTACGACTTCGGCGGCGGCACCTTCGACATCTCGGTGCTCGAGGTCGGCGACAAGGTCGTCGAGGTCGTGTCGACCAACGGCGACACGCACCTGGGCGGCGACGACATCGACATCCGGGTCATGGACTGGCTGATCGCCGAGTTCAAGAAGGACACCGGCATCGATGTGTCCAAGGACAAGATGGTCATCCAGCGCCTCAAGGAGGCGGCGGAGAAGGCCAAGATCGAGCTGTCCTCGGTCTCCGAGACCGAGATCAACCTGCCGTTCTTGACCGCCGACGCCAGCGGCCCCAAGCACATGCAGATCAAGCTGACCCGGGCCAAGCTCGAGCAGCTGATGGGCGATCTCATCGACCGCACCATCGAGCCGTGCAAGAAGGCGCTCGCCGACGCCGGCAAGAAGTCCGCCGACATCGACGAGGTCGTGCTGGTCGGTGGCTCGACGCGCATCCCGCTGGTGCAGAAGAGCGTCAAGGAGTTCTTCGGGCGCGAGCCGCACAAGGGCGTCAACCCCGACGAGGTCGTGGCCCTGGGCGCCGCGGTGCAGGCGGGCGTGCTCTCGGGCGAGGTCAAGGACATCCTCCTCCTCGACGTCACGCCGCTGTCGCTGGGCATCGAGACGCTGGGTGGCGTGAACACCGTGCTCATCCCGCGCAACACCACGATCCCGACCCGCAAGTCGGAGACGTTCTCGACCGCGGCCGACAGCCAGAGCTCGGTCGAGGTGCACGTGCTGCAGGGCGAGCGGCCCATGAGCCGCGACAACCGCACCCTGGGCAAGTTCCACCTGGACGGCATCCCGTCGGCGCCGCGGGGCGTGCCCCAGATCGAGGTCACCTTCGACATCGACGCCAACGGCATCGTGAACGTGAGCGCGCGTGACAAGGCGACGGGCAAGCAGCAGCACATCACGATCACCGCGTCCTCGGGTCTGTCCGAGGCGGAGATCAAGAAGATGGTCGAGCAGGCGCAGGCGCACGAGTCGGAAGACAAGGCGCGCCGCGAGGCCATCGAGGCCCGCAACACGCTCGACAGCTTGACCTACAACACGCAGAAGCTGGTCGACGAGAACCGCGACAAGATCCCCGAGACCGAGCGGGTCGCGGTGGAAGAGGCGCTCAAGACGGCCAAGGACGTGCTCGAGCGCAACAAGGAAGCCACCGACGCGTCGGTCTTCAAGGAAGCGACCGACACGCTGCAGGCGGCCTCGCACAAGATGGCCGAGGCGATGTACCGCAACGCGGCCGGTCCGGGCCCGGGTGCCGACGGTGGTGCAGCGCAGCAGGGCGACTCGACCCGCGCGGCCAAGGACGTCATCGACGCGGAGTTCGAGGAGAGCAAGTAACAACTCGGGCCTCCTGCCGCCCTCGGGCGGCGGGAGGCACGGTTTTCTTGCCCGTCTGCCAGGTCCTCCCTACACTTGACCGGTAGTGACCGGTCGCACATTCCTCCCCATTCTTGCTGTCGCGGCGCTCCTCGCCGCCACCGGTTGCGCCCAGCTGGGCACCGTCACCGACGGCAGCAGCCTGGCGCGCGGCTATTGCAACGACGGCCACCTGGTCAACGGGCTACGCCTGCCGCGCCAGGGCGACGGCTACCTCATTCCCCGCACCTGGCAGGAGCGCGGCAACAACTGGGGCACCGATGAGCTGGTCGCCCTGGTCGTACGCGCCGCGCGCCGCGTGCAGAGCGAGTCGCCCGGGGCGCTGCTCTACGTGGGCGACTTCTCGCAGGAGCACGGCGGGCTGAGCCCGTTCCATCGCTCGCACCAGACCGGCCGCGACGCCGACCTCATCTTCTTCGCCAGCGACGAGAGCGGCGCCCCGCAGCGCGTGCCCACCGGCATGTACCGCTTCGGCGACGACGGCTGGACCCGGCGCGCGCCGCGCCTGCAGTTCGACGTGGTGCGCGAGTGGCTGCTGGTGCGCGCGCTGCTCGAGGATCCGGTGGTCGACGTGCAGCACCTGTTCATCTCGGCGCCCTTGCGCCAGATGCTGCTCGACCACGCCGAGAAGCTGGGCGAGCCCAGGGAGCTGGTCGAGCGCGCGCGTCTGATCCTGCAGCAGCCCATCGACGCGCTGCCCCACGACGATCACCTGCACCTGCGCATCTTCTGCCCGGTCTCGGATCGCACGCTCGGCTGCCGCGATCGCGGCCCGCTGCGCTGGTTCAAGAAGACCTACAAGTACCTGACCGCGCGCAAGCTGGTGGCCGAGCTGCCCGAGCCCATCCGCGACCAGGTGGTGCGACCGTTTTGCAGCCTGCTGGCCGCGGCCACCATCGCCTGGTTGTGACGTCGATCGTCCTGCCCGCTGCTTGTGACTCGCGGCGCCGCCAAGTCCGCTACACTCGTCGGACGGGAGGCGTCGATGAAGTGGACCAGGGGGATCGGGGCGCTGTGGCTCGTGGTGTGTGTGTCGCTCGTGGGTGCGGCGCACGCCGGCGCCGACGCGGCCAGCGCGGCGCAGCTGGTCAAGGACGGCGACACGCAGGTGCTGCTCGGCGACGACGCCGCGGCGCGCAAGCTGTACCAGGCCGCGCTCGCCGCTGACCCGACCGACGCGCAGGCGACCGTGCGTCTGGCCTTCCTGCTCGGCCGCGCCGGCGAGGACGTCGAGGCCGTGCGTCTGCTCGAGCAGCTGACCGCGCGCGCCGACGCGCCCGCCGAGGCGCACCTCATCCTGGGCACGGTGCTGGCCAAACGGCGCGAGTGGAAGAAGGCGGCCGGCGCGTTCGACGCCTACCTGACCAAGGTGCCCGCCGACTACCGTGCGCGGCGCGAGCTGGCGCGCGCCCTGGCCACCGCGGGCGAGGAAGGCGACGCCACCGCCAAGCAGCGCGCCATCGCCGAGTACGAGCACGCCATCGCCGACGCCGGCGACGACGCGTCGTTCCGCTCCTCCTCGCAGGAGGAGCTGTTCTCGATCAAGTACGGCGCCAGCGGCAAGGCCTACCTGGACGGCCGCACCGCCTACGCCAGCGGTGACTACCGCGGCGCGGTGGCCAAGCTCGAGCGCGTCACCGCCGAGCATCCCGAGATCCAGGAGGCCCACTTCGTGCTCGGCATGGCCTACGCCACGCCCGAGATCAACCGCCGCCCCGACGCGCTCAGGCAGCTGGCGCTCGCGCCCGGCATCAAGGAAGCCCAGCTGCACCTGGGCATGGAGCTGCAGGCCGACGGTGACCTCGACGCCGCCGTGCAGCGCGTGCGCACGGCCATCAAGCTCGACGACGACTACCAGGAGGCCTGGTACTACCTGGGGCTCATCTACTCGGAGCAGGGCCAGACCGACGACGCGCTCAAGGCCTGGGAACGGGCCATGCGCATCGATCCGCAGAGCGAGACGGGCAAGTGGGCCGCGACCAAGTGGTCCATGGTGGGCGGCCGGGGCGCCGACAGCGGCGTGTTCCAGGAGGGCCAGGTCATCGACCCCGCGTCGGAGACCGCCATCGGGCAGAAGTTCGAGGACATGGCCATCCAGTACCTGGGCGGCCGCGTCGACGACGAGCGCCTGGCCGCGCGCCTCGATCGCATCTTCCAGCGCCTCATCGTGGCCACCGACCGGGGCGACATCAGCTACCACCTGTTCGTCGTCGCCTCGCCCGAGGTCAACGCATTCACCGCGCCGGGCGGGCGCATCTTCGTCACCCGCGGGCTCATCGACGCGGTGCGCGAGCGCATGGGCGACAAGGAGGAGTACTATGCCGCCGTCGTCGGCCACGAGCTGGCCCACGCGGCGCTGCGCCACACGTCGGAGCGCTGGAAGTACGTGCAGACGGTGATCAACGATCCGCGCGCCTCGCGCGCCGCGCAGGAGCACGCCCTGTCGTCGATGATGACGGGCATGACCCGGCAGTCGGAGTACGAGGCCGACCAGTACGGCGCGCTCTACATGTACCGGGCCGGCTACAACCCGCGCTACGCCATGGAGCTGCACATGCAGTTCAGGAAGGTCTTCGGCGAGATTCCCGCCGGCCTGGACCATCCGACCTTCGAGGATCGCGGCGCGCGCCTGAAGGATTTTCTCATCGAGCTGCGCGGGCGGGTGCGCGAGTTCGAGCGCGGCAACAAGAAGTTCAAGGACGGCGACTACGCGGGCGCGGCGCGCAGCTACGAGATCTTCCTGGCCGTGCTGCCCAAGAGCGCGCCCGGGCACATGAACCTGGCGGTCGCGCGCCACCGTCAGGCGCTCGAGCGCCTGGGCGTGGATCAGAAGTACAAGCGCTCCACCGACGTGGATCCCGACTCGCGCGCGGCCGCCATCGAGCTGCACTCGGCGGGCGCGGCGTCCAGGCCCGACCCGCGCATCGATCAGGCGCTCCTGCGCGAGGCCGCGGCCGAGTACAAGACGGCGCTCCGGCTCGACTCGAGCTACGCGCTGGCGCGGGTCAACTACGGGGCGCTCTTGCTCGACCTGGGCGACGTCAAGAACGCCACCAAGGTGCTCGAGCGCGCGGTGCAGACAGCGCCCGGCCTGGCCGTGGCGTGGAACAACCTGGGCGTCGCCTACGCCATGGGCAAGGACGTCAAGAAGGCCACGGAGGCGCTCGCGCAGGCAGGCAAGCTCGACGGCAAGCTGGCCGACCCGTGGTTCAACCTGGGCGTGGTCTGGGCCGACGCGGGGCAGAAGGACAAGGCGGTGGGCGCGTTCGAGCAATACGCGGTGCGCGATCGCGACTCGGGCTGGTCGCGCAAGGCGCAGAAGAAGAAGGCGGAGCTGGCGTCGGTGACGAAGTAGGCGCGCGCGGCGCGGCGCGGCGCGGCTCAGCTGCCCTTGGCGGCGGCCAGGGCGGCCTCGACCTTGGGCATGGCGGCGGTCGCGTCGCCTTCGTACTTGAGCAGCACGTTGAGCGTCTCGCGCACCAGGGACGCGTCGAGGCGATCGACGTTGAGCACGACCAGCGCGCGCAGCCAGTCGATGGCCTCGGCGACGCTGGGCTTCTTCTTCAGGTCGAGCGAGCGCACCGCTTGCACGACGCGCACGACCTCGGCGGAGAGCGCGGCGGAGGCTTCGGGCACGCGCGCGGCCAAGATGGCGGCCTCGCGCGTGACGTCGGGGTAGTCCATCCACAGGTGCAGGCAGCGGCGGCGCAGCGCGTCGGAGAGCTCGCGCGAGTTGTTGGAGGTCAGGATGACGAGCGGGCGGTGCGCGGCGCGCAGCGTGCCCAGCTCGGGCACGCTGACCTGGAACTCGGCCAGGACCTCGAGGAAGAAGGCCTCGAGCTCCTGCTCGGCGCGGTCGACCTCGTCGATGAGCAGCACGGTGCGCGCGGGCGAGCGGATGGCGCGCAGCAGCGGTCGCTGCAGCAGGAAGCGCTCGGAGAAGAAGGCGTCCTCCTCGGCGGCGATGGCGTCGACGGCCTCGCGCAGCGAGCCGGTGCGCGCCAGGCGCTCGGAGATCTTGTCGCGCAGGATCTGCGTGTAGAGCAGCTGCTTGGGGTACTCCCACTCGTACAGCGTCTTGGCCTCGTCGAGGCCCTCGTAGCACTGCAGGCGCACCAGCTCGAGGCCGGCGGCGCTGGCCAGCGCCTTGGCCAGCTCGGTCTTGCCCACGCCCGCGGGACCCTCGGCGAGGATGGGCTTGCCCAGCCGATCGGCGAGGAAGACGGTGGTGGCGAGCGCGCGATCCGCGACGTAACCCTGCGCGGCGAGCCGGTCGCTGACGTCATCGATGGAGGCGAACGCGGGCGCCGTCATCATTCCTGGGGCACTCCCGAGGGATCGGTGGCCGGTGCGGGCTGAGGCGGCGACGTCGGTGCCGGCGTGGGCCCGAGCGGCCTGGGCTGCACCACCGCGGTGCGGGTGAGCCCGCGCAGCGAGTCGTCGAATGCGCGCCGGTAGCGCTGCATGGTGTCGCGCGGCGCCGACAGCGTGAGCACGAACACGGGGCCCTTGTCCTCGAACTGGCGGTAGGCCTGGCGCACCAGCCCGCGTCCGTCGGGCGTGACCACCTCGAACACGAGCGCGCCGGTGGGGTGCTGGGTGATGCCCGCCTGCTGGACCTTGAAGTCGAGCTTCTTGAGCACGGCGCGGTTGCGCTCGCTGCAGTCGCGCAGCTTCTCGCCCTCCTTGAGTGACTCGGTGGTGAGGGCCATCCGGCCGCCCAGGGTGCGGTCGATGGCGCTGGCGAGCAGGTAGGGGTACGAGGGCTGATCCGAGACCGCCCAGTCGGCCGGGAAGACGATCTCCACGCCGACGGTGGCCGAGCGGAAGATGTTGCGGTCGACCTCGCCGAATGCGGCCGCGCCGGCCAGCACGATGGTGGCGGCCACGACGACGACGGCGATGGGCGAGGCTGGGCGACGCAGCTGCATCGGAAGCGCGAAGCATAGCGACGCGTGCCGCGCGTGTCGACAAGGCGGTGAGCAGGCGGGAGATCGACCCTGGCCACCGTCGCATTCGTGCGCACCACCGTCGGCGCGCCACGACGCCGCGGCCACGTTCTTGTTGCCATCAGCAGGCGGTGAAGGCGTCCGCGCCGCGAGGCGCGCGCGGCGGCGGTCGCGCCCGATCACTGAACGGAGAAGCAGCGTTAAAGTACCGGATCGACGCGTTTTTCACGTTGACCGTGTATATTGAGTAGAATACATTCAGAGGCACCCAAGAACGATAGAACGGTGAGAGAGACCACGTGACGTACCGAATCCGGGCGGGGGCGGCAGGCGAGATGAAGCTCTTCGGGGGCGTCGGGTGGGATCCGCCTTCAGCGTTCGCGTTCGCGCGTACCCCCTCGGGGCCAGGTGGTGGCGGGAGCGGATCGGGCGGCGGTTCGGCGGAGGAGGGCGACGGCAACCTGCTCTCCGACAAGGACCTTCGACAGATCGAGAAAGATCACCCGGACGGCATGACCGCCGTTCAGGTGGTGCACGTCTTCACGGAGCGCGGCATTCGCTTCTCTGAAGCGACCTTCCGCAAGTACGTGCAACAGGGGCTACTCCCACGCAGCCGTCGCGTGGGCCGCAAGGGCAAGCACCAGGGCTCGCTGGGCATGTACCCGCCGACCACGGTGCGCCGGATCAATGCGATCAAGCGGCTGCAGGCCGAGAACTACACGATCGACGACATCCAGAAGCAGTTCCTGCGCTACCGCGACGAGATCGAGGCGCTCGAGCGCGGCCTCGAGGTGGTGCTGAGCGGCTTCGAGGAAGACGCCATGGCGCCGCACTTCGACGCCGATGCGCGCAAGAGCCTGAAGAAGGAAGTGGCCGAGGCGCGCCTGCGTGCCGAGGAGCTGATGAAGCGCATCGAGGGCATCGAGCGGCGCGTGATCGAGCCGCACCGCCAGGCGCAGACGGGCAAGTCATCGCCCGGCGGCGCCGAGGACCTGCTCTAGGCAGCACCCCGTCGCGCCAGCGGCGGTCAGCAGCGGCAGTGGACGAGGCGGCGCGATGGGGTTCGCGCCACCTGTGGGGAAGCTTCGCGCTCGCGTCTTGCGCGACGAGCGCGCCGGGACAGAGGACTTGCGGCGGGCACTGGCCTTCGCCGCGCAGCAACGAGGGAGGAGAGGGCCATGGAGCACGACGAGCTTTTTGGGAAGGAAATGTCGGAGCTCGACGACGCGCCGGCACGTGCAGAAGACGTGACGACCGCCGCCCCGCTTAGCGACGACGCAGCACTACCCGCGACCAGCCGCAAGGTGCGTCGGCGCGGACGGCGCACGCGCATGCGCTCGAAGACCATCGCGATGAAGCGGCTCACCAAGGAAGAGCTGCGGGTGGGCGCCTTGCTCTACCCCATGCCCGACGATGTGGATCGTCCGCGCATGCGCCACGACTGCAAGGACATGCCGCGGCCGTGCCCGTTCGTGAGCTGCAAGCACCACCTGTACCTGGACGTCAACCCGGAGACCGGGTCGATCAAGCTCAACTTCCCCGACCTCGAGGTCTGGGAGATGCGCGAGACCTGCTCGCTCGACGTGGCCGACAAGAACGGCATCACGCTCGAAGAGGTGGGTGAGATCATGAACCTCACCCGCGAGCGCATCCGCCAGGTCGAGGTGCGCGGGTTGATCAAGCTGAAGATGCTGTCGCCGCATGGCGATGGTGACTTCGACCTGACCGTGAAGCTGCCGCGCGACTTCTAGGCGGGACACCGGGGCCGGGGAGGCGTTCGAGCCACCCATCGGCAGAGGGTCTGGAAACGCCAGGGAGCCAGGGGCGCCAGCTCGGCACAACCCTTGATGCCGATCTGTGTATCGGGGTCAGGTTCCGTGTAGTGGCTCTCGTTGCTGGCGCTCGGGTGGCCACCCTGGCGTTTCAAATCTCTGGCTGTTCTGGATCCGGACTCTGCGTCTCGGCGTTTCATCGGATCCGGCTGGACGCGCCCGCCTCGTGTTGGTAAACGAAGCCATGCCGAAAATCCGGCGGGCTATCGTCTCTGTCTCCGACAAGCGCGGGCTCATCGAGCTCGTGCGCGTGCTGCACAAGCACGGCGTCGAGATCCTCTCCACCGGCGGCACGGCCAAGGCGCTGGCTGACGCGGGCATCCCCCACAAGGCCATCGCCGCGCATACCGGCGCGCCCGAGATCCTCGACGGGCGGGTCAAGACCCTGCACCCGAAGATCCATGGCGGCCTGCTCGGCCGGCCCATCCCCGAGCACGAGAAGCAGATGGCCGAGCACGGCATCGAGCCCATCGACCTCGTGGTGGTCAACCTGTACCCGTTCCGCGAGACCATCGCGAAGCCGGGCGTGGCCCTGGCCGACGCCATCGAGAACATCGACATCGGCGGCCCGTCGATGCTGCGCTCGTCGGCGAAGAACTACGAGCGCGTCGCGGTCGTGTGTGACCCCGACGACTACGCGGCCGTGGCCGCGGAGATCGAGGCCAGCGGCGGCGAGGTGTCGCGTCCGACGCGCTTCCGCCTGGCCAA
>Ga0209515_10006581_pt1 | contig 14372 bp, 16 predicted proteins | sample Subgroupgradi54m_FD_187454 | JGI IMG/M metagenome (GOLD analysis project Ga0209515, IMG submission 187454) | Subsurface groundwater microbial communities from S. Glens Falls, New York, USA - GMW60B uncontaminated upgradient, 5.4 m (SPAdes)... ...
ACACCGAAGACGTGTGGGATGTCTATATCAATGCCCTTGCATACGACCCTTCGTGGTATCGCGGCGTGGGACCGAAGCTCCGCACGAAACTTGAGGCGACGAAAACGCTTGAAATAAAAAGTGGTGAGGCAACACTCACGGTAACTGGCGGACTCGAATCGCCCAAGCCCAATTTGGGTGACTATAGCCAAATGGAGAACATCGGCGGTACCTTCCCTATCGGCGAGGTATTCACGGAGAGTAAAGACTTCGCACAAATGAATGGCTCGGTGATGATCTACGCATTTGCGGGAGGAGATTTTTCCATCAACATGCATGAACCGTTTCGCATCGATATTAAAGAAGGGCAAGTTGTCGGCTGGGCGGAAAATACCCCATCGAGTTTCATCGATATCATCACCATGATCAAATCCTACGAACGCACACTTATCCGCGAAATCGGTTTCGGTTTGAATCGTGCCATCACCCGCGAGCGCTATGTGCAGGACATCACTGCCTTCGAACGCATCTTGGGCATGCACCTCTCACTCGGCGAAAAGCACAGCGTCTACAAAAAAGCCGGAATCACGACCCACAAAACCAAATTCCACGTCGACCTCTTCCCTCTCGTCGACCAAGTCAAAGCGAACGGCGAAGTCATTTTTGAAAATGGGAAGTATATGGTTTAATAAATCTATGGAATCATTTTCTCAAGAATCAGCACCCGCCCATGAAGAGCTTGCTACCCTCCCCAAGGAGGAGCTGGTTCGTCTTTATCAAGAGAAAGTAGGCAAGAATCCGACCTTTCGCACGCTTTCTCGTGAGCAGATGATTGAAGGCATCAACAACCCTGAAACAGAAAAATCCCGACTCGCCGAAGAAGATCGCGCATCTGATCAGGAAGAAATGAACAGAACTTATCGGAGATAAAAAAATCCTCTCAAGAGGATTTTTTTATTGATACTGAATATAAATTGGGCGAGGATTGAGATTGAGAATCTCTTTTGGCGTCAGCAGTGCGGGGCTCGGCGGACGGAGATCATTTTTGTAGAAGAGTTTGATTCCCGCGAATTGTATAGGCTCTTGAGTGACAACAAGCTTATACGTATTCAACTTTTTTGCGGGGAATCCCCAGCCGTCCATGTCCATGACAATCTGCACTTCGGGAAGTGGTTTGATCTGCCTGTAGTGTGTCACCATCGGTATGGTAAAACGATGCACAATAAGCATCTTTGGGGGAAGATTATTTGCTTTGACTAAACGCGCGAGATAGTTTGCCGCATAGTTCACATCACTCGCATCCATCGTACCAATCACACTCCCCGGCTTCGCGCCCGTCTTCATCGAAAACTCAGGGTCAATGCCGAGATGTACTTGTGGAAGCTTCAGATATTTTTCAAGAATAACGAGTTCGGCAGGCAAATCACTGAGTCCAATCTGGACATCCAAAAACACCACCCCATGCACTTGATCGGCAAGCTTGATTGCTTTTTCGATCTGATCATCCGGCATGCGCAAGCGATACTTCCCCGCCACACCAGGCGACCCCTGCGCGGTTGCAACAATATAATGAATCGCGGGAATTACGGGAGTGTTCGGGTCTGCCTGCTGCCATGTTGCGACTTCTCCTTTAAGTTTTTCCAACATTACTTTTTCAGGATATTGCCCAAGGACACCCATGCCCTTGGAATAGAAATTTCCATAATATGCAACGATACGATTGAAGGGTAAAAGCGCGCCGGCATTCGGGTAGACGGTTTTTGTCGGCCAAGGGAAGACAGTTGGTGCACGTGCGGGGGTTGACGATGCAGTCGTTGAAGATGCGATTTTTGATGCAGGATTATTTGCAAGCAACAACATCCTACGGTCATAGTCTGCAGTGTCGAGTGGTGGACGTGTAGGAACTGTTGGGAGCGTGCTCGTTGCAATAGTACTCGTTGCCGCGACATCTGCTTTACTGTATTCAACGGTAAACAAATTTGTGTATCCAAGAAAATGGACGAGAAGAAAAAAAGCGAAACAAAGTATTCCAATACGCAACAGTGAAAAATGCTTCGCGCGGGGCGGAGGTATGGATTTTTTCCTCTTGGGAGTTATTGGCTGAGAAGTGGGCATAGGAGAATATCTGCTTCGACATGCTCAGTCTAACACAACTTTCTTTGGGATTAAAATTTGTTCAAAAAAAAAATTAACGACGACGAAAACAGAGTGCCATAATGAGCAGGTTCGAAAGAGCGAGTACCAGAGGATAGAGCGCATGAGCAAGATCAAACGACACCACAGCCCCGACATTAAGCAGTGCAACCAGAAAGGCAAGCACCCATGCAATCAGATCTTCAGTCCCCGGGTGTTGGTAGAGCTTATGTGCAATTGCAAAAGTTCCACACACATCAATCGCAACATTGAGTACGAGTGCATACAAAGGATTGGTTGTACTGACCCACAAGGCAAGGCTAAGCAGTGAAATGACGAGACATCCATAGTCAAAACGTGAAAAAGCAAAATACCCCGTACGGAGGGACACCGCAATAACAAGTGTATTCCCCACAACATACGCAAGCGCAAGCCACACCGCCTGCAATGCACCAAGCGCAATACTGCTTATTGCAATCATACTCATCGCGATCACATACAAAACCCATCCGGCAAGATTAGACTTGGTGACTCCTTTTTTTATTGAGCGAAGAATAAAAAAATAAGGGACAAATCCAAGGATTCCCGCGAGGTAGCCAACATACATTTGGAGATTTTCCATAAAACTCATTATACACCCACAAAGTTGCGGTTTTCCATTTTCGGTGTAGGATACAAAAAGACCCGTAAAGGGATTGTTATTTGATTAAGGAGAAAGCACCATGAGTACGGTTAATGTGCGCGACATTCTTTCGCCATCTGCAACATTTGAACAACGCTATGTTCCTAATTTAGAGGAGCTTGCTCTTCTTGCCCGAAAATTTAAAGATGTTGGGTATCGCATAGGCATTGTGGGAGGGGTATGGGATCTCATTCACGAAGGTCACGCAAAATACCTTGAACTTGCAAAAAAAGAATGCGACATTCTTATCGTCGTCGTCGACTCTGATGAGCTTGTGCGTGATCGCAAGGGTCCGTCCCGTCCCGTTGTCCCTGAAACAGAGCGCTTGCGAATGATATCCTTTATCCGCTCCGTTGATATCATCACACTGCGAACACTCCAGAATCATCGGGAGGACAAAGAGTATCTGAATAAAGCGGTTGATCCTGATGTATGCGTTCTCTCAACATCCACTGGAGACATTCCTCCTGAACAAAGAAAGGTGATTGAACAATATTGCGGGAGAATCGTAGTGTTTCCTCCGCAAGCAGAGACAAGCAGTAGTGCGAGAATTCGCTTGCTTGCCGTTGATGGTGCCACACCACTTGCTCAGTCAGTAATGGAACTTGTTGATCAGCGAACTAAGGCTGTTGCGGATTTGCTCCATTCATTGCCAACGGAGATCAAAACGCTCGTTGATGTACACTTGAGCAAGCTCCAAGGAGCTGAATGATGGATGACAAAATAGTAGTCGCCTACATTCCTGTGGTTCATCAAGGATATCTGAATTATCTTGCGTCCACAGGTGCAAAAAAGGTCTACGCTTTGCAAGCGAAAGACCTTCCGGACTTCCCTTACCTTGCTCGTGAAACACGAACCCTTGGTATTCAGGAGCTCTCACAAGCACTAGGGAGTCTTGGTTACGAAGTCTTTGAGTTTTCAGAATTAGAAGGAAAAAAGATTCCTGAAGGAACGCAAGTGTATATACCGGAGGATGATGTCACGAGGAAACTTAATATCGAAGGCAACATCATATGGGGAAACGCCTTCCTTCGTTGGGATTGGACAAAATCAACAGTAAAAGCATTTGTTCAGCCGGAAGCAGATCGTGCAATTTTAAAAAGTGATCCCATGCATGAAGTATGCACTGCACGTATGCAAATGCTTCTCTCCGAAGCAAGGAAAAGTTCTGATTGGTGGCGACAAGTTGCATCATTGGTAATTACTTCCAGTGGACAATGCCTTGTTTCTTATAACAAGCACTATCCTCATGAGTATGCACCTTATATGGACGGGGATCCGAGAAGCAGCTTCAATCCTGGTGAATTCATCGAAATATCGACCGCACTCCACGGAGAACGGGCGGTAATCGCTGAAGCAGCAAGGAAAGGGCTTGCTCTTGAAGGGTCCGAACTCTATGTAACCACTTTTCCATGCAATGACTGTGCAAATTGGATCGTTGTTGCAGGGATCAAGAAGGTGTTCTTTCTCGGTGGGTATTCAAATCTCAACGGGCAAAAAACGTTGCGGGATAATGGAGTTGAGCTCCTTTATGTCGAAATTTAACATCCGTTTGGGTGAAGCCGGTCTTTGTGACCGGTTTTCTTTTTTATAAAAAAAGCCCGACCGAAGTCGGGCTGATCGAGAAACACATGAATCAAGTGGGGGTTGGGATTCTCATTTTCTCACCAGAAACATACTCCAAGAGACTGAAATCTTTTGTGCGATATTCCTGCATTCGCACTGCATCGCTTTCAAGTGTCACCATCGGAAAGGGTCGCACTGCACGTGAGAGAAGTTCTTCCACGTACGTGTACTGACATTCGTAGATATGAACATCAGAGAATGTCTGCACGAGTTCCACAAACTTGTAACCCATCAGCTTAGCCAACATCATTCCAAACCCTGCATATTGGATAATGTTGAGCACCGCTCCGACAGGAAGATCACCACTGCGCTGCGAATGATGGATGATCAATTCCTTACTGAGAGGATCCGCAATCACATGAATATCACCGTGACAGGGAGCGACTACTACCCGTCTTGTACCCGATGGTCCGAAGATTTCAGGTGGGTACCATGGAATGATTTTCCATGTCCGCAGATGAGGACGACTGCGAATGCCTTCTTGCAGTGCATCAATCTGATTGAATGTTCCTCCGTCCCTTGTGGGGAATTTGGTCCAGATTGCACCATAAGAAGCTTCGCCAAGATGCCCCGGTTTAAGTCCGAAATCTGCACACTTCTCAGCAGTCACCCAACGCTCCCAGAACACCTTTGGCATACCAAAGGATGTCAGTTCTTCAAGAGTCTCGGCGCCGTTTAAAAATCCTGTTACTTCGGCGATTGTACCGTGGAACATATTTCCGGAAAGATCACGCAAGGTGTCAACCGGAAAACCGTTACTCATTGGATAATGAAATTGTGCACCCACCACCATCCTTGCTTCACCTCCTTGAATGGGTTTAATCGTTCTCCCTCCATCCATGATATCTCGGAGAAGGTTGACGTATTGTCGATCTGGCTCCCGTTGTTCAAGCGGAAGATATTCAACATAGCCTAAGTTCATGACATGTCCTTTCATTCAGGCTTTTGAAAGCCTACGACAGCCCAGATAGGCTGATGGTTGATATCACTTTTTTCAACACCATGAATAAGGTGAATATGGAAGTGGTGAAGGGTTGCTCCGGTAAGCTTGGTGTCACCAAAACGAAACAATGCGCTTGCTCCTCTGATGTTAAGATTGTCTCTTGTCCATGGAATCATCTTTTGCGTAAGCTCAACAAGCTCATTCGCAGTAAGTTCATCTGGTAAAGTGATATGCCGTTTCGGTACCACCATGATGTGCATGACGGCTCCTTTGTAGGGGCTGTCACTTTCTGTCACATACCAATATTCTCCCACATGGAGAGGGCTTTTTTCAAAGAGGGTCTGCCCTTCTTCACAGAAGTAACAGTAACCGCGTTTTTCCAAAAGAAACATTCTCTCTCTCATTTTGTCAGAGCGAGTATTGTTTATATCCTGTGTCATTACCGACCTCTTTCTTGATAGTAAGAACTAAATTGGTTCCCAGTAAAGGGGCTATTTGTATGCTACGTTTTTTGAGAATAAGTGTCAAATAATTATTCTATTTTCAGAATACGAGAAACAGTAAAAAAATCTCGGTAGGTTTGGCATGTAAAAACACCCAAAGAGAGTTCCCAGCGAACTCTCTTTTTTATTTCTTAGCACGTGTTGCTGCGGGACTAGGACTCGAACCTAGATGACAACCTCCAGAGGGTCGCATCCTACCATTAGATGATCCCGCAATATGATCTACTTGGGCATTTCCTCGTAGATTCTGAATTCTAGCAGATTTTTCAATTTTTGCACCTCCTCCTTCCTGGATATCTGAATTTGCTTCTTGGAACGATGCGGGTGGAACCCAAGCCGCACCAAAGAATCAAAAACGTTTGTAAGCAGAGAATCATGGGTATTTGAAAACTGAAGCTTGTGTGTGTAAGTTTTTTGATGAAAAGAAATGCTTCCTTCTGCCTCATAAAGTCCGCGCAAATATCTTATAGTGTATTCTTTACTCGAACGAATCCACCGAGGCATAGGGAGCAGAACATCTTTTTTTGAACCCGTCGAAAGCCCGAGACGTTTTCCAATATATTTTTGATAAATAGTAATATCAACAGCATGTGAACTATTTCTTTTCTTTACGGTTGGCTTTTTTTCAAAAATTTTCTCCACAAGGGCGCTGTAGCGAGCAATAAATCCCTTGTTATTTGCATTACTCACAATACGTAACACTTCTGTTCTTGGAAAAGCCCCCACATAACCATCTCCCAATACTACGCCAATCAATTCTGCCAAATCACCATTTTTTTGAATCGGAGGATACTGACTTTTTATTATTCCTTTTTGTTGCATCTCGAGTCGCCACTTTTTGAAATTATCAATCTTCTTTGTTCGCATTGTTTCAGCAATCTTTCTTACTGAGGTACTTGTCGTTTTCGTGAGTCCTTTGTTCCACGCTTTGTGCATATGAAGCTATTGTAGCAAAAAGGATAATTTTCGCAACCATTAGACGAAATATATCCCGCTGGATTATTCAACAGACATGCAAAAGACTTTTCGACGACAAGTCTGTGAGCGACAAATTTTTCTTAGATGTACTCATCTTAGAAAAATGGAAGTACTCCTGTGGTGTCCGAAAAGTACATGCCGAAATAATCGGCGAGTCCCTGACCCGCAGCCACGCTTCAGACTCCGAGGAGTGTCAAAATAAGAAATATAAAACAAAGCCGAGGATGTCCTCGGCTTTAAATTTAAACAGAATTTCTTTTGGCAAAGATTAATCTCGCTTGTTGGAGAATTTCTTTTGTAGTTGGTACGCGCAGAACAAGATCCAAGATTTGCTCGCACGATAATTCTTCCCCTTTAGTAGCAAGTATAGCGAGCCTGGAATCTGAAGTCTCATCAAGATTATTGATTAATGCAAACACTTCACTAATCGAGTGTTGGTTCTTCATAATTACCGGAGACACAACACATTCGTCGACAAGACGATTTTCCTTAGTTTCGATTGCTCGAGCGAGCATGATGATCTGATCCATATCTCCCTTTAAGAGAGGAACATTTCCGACCACCCAAGCAAAAGCTCCGACCCTCTTAGATTTTTTCAATGCAGCAAGACATTCCTCTTTATCCCAGAACTCAGCATTGAAATGCTTAGTAAGAAATTTGTGAAATTCTTGGATGTAAGACGAGATTTGAAAAAAAATCTCTAGTCCCCTCGTCAACACATCTTCAACGCTTAATCTCCCTGAAGTAAGTACGTTAGTAGTGAATTCTTCAGATCTGGCTCGTTCCGCAATGTAAAACATTTGATCAATCGAAAGCAACTTGATGTCTATCGATGCGGCAACTGCACGCCAAATATCGACGTGATTATTTCGCTCATCTTTTTTTTGTGAAGCGAACATAGCGTATTCAATAAGCTCGTCAGCCGGAAAAAGTGATGAAAGAAAGAAAGTAGACCAGACTTCACTATCTGCTGCAATGCAGCCAACATCATAAGCCTTGTCTGCACTGAGCTTGCCGGTTTTTGCGAGCAACCGCCAAGCACGAACAACACTATCGTAACCCCTTGAATCCACATACTTCGATTGAGAAACAATCGAAGCAATAATCTGATCTTCAGAGAGGCTACCCTCTGTAAATCTCTTAATGAGGTTTTCAATCTCCATTTGAGTATTCTCCAAAATATTATTAAAGAGCAGAAAAAGAAAAGTAGGGTCTTTCGACCCTACTACCTAAGTGAATACTACAAACTTTCACACAACTTGTCAACTCAAACTTTCCGAGGATTAAGTGCCGAGAGAGAGGCTGCGTGTTATGCAATCCTCAATCACGCACTGTTCAATAACCCATGGTCCGTATTGAGCTGCGAGGACAGTCACTTCGCCGATAACGAAGGTGATAATCGGCTCGAGTTCCTGTTGACGTTTGAGCTGTTCAAGGCGCTGACGTTCAAGCCTTTCCTGCTCAGCTTTAGCACGAATAGCCATTATTGCTTCCTGCGCCTGTCGCTTTGCGATTGCGACTCGCTCCTTAATGCCGGCAAGTAAATCAGGTTCCAATTCCGGAAAACTCAATGCTTCACATTGAAGCGTAACCGAAAGATCAACCTTACCAGCCAGCCTGTGAAGCACCTTACCGACTTCGGCGGGTGGTGCAGGAAACAAAACTTTGGTTGTATGCCCACCATGGACAAGCTCGGTATATCCAGGGAGAAGATCTTGTGCAATCTTCCAATGATCCGATTCAGCAAAATACTTTCGAATAGCCACCTCTTCTTCCTGAAGAGCTTGTAATCGAACTTTGAGCTCTGTGGCAACTTCTTTTTCGCTGAAAGAAAACCAAGACCTTTTTTCCGACACCTCTTTCTTCGAAGTAGCTGCCGAAATATTCGCCGACAATTCCTCCAACGATACCCGGACCATTGAGTCCTTTGTTGGTCTCAAGGTGAAAAGGTCAGCTTTGAGGCACGACTCTTTCCACGCCGAAGTAGGCAAAATGGCGAGTGGGGTTATGCCAATTTCTGTGCAGAAACGGGAAGCCTTGGACGCATGATCTGCAACTAGTTCCATTTGTTTCAGGAAATGTTTCATTTCCCCAGCGTTCTTCATCGGGAAACCAAAAGCGCTTCCGTATTGATCCTGTGTTATTGAGCCGAAACCTTCCAATTCCTTCTTTGCACGACTTCCGGCGACGAGAATTGCTTCTTCAGCTTTTTCTCGGAGCCACAAGAGACTCGAACTCGAAACAGGGGCTAATACATTCATGACTTGACTCCTTCTCTGTGAATGAACTTTAAATATGGATGATTTTACACCTCCAACCAACCTGCGGTGATTCTACAATATAAATCCTAATTTAACAATCTCTCTCAAGGAAGCGACGAAAAATAGCGAATAAAGATAATTTTCGCAACCATTAGACGAAATATTGCCCATTGAATTAATGAGCAGGAGCACTGCTGCACTTCCGTCAGGTAGACCACGAAGAACTTTTCGATGAACATATGTCTAAAAAAAAACGGCATGAGGTAATCATGCCGTGCGAATTTTCTATTAGAAGTCTCTATTAAGGATAGTAAACTCCCTCTCATCAAGGTTACGTTTAGTTCCATTGGCGAAACGGATCCAACATGTAGCAAATGACTCATGGCGGCCACACCCGTGACGTTCAACCTCCATGACCGTTCCCACCTCCTGTGTATCCTTTACCCGAACAGTGTCCCCTTCTTCAGGAAAAGGCGGACCAAGAAAAAATTCAAAAAACCATTTAAAAAACCAATTAAGAAGCGCCATCTGAACCTCCTCAATAAATCAATTTACTATATAAAATATTAACATATCATTGATATGCTGTTAATTAAAAATTGCCGAAAACCATAGCCCCGTCCCCTACTCTCTGCTATCATTGAAAGATATGCAGTTTAAAAAATCGTTCTATATTTTCTGCTTTGGGGTGCTCGGACTTTTGTTGCAACAGGTCCTCCATGCCGTTATTGAAATTGGCTATATTTTCCTTTTGGGACGAGATTATCTCAAATGGAGTGTGGGGCTTTCTTGGGAGACCCTCATGTTCATTCATCACCTTTTTGGGCTTACCCTACTCACTCTCGGAGCATGGTGGGGACTTTCCCGAGGCAACTATTGGTGGGGGCAAATTTACGAAAAGAAAATGTATGACAAAGAGTAAGGAATTTCACGAGTATGTGGTGCACGATCTTCTTGCGCAAATAAAAGGGATTACCTCTCGTGCAATGTTTGGTGGGTATGACATCTATCAAAACGGAAAAATTTTTGCGATTATTGTGGAGAGTATACTCTACTTCAAGGTAGACGAGTGTCATATTCCTGATTTTGAAAAATACGACAGCATGCCCTTTTCATACAAAATGAAGAACGGCAAAAAAGTAGTAATGTCATACTGGGAAGTTCCCGAGCATATCATGGAGGAACATGAAGAACTCCTCAAGTGGGTAAAGCGCGCAGCCGCTGTCATTCCGAAAAAGAAATAAAAGGTATTAAACCCCCAGGGCATGAAGACAAGCCCTGGACTCACTTGTGCTCGCAAAGCCTCGCGTGAGTCCGCGGCAAGCCGCAGGGTATTAAACCTTTTTTAGCTCTCCTCGGCTCGGAAATGAAAAAGAAGACTTTTTCATTTCACTCACTCTACGTCGGCAATAAAAACAAAGCAAGCACTTGGTTTTTTAAGTAGTTTTGTAAAATTCTTCAAAATTGGAGACAATGCGAAGTCTTGAAATGAAAGAATTTTCGGAAGTCTATTTTGTAAAATCTTTTAGTTTGAGATGCAGTGCGAAGAGCTGGACCATGGCGGTATTCAGGAAGACCTACACTCTCTGTGGGAGGCAAAATTCTTCAAAATTGGAGACAATACGAAGTCTTGGACTCACTGCATCAATAAGTAAGAAAATCTTTCAGTTTGAGATGCAGTGCGAAGAGCTGGACCATGGCGGTATTCAGGAAGACCTACGATAAGTAGGGCGACTAAACCTGCTTTGGGAAATCCGAGTGAGGCGCTCGCTTTGAGCTGATTTTTACCATTCGAGTTGACCGCCAACTTTATATTCGGTGACCCGCGTCTCAAAAAAGTTCTTCTCCTTGGAAAGGTCGATAGCCTCGGACATCCACGGGAAAGGATTCTCGACATTGTATTGTGTCGGGAGTCCTACGCGCTCAAGACGACGATCGGCGATGTGTTCGATATACTGCTTAAATCCATCGGCATTCATTCCAAAAATTCCCTTCGGGAAAACCGTCTGCGCAAAAGTATATTCGAGCACCACGGCGCGCTTCACGAGATCAACAATGCGTGTCTGAAATTCCGGAGTCCAGAGTTCGGGTTGCTCTTCCTTGATCGTGTTAATCATGTTCAGTCCAAAGTTCAAGTGTTGTGTCTCATCGCGCATAATATACTGAATCTGTTCTGCCGCACCGACCAATTTCTGCTGACGCTGGAAACCAAACATCACTGCAAATGAACTGTAGAAGAAAATTCCTTCAAGAATGAGCGAGAAGACACAGAGATTCTCCAGGAATTTCTGATCATTTTCAAATGTTCCGGTCTTAAAGTTTTCATCAAAAATGCCGTCATTGAATCCGAGAATAAAATTATCTTTGTTGTAGATCGCTTCTACTTCACGATACATATTGAAGATGCGCCCTTCGTCCATCGAAAGACTCTCCACGATGTACTGGTACGCGTGGGTGTGGATCGCCTCTTCGTACCCTTGGCGGAGTAAGTACATACGACACTCGGGAGATGTAATGTGTTTGTAGAGTGCGAGCACAACATTATTTGCGGCGATCGAATCGGCAGTAGTGAAAAAGCCGAGTACTGTTTCAAATGCCTTACGTTCATCAGGGGTAAGTCCATTCATCGAACGCCACTGCTCAATATCCGTTTGCATCGAAATTTCTGTAGGGAGCCAGTGATTCGCATTGCCGACATTGTATGCTTCCCATGCGAACTTGTGGCGCATCGGGTAGAGTTGCATGACGTCGGCGTCACCGCCATTGATAATTCGTCGCTTGTTGATATCAACAGGTTTGTCTGATTTTGAAATTGGCATAAATATTTGTGAATGTAATGGTGATACGATTTTACCGAAAGGTGGAGCAATAATCAACCGTCATAAAAGCGAGTAAGCACAACAAAACATCACCATAAAAATAGTTCTTGTCGAACTCATCGTCATTTTCCGCTCTTTTTGATTAGAGCAGTGGCTCGGTACCTGGACCTTCGGTTTGATAGAAAAATTTACGTTCTTTTTTGAAAAACACTTCAGCAACATGGTAAATGGTGTATGTAATGAAAAATGCTGAAAACACATCAATCGTATAATGCACATGACCCAAAAGGACAACAACACCAAAAAGTATTGAAGTGAATATAAAAATAATACGCAAGTAAAGCACACGCCAAAAAACAAGTGCCATGAGAAATGGTAATCCCGTATGCCCTGAAAAGAAAAGGTCATCGCCTGAAGTAAAGTTTCTTATCATCCCCTCTCCAATAGACATCTGTGTCGCAAACGGACCAATGTGTGTAAGGCTCACAAACACAGAGCGCACAATAATGAATAATGCCATCGCCTTGAGTGTAAAAGGAATTTTGTTCGGCTCTTTGATGGCAAGAAAAAGCACAAAAGCAAAAAAGAATATTGGTCCGTACACAAAAATATCAGTAAGGTCGTACACACGTACATTGTTGAGCACAATATCCGTCACTGGATTACTCGCCATCATCGCCGCATAGAGACTTGCGTGCCAATTGAGAATGAGACTGAGTATAAGCAACACTATCCCCGATTCAGTTGAGTGCTGAAAGGACTTATCAGTAAAGTACGATTTGTATTTTTGTTTCAATGACATATAAGACCGCTGTTCCTCTTTATTATACGCGAAAAAAATATATCCCGCATTATATTCAGGGATATATTTCCACATGCAATAACCCGAGCATAAATCTATTTCCCTATGCGCTTATGATTGAGGAGTAGTGGGATGACACCAATGGCGATACCACCGATACCCACCACATTTGTCACGAGATCAAAGCCCGGCATACTATAGAGTGCAACAAAGAAAAGGAAGAAGCCACTCGCTGCGGGCCAAATGATATGCGTGATTGCGGGCCACATTTTCCCCGCGATCATTTTGCGATAATACCATGCACACGCAAGCCCTGTGAGTCCGAGATAAAATGATATCTGAAAACCGAGCGCAGCGATAGAGTCTGCCAAAATAGCATTCACTGTTGGAAGGTACGACGACACAAAGAGCAGTACGAGTCCGGTAATCCAAATAAAGAAAATTGCAATGTGCGGAGTCCCCCAGCGGGCGTGCAATTGTGCATACCGCGGATGGAGCGCCCCCGCACGCCCCTTTGCAAAAAGTGTGCGGGTAAATTGCACAATCTGCGTCTCCACAGTACCGATCGTACTGAGCAGCACTGCGATGATTGCCACATATCCCCATGTTTTTCCAAAAAGCTTTTCAGCGATTGCGAAAATAATATTGGTGTTATATTGCTGAATGTCACCATCAGAAAGTGCGAGCAGTGTAATGACCATGAACGCGACAAAAAAGAGGATGAGGAAAATCATTGACCAAAATGCTGCGCGCCCAGGGGTACGGTGGGGGTCTTTTGTTTCCTCACTCAAGTTCATTGTCACATCCCACCCATAATAGAAAAATATTGCTACCAATGAGCCGTCGGCAAAATTCTGAAGCGAGAAATTAAATGGTGAGAACCATTGCCATGAGAAAACATGCTCGGGCATGTGCGGGAACACGATGAAGCTCATCACGATTACCGCAAGTAAAATAATCCCCTCAACGATGGTCATGAGAACTTGCATGTAGCTCGTGAGTTTTATCCCCTTCACTACCACCGCACTGATCACCGTAAGCCAGAGCGCGGCGATCGCGGTGACCCAGCCGACATTGTTCATGAGTTCAGGCTTGAAGATAAGGAGCGTCGCATTCGCTGCAGGAATCATTGCTGAAACCATAAAGACACAGCAGAGCACGAGGAGTGCCCATCCTGCAAAAAATCCTGCCGTCTTTCCAAACACCATCGAGACCCACGCATAGGACGTACCCGCATTTGAAGAAACTTTGTTGAGATTGATGAAAGCAAAGGCAATACCAAACATGATGATTCCACAGACCAAAATACTTGCCGGAGAAAAAACTCCCATCGTCGCAATAATGGTTGAGGTGGTGATCTCCACACTGTACGCCGGCGCCGTCCCCGCGATACCCATAATAATCGACTCAGTGAGCCCGAGCGAGTTTGCCTTCAACTTTGTTTCTTTATGCATGATACCTCCTATTTTTTCAAAAATAGACCAAAAAGTAAAGGACCCCGCGGCAAGCCGACGGGGCATTGAATGCACTCGAAGCGCCACAAGAGCACTTCCATTTTTCTCAGCGGAGTACCGCTAAGAAAAATCAGGTCGCTCGCACCATCACGCGACAAGTCGCGTGGCATTCAACCTTTGCCACGTCGTCAC
>Ga0209515_10006582_pt1 | contig 14371 bp, 11 predicted proteins | sample Subgroupgradi54m_FD_187454 | JGI IMG/M metagenome (GOLD analysis project Ga0209515, IMG submission 187454) | Subsurface groundwater microbial communities from S. Glens Falls, New York, USA - GMW60B uncontaminated upgradient, 5.4 m (SPAdes)... ...
TCATTGCAGGTTGATTTGACAAGCAAAAAAGCAGCTGACACACTGATAATATTGTTAGCACAATAGAATCGGAGGTGAACTGCTTTTATGTTACTTGTACCACAAATGCCTGGGAAGGTGCAATACTTACTTCAATTTTCTTTTCCTATTGTTAAAAAACTTTGCCAAAAGACATATATTGAGAACTTTGTTGGTGGAAGACCGGGGTATGATAAAGAAACATTGTTTGGCTGGTTACTGGTTAAGAAAGTAACCAACTGGGATTACCGGACAATAGCCTCAATGGCACATGTTTCGCATCCAACGCTGATACGGGCAAACGATTTGTTTTTTAAAAAGCATGTCTATGAAAAAGTGATCGTATCTTTGGTAAAGCAGGCCTGCAAAAAGGGGCTTATTCATGGAACATATGTCGCAATGGATTCATCTTTTGTCCATACATTCAGTAAGCGTGGTGAACTTGGATCTGAGGGATGGAATGAGTTTAAACAAGGTTTTGGATTTAAACTGCATTTGTTAATTGATACAGAAACTAAGTTTCCCTTAGCTCTTATCATAACCAATGGTATTGCCGCTGACTGCACCCTGGCGATACCACTCCTTAAGAAAGCAAGACCATGGCTTAAGAAGTGTGGGTATGTTTTGGCTGATAAAGGGTACGACTGGCAAGATTTAGTCAATTGGATTGTTAAGAAACTTCATGCTAAGGCAGGTATTCCTATCAAGAAATACAAACGAGGAAAGAATTATACATGGGAGGGAAGTACAAAAAACTTCCAATTGAAGGCTAAGGGAAGAAGTATTAAAAAGAGTATTTATAACAGACGGACAGCTATAGAGAGAGTATTCTCAGTCTTAAAGAGAACATACCATTTAGGAAAAGAGGAAACCAGGGGAATCGTTAACTTTGCAAAAAATACTTATCTGTCCTTAATTTGTTACATGCTCAAGCTCTTTGACATTGCTAAGATAAGCTAAATGGAGTTTTGTACCAGACTCACTTAATCTAATTCCCCTACTAGTTTTCGGCCATTCCCACTACGTCTTTACGATTTCTTTGTAACTCATTAACGCCCAACATATTGCTTGCCTGTACGGCAACTTTTGTGTATATTCCATAAGCCGTACTTTGTTTAATTTGATTCTCTTTTAGGTAATTTTTTGAAGCACTGCCTTGTAAATAAATTCCGACAGAATTATTAAATAGGTGATTTCTGCTAATTTGATTTGAATTTGATCTAACATATATAGCCGCACTATTATATTCAAAATCATTACCTAAAACGTTATTATTATTTGCATTATTGTAAAAATAAATACCGTATAGCTTACTCCCCGTAATTTTATTGTTTTGCACAGTATTGTTATTGGAGTTAACATTCGCCCTTACTCCATGCCTATTATTTTTTATCGTGTTGTTGCGAATCATATTATTGCTTGAATGCAAAAGTGCGATACCGCTTGTATTATCTGTCAATGTATTATTTTCAACAATATTAAGGTCCGATTTCTCATCCAGCATAATACCATGCAGCTTGTTATTGTAGGAGATATTATTGCGAATGGTATTGTACATACAGCGTTTTGAAAAAATAATACCATGCGCACCATTGTCATGCGCGACATTATTTTCAACAAGAAAACCATCAGAATCATCGTGCGGGTCAAGGCCGTACCGAACATTATTGTAAAATTCATTCCCTCGCCAGATCATTCCCGTTGCCCCATAAGTATAGGCACCAAAATAGTTGTCGTGGAAACGACTATTAATAATCTCTCCCGTGAGAAGCCTGTGTTTAAGCTTTAAGCTGCTTAATTTCCATGAAACACCGTACGGCGATATAGCCAAGTCAGAACTTGATGGGTAGCCAAGATAAGCAAGCTCTGAATCGTGAATATCCATTCGCGCATTGTCTTTAACCATGATAAAGGCTCGTCCGTCACTAAGTATCCTATCGTAATCATTTCTGTCGACATCCCAGGAGGTTACCTTAACACCTCTTATATAGATATCACCACTCAACGAACGAAGCGTCACAAATCGTTTCTTATTGCTTTCTAGCTTGAGCCACGCTACATATTGCTTGTCAAGCATTAAAGTTACACCATAGTTCAAGAAAATAGTGGCTTTCAAATACCATACTCTTGGCTTAATTTCTTCCAAATAGTCTTTTCCACCATGATCTCTTATGTCTTTCAATGTAATTTGTTTCCCTCTACCTTGAACAAAAAGGGTATTGGTTTTTTTGTCATATTGAACAGTTAAAGAAGCAGATAATGTTGATTTGAGAAGGTGATGTTCCGGTTCTATTTGCAGATCTTTCCCGGGTATAGATAGTATTGTTCCACTCACAATATCTTTGTTTGGTGTCTTGGCGATGTTTGCATAATATAATTGGTTTGGGTCAACATTAAATTTCTTCGCAATTGTGACAAATGTTTCATTTGTTTTTGCTTCATAACGTGTTGTTAATAATTGTTTTTGGGCAGATGTCGAGGCTCCCAAAACGGCACTGCTTGCAATAGCACTTGAAGAAATCTTTGGCAATGCAGATGCTAACAGCTGTTCTCTTTGCGCAAGAGGCCTCAGGTAAGTGTGGTCTTTATATAGATAAGTACCGTACATAAATAAAGCAACAACACATGCTGTAGCAAAATATGCGGGTACAGCGTTAAGAAATTTAAATTGTGATAACCTTGATTTATCCCAACGGGTAATCCAGCCTTGAGTATTCAATGTAAAAAATGCATAAATCTTTAATAAACCTGCAAAAAATGAATAAAGTATGTAGCCAGGAAGAATAAAAATGTCGCGAGGCCTGCGAGAAAGGTGGGGATAAATCTTGATTGTTCGACTTAGAATCCACCAACTTAGAATTACGAGTCCTGCTAACCACAGGTGCAAATAAAAAGAGATGAAGAAATAAATAGGACTTATTATTACGACAAAAGACTGGAGAAACTTATCAATTTGGAAAAAAAGAAGAGCGGGGCGCTTTAGGGGCCACCCGTTAAGTATTGCTTTTAAATCTGCCCGCATACTATTTCTTGTCCAGCGTAGTCTTTGTTTAACATATGCGCTCAGACTACTCATGCCTGGCGTATATACATGGGAATTGTTTTGATATGCCACTTTCCATCCTGCCGCTAATACCAGGTATGTTAAACACTTATCATCACCGCTAATAACAGGTTTCCCAAAAAATGTCTCATGAACTAAATCCGGTACCATAGGTAGAATGATTTCCCGTCTGTAAAGAGCCGTTCTTCCGGACAAACATACGAGTGCATCCCCAGCAGCGGCTAGAAATGGATATTCATGCCGGTACCGCAAATCCATTTGGATGTCAAAAACTTTCTGTGAGAATGTTTTCGGGTCTAAAACGCTTTGATATGTTGCAACTCCTGCAACGCGCTTGTCATGGAAAGGAGGCAAGCCATATCGCAATACATCATCTGCCCAAATAGTATCACTATCAACTAATGCAATTATTTCGCCTTTTGCTACCCTGATTCCTTCCCCAAGTGCGGGACGTTTTCCAGGTACTTTGGTAATAATAAGTATAGCTTGTGAGAATTTTTCTTGAAATTTTTTGAAGACTTCAATACATTGTTCGTCTGTATAATCAATGACTGCAATTATTTCACCCGGCTTATTTTTTCTCCAAGATTCCAGAGCTCGATTAAATATCCTTGGATCTTCATTATAAACAGGAATTACTAAAGAGACTTTGGCGTCATATGGTTTTGTTATAGGATGATAACGCAGACCAATTATCTCTTTTATTATCCAAACAGACCAGCGCCAAATACCAACTATTCCAAGAGGTACAAGGAAAGCATGTTTATCCAGATACTGATTGAGATAAAAGGAAATATCCTGAAAAACTAAATAAATTGTATTAATTACTTCATGCATGTAATAAATAGGTTATATAGACCGTCCTAATAGGTTAGTCTTCTTGTGGATATATCGATGTTTGTAGGTTACAACTATAAAAATATATATTATGGCATCTAGTGGTAAAAAATATTTGCACCAAAACACATATTTTGAGCAAGCGCTATTCATATTCAAAAAAATAATATAGGCCGCAAGAGGAATTACAACAGATGCCACTTTTTCTAAGAGAGAACTTTTATTACCAAAATAGAAATAGAGCAGTAATAGTAAGACTTCTCCAAGGAGTATTTGCCACCCTCTACATGTCGGGCATACAGGCTTGGCAGACATAACAGAGGGAACTTTTTTAGCCGATGTGCTAGCACCCAAGACTGATTTATAAAAAGCGAGATTAGGCCCATGAGCGCCTGCTGTTGTTCCTGGTGTTGCATATAATCTATTTGAAAGTTTGCCCGGATGACAATTGTTTACCCCGCGAATTTTAAAATAATATTTTACTCCGTTTTGTAACCCACCAATAGTATATGAAGTTGTTCCTTTTATTCCAATATCGGGATTGCCATATTCCACTCTGTCAGGAAATATGGAATATGAAAGAACATAGTTTGTTACCCGATCAGGTGTTTCTATCCATGTTAAGGTTACACTTTTGTCCCCTGGCACGGCTGATGTAAGTATTGGCGGGATGCTTGGTTTTGAAGCAATGCAATGATTCGGATGAACCGCTTCAACCTTCGTTAAACCGCGAGGGTCAAACAAAAAAAATCCAGTCAGTAAAATAAATACTGTTAAAAAACTCCTGCCCATAAATCTTATAGTTTAGGATTATAACACCAGTTGGTGCGTTTTGCAATGGACTATGTGATACCGGTTAAGATAAACTTCCCACGACCTTACGGTCGGGGTTTTAGTCTGTCTCAAACATAGTTTGGAATGGTTAGACAATATAGAAATTACTAGAAGTTTTCTAGTGCTGTACCCTTTTTAAGGTTTAAATAGTAGATTTTTTTCTCCCACCAACCTACCTTTAACCAGAAGCCTTTTCTCATCAAACCATCCATCACAAGTAAACAAAGTAACTATATTTTTTTCAGGAGAATAGAGTTTTCTCAAATCGTGTGGATCAACCTGATTTTTATAAACAATCCTGTATGAAAACTTTTTACCTTCTCTGTCTTTGAGAATGATAATATCACCGAGATTAATTTTTTTAAGACTTCCAAAAAGCTTATCTGTATTGTGAGCATATATAATAGTATTGTAACCTTCTCCGATTTTTCCGCTTGTAGGAAGAAACAAAGCGTTTTTATCCGATAAGACCCAGTTTCCATTAATTATTCCACCTTCATCCACATTTATATCTAATTTGACCGATGGAATAGAAATTGACACAGGCGCTTGTACCACATATTGATTTTTGGGATGCTCTCTTTGACTGATCAGGGCATTGAAGTAAATTTGTGTGTGGGTAATTGTTCCGAGCAGAAAAAGAAGTATCCCAAGAATTATTAACTTCTCTGCCAGAGAAGGTTTATTCTCTTTTTTGGAATTTCTTTCTTTTACCATAAACTAGCATGCCGATTGATGATATAAAAATTCCAAACATTTGTTCCAAAGTTGCCATCGTTGAATCAAAAGCTCCTGTTCCAGCAAATGTTGAAGCCCCAAGAACCTCGCCCCGTTTCTGTCCAGTTGATACTCCCAATACTTCCTTTTGGGGAGTGGAGATTATTGAGCAATCGTGCGATGCACATCCTAACCCATCTGATCTTCCGTCTCCGGGACCGCCAATACCCGATGATGTATTTGTGGGTACTGATGTTGGGGTGGGAATTGAGGTAGGAATTGGGGTGGGAATTGAGGTAGGAATTGGGGTGGGAGTAACTACTGCACAATCCTTATTTACCTCACAACTATTTTTTTCTTCCCCATTAACTTGCACACAAGAATTATCAACGCACGCAAAGTGATGCTTTTGCTCAGGAGTTGGAGTCGGAGTTACTGTTGGTTGATTATCATCTTCATCGCGGTCATGGTCATCATGGTCATCATGGTCATCATGGTCATCATGGTCATCATGGTTATCATGGTTATCATGGTTATCATGGTTATCATGGTTATCATGGTTATCATGGTTATTGTCTTGGGAATTGTTATTTGAATTATTGTTATTATCCTTGCTGTAAGAATTTTGGACACCAGAAACAATTCCTAACAATAAGAAAACGACAACTGCTGATATAAAAAATAATTTCTTCATAAAAAACAACTGCTCCTAGGGCAGTTGCTAGAGTGAAATACTATATCATAAAATTTAATTTGTCAATACCCTGTAGTAAAATTCCCTGCAGTAAAAGGTCTAAAACAAAAAAATTTCCACAGTTTTTATTAAATTATTTTACTGTTACACTTTTTGCAAGATTTCTCGGCTTATCCGGATCCTTAATTCCTCGCTCCAAAGAGAGATAATATGCAAGAAGTTGGGAGATTACAATTTGTGGAACCATTGTTGCTTCTTTGCAATCGCTTGTTGGGAGCCATTCGTCAAAGACCTGATTATCTCTTGGTCCAACCCCAATAATGTATCCATCCCTTGCTTTTATCTCCTGCGCATTTGAAATAATATCATCATACGTTTCATCATTTGGAGCAAAGACTATACACGGTGTTTTTTTATCGATAAGAGCAATTACTCCATGCTTTAACTCTCCGCCTGGAAACCCTTCAGCATGAATGTATGCTGCCTCTTTAATCTTAAGAGTCGCTTCAAGAGCCGTTGCATACGACAAACCTCTTCCAATTATATAGACGTGTTCACTTTTTTTTAGAATCTTGGCAATTTTTTTTATCTTATCAACATAGCTATCTTTCAAAATTTCTCTAATATTTTTTGTTGATTTTAAAATTGAATCTTGACCTTCCTTCAGTCTATTATTTAAAGAGTAAGAAATAAGTATCATAATAGCCATCATTGCTGTAAGACTTTTGGTAGCGACGACTGCTTTTTCGGGACCTGCGCCAAGAAGCACATTATAATCTGATACTCTGTATAAACTCGATCCAAGCACATTAACAATTGCGGCAATTATGGCCCCTTTTTTCTTTGCCTCAATTACAGGCTCGATCACATCTACCGATTCTCCACTCTGAGAAATTGGTATAATAAGTGTTCCTTTGCCTATATAATCTTCTAGATAATTAAATTCAGAACCAATAGTAAAATTTACATGTTTTTTTGCAAGCTTTGAAAAAAGATACGTCCCTGCAAGAGCCGAATAAGAAGCAGACCCGCAGGCTATAAAAATTGTCCCAAAAGCATCATTAACTAAATCTGCAATCTTCTGTATTTGGCTTGAAGAATTTGCAATAATACCTTCTAATACCTTTGGTTGATCATAAATTTCCTTAATAAAGAAATGCTTAAATTCACCTTTGTCCGTATCTTCAAATTTCCATGTCAGATTACTAATTTTCGGCTTAACTCGTTTCCCAAAAGGCAAAGCAAGAAGTTTAACTGTTTTACCTAAAATTACCATTTGATTATCTTCAAGAAAAACTACTTTCGAAGTATTCTTGACGATACCTGTAGCATCGGAGGCAATATAAAATTCATCTTTTCCGATTCCAACAACAAGTGGCGAGCCATTTTTTGCGGCGATTATTTCACTTGACCTCGCATTTGCTACAACTATTGCATTTAGCCCTTTGAGCTTATTAAAAGCATCGCGAACTGATGATGTAAACCCTCTTTTTTTTAGAAACTCTTCGATTAAATGAGGTATAACTTCTGTGTCTGTGTCCGATATAAACTTATGACCTTTCTTTATAAGATCATTCTTAAGCTCTTGGAAATTTTCGACAATCCCGTTGTGAACAACAGCAATAATCTTTGTGCAATCTAAATGCGGGTGGGCATTTTTAACAGTTACTCCGCCATGAGTTGCCCATCTGGTATGGCCAATAGTAAGCTGAGAGGACAAAGCTGAGAATTGAGAATTGAGAGACGCATTTCCGATTTTGCCGACATGTTTCTCTACAATAAACTTTCTCTTTTTCTTAGCAGCAACCCCCCAGCTGTCATAACCGCGATATTCAAGAAGTTTTAGTCCTTCAAGAGTTATTTGAGCAGCATTATTGTTTCTTCCTACATATCCGTATATCCCGCACATATTAATTGTTTTTTACTATTGATATAACTTCTTCAAGATTATTTATTTCATAATCCGGCTTAAAAATATTTTGATTAACTTTGTCCAATGAGCTTAATCTTTTTATATAGACTGTCGTTATTCTTTTACTAACCTTTTTAGAAAATTCAAGAACTTCCAATAAGTTATCAACAATTAAGATTTGGTAATCTTTATACTTATTTATTATCATATTTATCTCTTCAAGTTTATTGGCAAATATATACACATGCTTTTTATCAAGACTTTCTTTTAAGATTTCTATTTTCCTCTTTTGAAATTTTGTTTCTCCTCTAGAAAATATTCCAATTGAGATATTTTTATTCTTCTTAATTTGATTAAAGGTAGAAGTAACTTCTGGATAAATTGCCTGTTCAAAATTACTTTCATCCCAAAATTCTGATCCTAAATCATCTGGCTTAAGTTTTGAATTAGTGATATATGTTAAAGTTTTCAAAAAAAAATCCGGATCAAAATATTTTTTTTTATTTATTGTTATCTTTTCTGACTTTTTTATTAATTCTAAAAAAAAATCATCATATTTAAGGTTAAGTTTTTTAGATAATTTTTTATAAATAATTTTTCTGAATACATCTGTATCAAAAATTGTGTGATCGATATCAAAGAGTATAATTTTAGGTTTATCCATTTTTTACAACTATTTCTTTAAATTTAGTGTAGTATTTTGAGTTTTCGGGAACGTTTTGCAAAACAACTGTTGAAGGACCAATAATTGAGCCTCCTCCTATAATAATCCCTGGCATTGTCGAGGATTTAATCCCAACCTTAACGCTTGGTCCAATTATTGTTCCCAATTTTTTAAGATCTGTGTCGATTTTTTCTTTGCTTATTTCTGTTTTGACTGTTTCCCTGTCGAGTCTTACATTTGCAGTATCAAAATTTGCACCGAGTCTAACATTTTCTCCAATAATTGAGTCTCCGATAAATCCCGAGTGAGTCTTGGAATTTTGCATTACAAGAGAGTTTTTTATTTCTATATTTGCTCCGATTACGCAGTTTTCTTCGATATCAGCGTTGTTTCTTAAAACAACATTATTTCCCACAACTGAATTTTTTCCAATAAAACATGGCCCTTTTATTCTTGAACCCTCCATAATCTCTACTCCGTCTTCAATAATTACTTTTCCGATAACTTCCGCGCTTTTTGCGATTTTTACATTTTTCCCAATTGACTTTTTAATATTTTTAAATAAATAATTTTTTATTCCCAAAAGATCCCAAGAGTATTTAAGAGAGGGTACTTCATTTTTTGCTTCTGCGAATTTTACAAGATGATTTTTGGAGAAATTGGAAATTGCCTTTTCCAATCTATAATGTTCATCTGGTGCTTGTCTTAAAGTTTTTAAAAAATCTTTGGCGAAAAGATAGATTCCGATAAGCCTTAAATTGGAAGGCTCTTCTCCTTTTTTTGGCTTTTCTATAAGATCTGTTACCTTATCTTTATCTACTTTTAGAACGCCATATTTTTGTAAATTTTCTTCTTTTCCGGCAAGAAGAATTGCCATATCATTTTTACTTTTTTTCGCAAGTATTAATTCCTTAAATTCCCAAAAATCTACGTGAGATACGTTTAGCAAGAAGAAATCTCCTTTTATTAGTTTCTCTCCCAAAAGCAATCCATTGCCTCCTCCGGTTGGTTCTTTTTGAACTACGTATTGAATGTTGACTCCAATATTTTTACCATTGCCCAATATTTTTTTAATTTCGGAATCTTTTGAAACAATAAGTATAATGTCTTTTATTCCGGATTTTTTTATTGACTCAACTGTATGAACAATAATAGGTTTCCCTAAAATTTTAATGAGAGACTTGTGCGAAAAATAATTGTATGGATAGAAACGGCTCGATCGCCCGGCCGCCAAGATTACAGCCTGCATATTATTCCTTTATTCTTTTTATATTACCGCCCAATTTTTTTATTCTTCTATCAAAATCTTCATACCCTCGGTCTAAATGTTCTACCCCAAAAACCACACTTTCCCCATTTGCGCAAAGGGCTCCTAAAACAAGTGTTGCCCCTGCCCGCAAGTCCGAAATATTAATTGCTGCATTATGAAAATCAACGGACCCATAAATTTTTGCAGCATGTTTATACTCCTGCTTATTATCTTCAAAATTAAAGTTATAAAATTTTTCGGGATTTCCAACGACCGGATTAAAAAGTTCAATCCTTGCTCCCATTTTCCTAAGTTCTTCTACATAACCAAATCTATTTTCATAAACTGTCTCGTGAATTGTAGAAATACCTTCCCCCTGAGTCATTAAAATCAACCAAGGTCCTTGCCAATCTGTCATAAAACCTGGGTAAAAAGACGTCGTGATATTTGTTGGATTAATGCCGTTGATATAATAAAACCTTATTCCTTCTTTTTTCTCTTCAACTCCTCCACCTGCTTTCTTTAGAATGTCTAAAAATTCCCTTAATCCTTTTTTGTCTATATCTTTTATAAAGATATCGCCTTTGGTAATTATTGCTGCAATTGCAAATGTAACTACTTCATTCCTGTCCGGAGGAATTCTAAATTTTGCGCCGTGAAGTTTTAAAACACCATTGATTATTATTTTTCTTCTGCCAACTCTTTTTACATTTGCACCCATCAGATTCAAAAGATTGATAAGCTCATCTACCTCCGGCTCGTCTGCCGCATTATCCAAAATTGTTTTTCCTTTTGCTAATACAGATGAGAGAATGAGTGTTTCGGTTCCCGTATGGGTGTTTTTTTCAAATTTATAATTTATAGATTTCATTCTGTTCTTAGAAGTTAAATAAAAATATCCGTCTTTACTATTGTAAATAACATTAACTCCCATTTTCTCAATACCTTTTATTATTCTATCTATTGGTCGAGCGCCTATTCTGCATCCTCCGGGGTTTGGGATAATTGCCTCACCCCTCCTTGCCAGAAGAGGCGCTAAAAACATAGCAGAGGTCCTAATTGACGCGGCTTTTTCCAAGGATATTCTGATTTTGTCAATCTTTTTGATTCTGACAACGGCTGTATGATCTTTTATTTTAACTTTTCCTCCAAGATCCTCAATTATATCCGCCATAACCATAAAATCAGATATTAGGGGAATGTTTTCCATTATGACTTCCTCATCAGTAAGACATGCTGCGACCATTGCTTTTAAAGCCACGTTCTTAGAACCTGAAACAGACATTTTTCCTTTTAATTTTATTCCGCCCTTAATAACAAATGTTTCCATAAATTATTTAAAATCTAATTTCTCACTAATTTTATAAACATCTCCCGCTCCCATTGTAATAATAATAGTGTTATCATCGTACTTTTTTTTATCGATATATTCTACCACAGAAGACTCATCTGGCAAAAAAAGGACGTCTCTATGAGTCTGACTTATTTTTTGAGCTAAAAGTTCCGATGAAACGGTAGAATCTTTTTCTTCCCGCAAGGAAGGGTATATATCCATGAGTATAACGATATCTGCATCATAAAATGAAGTAACAAAATCCGAGAACAAGGTCTTTGTTCTTGAATATGTATGCGGCTGAAATATACATACTATTTTTGATTTTGAATTGTTCTTTCTAACAGCGGAGAGGGTTCTTTTGATTTCGGTTGGATGATGGGCATAATCATCAAAAACTTTAGCTCCTGTTCTAAGGTTTCCTACAAATTCAAATCTTCTTTTTGAACCGACATATTTCCCAATCGCCTTTTTTATACTTTCAAAAGATAAACCGACTTCTACTCCCGTAATTATAGAAGCTAAGGCATTTGAGACATTAAAGTCTCCAATAACATTGAGTGAGAATTCTCCTAAAGATGTACCCTTTGAAGAAACCCAAAAAAACATTTTTCCATCCTCATATCTTACCTTCTCCAAAACATAATCATTGACGGGGGAAAACCCAAAAGTTATCTTTTCTCCTTTATAGTCTTTTAAGAGTTCTTTTATTTGCTTATCGTCTCCTCCTGCAATAAGAATTCCGTCTTTTGGAATTTTATTTGCAAATTTTAAGAAGTCTTCTCTTATTTCGTCTACCGATTTATAAATATCCGGATGATCAAATTCTATATTTGTAAAAACCTCAAATTTGGGATTCTGCCATAAAAATTTTGGAGTAAGATCCAGATCCGGTTCTGTTGCATATTCATCCGCTTCGCATATAAAATATTTTCCGCGGCCAAAATGACCGGGGTTATTAAGAGACGCAATGCTTCCTGTGCCAATTAAAAAAGAGGGGTCCAAATTGTTTTCCGCAAGAATTGTTGCAATCATTGCGGTTGTTGTTGTTTTTCCGTGAGATCCGGCAACAGAAATCCCGATAAATTCTCTTTTGAACAGATTTCCTTTCATGTACTCACCAACAGCTTGTCCTTGCGTCCAGACAGGAATTCTTTTTCTTTTTGCCCCTAATACCTCTACGTTTCCAAATCCTCCGTGTGCTCCCGTTGCTATTACCAGATCCGCGTCTTTAACATTCTCTTTGGAAAAACCAACGAAAGGCTGAATTCCGGCATTCTTCAAAGAAGCATCCGTAATAAATTCTTCTTCTATGTCAGATCCCGTTATTTTCAATCCCGCCTCTTTTGCAATAATTGCAAGGGGAGTCATTCCAACTCCCTTTATTCCTACGAAATGAATTGATTTTATGTTATCCATTATTATTTCTTACTCCAAGCGCCTTTCTCACTACCTCATATTCATCCCACGATTCTTCTCCTGCCCCATAATTTATAGATCTTTCATGAGATTTGCCGGTTAAAATAACTAAGTCATCTTTTTTAGCCATCTTTATTGCCTCAGCTATTGCCTTTTGCCTATCCGCAATTCTCAAAAGAGTATTGTTTTTTATACGATCACGGTTATCTTTAATTCCTGAAATTATTTCATCTGTAATTTTTTCTATATTTTCAGACCGCGGATCTTCCGCAGTTACTATAACTATATCGCAATAGTGCGAAGAGATTTTTCCCATTTCCGGCCTTTTTAAGACGTCTCTTTGTCCTGCCGCTCCAAAGACATGAATAATCCTTCCTTTAACTTTGCTTCTTAAAAGACTTAGTATTTCTTTAAAAGAATTCGGAGTATGGGCAAAATCGATCATTACCGTAAAATCCTTATCATAGACTACATCTTGTCTTCCCAAAGGAGGATTAAATGCCCCAACAGCATCAATAATCTTTTCTTTTTTAATTCCTAAATTAATACAAACTGCAATCCCTGCTAAGATATTATATTTATTAAATTGCCCAATTAATTTACTTTTATATTTAAAATCGATTGGATTTATATCTGAAGATTTTTTTGATCCATAGGTAATTATTTTTGGTTTTTTTGATATTATTTTACCAAGCTCTCTTTTTATAATTACGAAAGACTCATCGTCCTCATTCAATACTGCAATTTTTGACATCTCAAGAAGCTTAGTTTTTGCCTTAACATAATTTTCGTAAGTCTTGTGATAATCCAGTGTTCCCGAAGTTACATTTGTAATAACACCAATTTCAAAATTAATACCGAATACCCTGAACTGATCCAGAGAATGGGATGTCACCTCCAAAACCAAATAATTTTTTGTTTCTCCGGCTGCGGCTTTTTTTATAAATTTTTGAAGAGCAAAGGGTGGGGGCGTTGTCACATGAAAGGGTAGGGGATATTTTTTTCCGTTTATCTCAACTCCAATTGAGGAGATCATGGAAGAATTTAGCCCGGAGCTTTTAAGTATGTAATGAATAAGAGAAGTTGTAGTTGTTTTTCCGTCTGTTCCTGTTACTCCAATAACAATTAGGTTTTTAGAAGGAAAACCAAGCCATAAATTAGCCAAAGAGGCTACCAGAAGATGATAAATATTTTTAATTTTTTGCCACATAAACGCAATTATACCTTTTTTTAAGCCTGCAATCTAATTTATTCACTCGGAGCAACACCAAAATAAAGCAGGAGATCCCGCGCAATATCAAAAAATATGGGAGCAGCAGTCTCTGCTCCGTAAATTGAGGCTGTTGGTCTATCTAAAATTACAAGCATCACAAATTTTGGATTATCAGCCGGAGCAAAACCGATAAACGATGCGATCGTCTGATTAGGATCATAATGTCCTTTAACCGGGATTGATGCGGTTCCTGTTTTTCCGGCAACTCTATAGCCCCCAAGCCTTGTCCAGGAGGCCTCGCCTTTGTTTACGGCATTTACCAAAATTTCTGTCATAACTTTTGCCGTTTGTTGCGAAATTGGCTTTCCCAGAATTTTTGGCGGTATTTTAGAAATTTTTCCATCGGGAGCTTCTACT
>Ga0209515_10006583_pt1 | contig 14370 bp, 10 predicted proteins | sample Subgroupgradi54m_FD_187454 | JGI IMG/M metagenome (GOLD analysis project Ga0209515, IMG submission 187454) | Subsurface groundwater microbial communities from S. Glens Falls, New York, USA - GMW60B uncontaminated upgradient, 5.4 m (SPAdes)... ...
TCGACGTGCCGGGCGATGGCGGGCACGCTGAGGGCTGCGGCCGGTGTCTCAATCATCGCCCCAAATGCCGGACGCTTCGCGATGCCAAGCCCGGCGAGTGTCGCCTCGAACAGTTCCCGCATCACTTGAATGTCTTCTTCCAACGTGACCATCGGGACCAGCACGCGGATTTCCTGTTCCTCTGACAGCCGCAGCAGCGCGGCGAGTTGATCGATGGTGAGGGTGGTCGTGAGGTAGATCTCCATGCGGGACTCCACGGTCGTGCGGCGGGAAGGAGCGGATGGATGAGGTGGGCGAATGGCTCGGTGGCCGGTCGTCGTGCCGCGAACATGTTGCGATGAAGGGACAGCCCGAATGCGTCCTGCGCGGCTCGCGCGAGCCGACGCCACGTGCAGATCAAGTCGATTGTCGTTACCTCCTATCGACGGCTTCAACGGTTTGCTGCCAGTGCCCATATAAATTTCATAGCACTTGGCGGATACGGTGTCAACGAATAATTGTCAAAACTGCACAAATATGCGAAGAGATGCTTACGAGGACGCAGATTGACAAGGCCGGCGCGTTATGCTTGTATAGTAGCGCAACTGTGCAAGCGTCATCGGACTCCCCATGGAACAACTCAGCGCCGTCTTCAAAGCCCTCAGCGAGCCGCTCCGGTTGCGGATCATCCGCCAATTGCTGGCGTCGAAAGAAGCCTATGGCGAAGAGCTGGCCACGGCGCTGGGCATTCCGGCCTACCAATTGTCCCGCCACCTGAAGATTTTGAAATCCAGCGGCCTCATTCACGAGCGAAAAGAAGGCCGGTGGGTTTATTATTCGCTGGCCAATGGCAAGGGGCACGGTCGGCTGTTGGCGGCAATCCGCCGCTTGCTGGCTGAGGCGGAAGAGCCCGCTCGACCACTGGCGCGGCCCGCACGATCATCGCGCGCGGCGCGGCCGGCGGACGGCACGGTGCGGCCAGTTCGGCGACCGGCGGGGGAGCCGGCGCTCGTGGATTGGGAAGACGGCGCGGTCATTCCGGGCTTATCGTAGTGGCCGGGACTGCACGCGCGGACATCGCGGAGTATCGCTGACGGCATGACTCGACCGATCGGACTCTATGATCCAGCCTCGGAGCGCGACGCGTGTGGCGTCGGCTTTGTCGCGTCCATTCAAGGCGTGCCGAGCCATCAGATCGTGCAGTGGGCGATCCAGTGCGTCTGCCATGTGACGCATCGAGGGGCGGTGTCCGCGGACGCGAAGACCGGCGACGGGGCGGGCATCGAAACGCAGCTGCCGCACCAATTCTTCGCGAAAGTCATGGCGCAGCAGAAGCTGCCGACGGTGCCGGCGGGCGACCTCGCGGTCGGGATGATCTTCCTCAGCCGCGAGCCGTCGCGGCGCAAGCAGGCGGAGTCGATCGTTGAGCAGACCGTCGCACGCCAGGGCATCGAATTGCTCGGCTGGCGTGATGTGCCGGTCGATGCGTCGGTGCTGGGTGCGTCCGCGGCCGACACGCAGCCGGCGATCCGCCACGTTTTCCTCCGACGGCCGGCGAGCCTCCATCCCGAAGCGTACGAGCGCACGCTGCTGCTCGTGCGCCGCCGCATCGAGAAGCAATTCACGCAAGCCGGCCTCGACGACTGCTACATCCCGTCGTTCTCATCGAAGGTCATCGTCTACAAAGGCCTGTTCGTCGCACCGCAGCTCGAGCAATTCTACGCCGACCTGCGCGACCCGGATTTCACGTCCGCGATCGCCGTCTTCCACCAGCGCTACTCAACCAACACGTTCCCCAATTGGTTCCTCGCGCAGCCGTTTCGCTTCCTCTCGCACAACGGCGAAATCAACACGCTGCAGGGCAATCGCAATTGGATGGCCGCGCGCGAGCCGGAACTGTCGTCGCCGCTGTGGGGCAAGGATCTACACGATCTCTTCCCGATCGTGCAAGAGAACGGCTCGGACTCGATGAGCCTCGACAACGTCGCCGAGCTGCTGATCATGTCCGGCCGCGACACCGTGCAGGCGATGATGATGCTCGTGCCCGACGCGTGGCAGAACATGCCCGAGATGGACCCGGCGCTGAAGGCGTTCTACCAATATCACGCGCTGCTCGTGGAGCCGTGGGACGGACCGGCGGCGCTGACCTTCACCGACGGCACCGTCGTCGGCGCGTGCCTCGACCGCAACGGGCTGCGACCCGCGCGCTTCTGGGTGACCGATCAAGACATCGTGATCATGGGCTCTGAGGTCGGTATCGTCGATGTGCCCGCGAAGCACATCGTGCGCAAGGGCCGGCTCGGCCCGGGCCAGGTGATCGCGGTCGACACCGCGGCGAAGCGACTGCTGACGAACGAGGATATCAAGCGCCGCTACGCGCACGCGAAGCCGTACGCGGAGTGGGTGGAGCAGAGCATCATTCCGGTCGGCACGCTATTCAACGGCGCGCACGCGGAGGAGGACACGTCGGTGCCCGCGTCGACGCTGTTGTCGCACCAGGTCGCCTTCGGCTACAACGACGAAGAGCTGTCGATGATCATCGAGCCGATGGTCAAGACCGCGAAGGAAGCGATCTACTCGATGGGTGACGACGCGCCGCTGTCGGTGCTGTCGGCCAAGCCGAAGCAACTCGCGACCTATTTCAAGCAACTGTTTGCGCAGGTCACCAACCCGCCGATCGATCCGCTGCGCGAAGAGCTGGTCATGTCGCTCAACACGCTGCTCGGCCAGCGGCCGAATGTGTTCGAGGACGGGCCGGCCACGCGCAAGATGGTGCGCCTCAGCAGCCCGCTGCTGACGCCGCACGAGTTCGTCGCGCTGAAGAAAGTCCGCCACGCGGACCTGAAGATCGCGACGATCCCAACGCTGTTCGATACGAAGCTCGGCGCGGCGGGGCTGCGGCCGGCGGTCAAGAAAGTCTGCCAGCAAGCGCTGCAAGCGGTTGACCAAGGCGCGACCATCATCCTTCTCAGCGACCGCGGGCTCTCGGCCGACCAGACGCCGATCCCATCGCTGCTCGCGACCGCGGCGGTCCACCACCACTTAATCCGCCAGGGCCGGCGCATGAAGGCGTCGATCGTCGTCGAGGCCGGCGATGTGCACGAGGTGCACCACTTCGCCTGCTTGGTCGGCTACGGTGCGGCGGCGATCTATCCGTACCTCGCATATCAAACGGTGAAGTCGATCGTCGACCATGGCCGCGTGGGCGACATGTCGCTGCAGCAGGCCTTCGACCATTTTAAGAAGGCGATCGACCAAGGGCTGCTGAAGATCATGTCGAAGATGGGCATCTCGACGGTCGGCAGCTACCGCGGCGCGCAAATCTTCGAGGCGCTCGGCCTCGCGGATGAGCTCGTGCGCGAATGCTTCACCGGCACGCCCTCGCGCGTCGGCGGCATCAGCTACGAGCAGATCGCCAACGAAGTGCTCGTGTGGCACAAGAAGGCGTTCGACCCCGCGACCACGTCGCTCGAGGCCGGCGGCTTCTACAAATATCGCCGCGACGGCGAGTATCACGCGTTCAATCCCGAGATGACGCGCTTGATGCTGCAGTCGATCAAGGTCAAGGACTACGACACGTACAAGAAATTCTCGGAGGTCGTGAACACGCGGCCGCCGACGGTGCTGCGCGACTTGCTCGACTTCAAGCCGCTCGGCCCGCCCGTGCCGATCGAGGACGTCGAATCGATCGAATCGATCTGCAAGCGGTTCGTGACCGCGAGCATTTCGTATGGCGCGTTGTCGCTCGAAACGCACACGACGATCGCGATGGCGGTCAATCGGCTCGGCGGCAAGAGCGGCTCGGGCGAAGGCGGCGAGGACCCGGCGCGCTATCATCCGACCGACCCGAGCAAGGACATGAACTCGCGGATCAAGCAGATCGCCTCGGGCCGCTTCGGTGTCACGCCCGAGTACATCATGTCCGCGCGCGAGCTCGAGATTAAAATGGCGCAGGGCTCGAAGCCCGGCGAGGGCGGACAGTTGCCCGGGCACAAGGTCAGCGACGACATCGCGCGCGTGCGGCACACGATCCCCGGCATCTCGCTCATCTCGCCGCCGCCGCACCACGACATCTATTCGATCGAAGACCTCGCACAGCTGATCTACGATTTGAAGATCATCAACCCGGTCGCGAAGGTCTGCGTGAAGCTCGTCTCCGAGAGTGGTGTGGGCACGATCGCGGCCGGTGTGGCCAAAGGCTATGCCGACGTGATCCTCATCTCCGGCCACGAGGGCGGCACGGGGGCGAGTCCGCTGAGTTCCATTAAATACGCGGGGCTGCCGTGGGAGTTGGGGTTGGCCGAGACGCAGCAGACGCTGCGGCTCAACGGGCTGCGCGAGAAAGTTATCCTGCGCGCGGACGGCGGCATGAAGACCGGTCGCGACATTGTGATGGCTGCGATGTTTGGCGCTGAAGAGTATGGCTTCGGCACGGCGGTCGTCGTGGCGACGGGCTGCGTGATGACGCGGCAGTGCCATCTGAATACATGTCCCGTCGGTGTGGCGACGCAGGACCCGAAGCTGCGCGCGCGTTTCACCGGTACGCCCGAGATGGTGATGAACTATCTTGTCTTCGTCGCGCAGGAAGTGCGCGAGACGCTCGCGCGCCTGGGCGTGCGTACGCTCGATGAGATCATCGGCCGCACCGAGCTGATCGTGCCGCGCGTGCGACCGGACCTGACCGAGAAGACGAAGCTCGTTGACCTGTCGAAGCTGCTCACCGCGGTCGGCGACGGGGCGCGCTTCCATCAGCAAGAGCGCAACAACCGCGCACACGATGAGCCGCTCGACGACCAAATCTTGCGAGACGCGAAGCCGGCGATCGAGGACAAAAAGCAGACGATCTTGCGTTACCCGATCCGCAACGTGCACCGCACCGTCGGTGCGCGCGTGGCGGGCGCGATCGCGACGAAGTATGGCGACAAGGGGCTGCCGGCGGGCACGCTGCAAGTGACGTTCAACGGCACCGCGGGGCAGAGCTTCGGCGCATTTTGCATCACGGGTATGCGGTTGACGCTCGTCGGCGAATCGAACGACTACGTCGGCAAGGGCATGGCGGGCGGTGAGCTGATCGTGCGGCCGCCCGACGACGCGGGCTTCGTGTGGCACGAGAATGTCATCATCGGCAACACGTGTCTCTATGGCGCGACCGGCGGTTACTTGTACGCCGCGGGCCGCGCGGGTGAGCGCTTCGCGGTGCGCAACTCGGGCGCGATTGCCGTCGTCGAAGGCCTCGGCGACCACGGCTGCGAGTACATGACCGGCGGCATCGCGGTCGTGCTCGGCCAGACGGGCCGCAACTTCGGTGCCGGCATGACCGGCGGCCGCGCGTACGTGCTCGACCGCGAGCGCGTGTTCGACAGGCGTGTCAATCTCGAGCTGGTGAGCCTCGAGACGCTCGAGGCCAGCGAGGACGTCGAGATCGTCCGCATGCTCATCGAGCGCCACTTCGTGAGCACGAAGAGCAACTTGGCCATCGAGCTGCTGACGAATTGGGACGAATATCAGCCGCTGTTCTGGGTGGTGATTCCGCGCGGCACCGGGGCACGGTTCGAGCAGGTCGTCATCGCCAAAGAAGGCTGATACCGGCGGCCGCACGCCCCGCGGCGTGCGGCACTTCCCCCTTCGCGCTGCCGCGCTGCGGGGACTTCCTCGGCGACCACGCCTGTCGGCGTGGTGCCCGCCTCGGTGCCTCGCCAGCATTGATGGTGCCGGCTCGGTCGCGCCCATTGGCCGCGCGGTTCGTGACGATCCGGGGGATCGCCTCCCGGATCGTTTGTTCTTGCATCGACTATATAGACTATATAAAGGAAGCGACGCAATGGCTGTTACCGAGCAACAAGTTCTCCAGGCGCTGCGGACCGTGCAAGATCCGGACCTGCGGCAAGACCTCGTGGCTCTCGGCTTCATCAAAAACCTCGCGATCCGCGACGGGGCGGTGTCGTTCGCGATTCAATTGACGACGCCCGCATGCCCGGTGCGCGAGCTCATGCGCGACCAGGCGGCCACAGCCGTGCGCGCGATCCCCGGCGTCTCCGACGTGCAAATCACGATGACGTCGCAGGTGCGGCCGACCATCGCGGCGGCAAGCCAGGGGCGGCCATCGCTGGTTCCGACGGTCCGCAACATCGTCCCGATCGCCAGCGGCAAGGGCGGTGTCGGCAAGTCGACCGTCAGCGCCAACTTGGCGATCGCGCTCGCGCGGTCCGGCGCGCGCGTCGGCCTGCTCGACGCCGACGTCTACGGCCCGAGCATCCCCACGATCCTCGGCATTACCGCCGAGCCGCAGATGACCGAGCAGCGCGTGATGATCCCGGTCGAGCAGTACGGCGTCAAAGTCATCTCGATGGGCTTCTTCATGAAGCCCGGCGACGCGGTCGTGTGGCGCGGGCCGATGTTGCACAAGACTGTCGAACAATTCCTGGGCGGGGTGCAGTGGGGCGAGCTCGATTATCTCCTCGTAGATCTTCCTCCCGGAACAGGCGATGTCCAATTGTCGCTCTGCCAGATGATCCCGATCACCGGGGCCGTGATCGTCTCGACCCCGCAGGACGTGGCGACGAACGTCGCGCAGAAAGCGATCGCGATGTTCAAGAAGCTCAACGCGCCAATCCTCGGCGTCATCGAGAACATGGCCTACTACGTCTGCCCGCATTGCAACCAGAAGGATGATATCTTCGGCACGGGCGGGGCGCGTGCGATCGCCGAGCGCATCGGCGTGCCGCTGCTGGGCGAGATTCCGCTCGCAACACCGATCCGCGAAAGCGCCGACGCCGGCACACCGATCGTGATGCGCGATCCGAGCTCGGTGGCCGCGAAAGCGTTCGTCGCCGCCGCCGAAGCGCTCGCCGCGCAGGTGAGCATCCGCGGAATGGAAGCGGAGCACGCCGCAATCAAAGTGACGTTTTGAAAACACATCTGCCGCGTGCCATGAGGACGAGAAAAATGATGTCGAAGCGCTCGTCGGGGCAGAGATTCGATGGTGAGCAATTGGCTTTGTTGCGCGCCTTTCATGCGCTGACGCCCGAACAGCGATTGACATGGAGCTCTATCACCGCCGAGCTGATGTTGCGGACGAATCCGGAACTTCTTGCGCAGCGTCGGCGGGTGTTTCGAGACTCCTCGCAACCTCTTCCGAAGCCGAGCTGGAGATTGAGGATCCGAACCGTGAAAGGGAAGCGTCAACTGGAAATCTACGAAGTTGACGATCGTTGACAACTTCACGATGACCGATGCCAATCCGATCACGCCGAAAGAAATCACCCGCGCCAACGCGCACGACGTGAAGATCGTCTGGCAGGACGGGCACGAGAGCATCTACTCGTCGCGGCCGCTGCGACTGGCGTGCCCGTGCGCCGCGTGCGTCGACGAGATCACGGGCCAGATCCGCGTGCTGCCGCCGAATATTCCCGCGGACATCCGCCCGATGGCCGTGCGGCTCGTCGGCCGCTACGCGATCGCCATTGATTGGTCCGACAACCATCGCACGGGCATCTATTCGTTCGCGTTGCTGCGCCGCGCCTGCTCGTGCGAAAGCTGTACCGCCGCGCACAACGAGCGCCATCGCCGCGAGGGCGGAGGATCGTGCGGCGGCTGCAGCGACCACTCTAATTCTGCTAGCGAGGCCTGACAGTAATGAAGGAAATGATATCTATCATGGCCGACCTAGCGACTATTGCTACCTTGATCGTTACTTTATTCACCCTCGACAAGGTGAAGAAGATCGAGAACAGAACAAGGGTGAGTGTTGATCAATCGAGCGGCAAAGACTCTGCATCTCGAACAGATGTCAAACAGCAGATCAAGGGGGATCGCAACATTCAGACCGGGCGAGATGCCCATGCATGAAGCGCCCAAGCAAACTATCAGCGGGCAGGAAAATTTGCAGGCTGGTCGAGATATTAATTTTTGTATCCACCCGACACGGCCTGAAAATCCTCGAAAGAAGTTGGGTTGGAAACCTCTTGGCTGGTTGCTCCTCGGCATTGTCATGATCGCTGGTGTCTGGCTGGCTGCGCCTCGGGCAAGCATCGGGCAGTCATTCGTGGATCAAGAGGTCTGGAAAGACGATGAGACTGGAAAGGTTTGGAACGTCTATTATTTCGAAGTTCCAATCATGAATGAATCTTACACTACCACTATTCGCGTCGTGGATTTTCAGCTTGCGGAGCTCAAGCGATTGCAGCAACGCGGCTTTGAATCTTGGGGGAACATTGCACCCGTTTCACTGAGTCCGATTAATCCCAGTCAAATTTCGCCCCGCAAAACAGTAATGGTTGCGTTTGCTCGAGTCTACCCAGCCGATCTCCAGCAGGAACTAGGCGAGGGTGCCTTGTATTCAGGGGAAGCGGGTGTTCCCCAATTCCGATTTACGGTCGCAAGGTGGCTTAGGAAAATGACGTCTCATGTGGAGCCAGGAAACTATCGGTTTAAGTTAGCGGTCTTCCTTGAGACTGGTCCTCCCGTGAAAGCCAGCTTCGAGTTCCAGTGGCCAGGAAAGAGACGCGAGAATGCTGGATCGACGATTGAAGAGATCAAAATAAGAAAACTGTCGCGAATTGATAGGTGGCAGACGTCGTGTCCACCTGAGTCGATCAGAAGGACAGCATGACGCGCATCAATTTCGACCACGCAAATGCCACACCGCTGGCGCCGGAAGCGAAGCAGGCGATGGGCGACTGGCTCGAGCGCGCGGGCAATCCGTCGTCGCTGCACACGGCCGGCCGCGAAGCGAAGCAGGCGGTCGATACCGCGCGCGGCCACGTCGCGCGCTTGATCGGCGCGCAGGCGGACGAAATCTACTTCACCTCGTGCGGGACCGAGTCGAATAACTGGGCGATCAAAGGCTTGCTCGCGGCGAACCGCCGCAAGGGCAACCACGTGGTCGTCTCGACGATCGAGCATCCGTCGGTTCTGCTGACGGTGCGGCGGCTCGAGAAAGAGGGATGGAACGTCAGCTATTTGCCGGTCACGCGCGAGGGCGTGGTTGAGCCCGATCAATTGAAACAGGCGCTGACACCGTCGACGGCGCTGGTGTCGATCATGCACGCGAACGGCGAGATCGGTACGCTCGAACCGATCGCGCAGCTCGCGCGCATCGCGAAGGACGCGGGCGCGTTGTTTCACACGGATGCGGTCGCCTCGACGGGGCTCGTGCCGATCGACGTGCGTGCGTTCGGCGTCGACGCGCTGAGCCTGGCGGCGAACACCTTCGGCGGGCCGTTCGGCGCGGCGGCGTTGTACGTGCGCGAAGGACTGCGCATCCTGCCGCTGTTCGAGGGCGGCGGGCAAGAGACCGGCGCTCGCTCCGGCAGTGAAGCGCTGCTGCCGATCGTCGGCATGGGTGCCGCCGCCGAGGCCGCGTCGCGTGCGATGTCGCAACGCGCCGCGACGACGCAGCGTTTGCGCGACCGCTTGAAAGCTGGCATCATAGAACGCGTCGCCGGCGTGCGCGTGAACGGCTCGTGGGACGCGCGGCTGCCGCAGCACGTGCACGTGTGCCTCGACGGGATCGGCAGCGAATCGCTGCTGCTGGGCCTCGACCAGGCGGGCATCGCGGTCGGCCTCGGGTCGGCGTGCAATTCGAAAGCGATGCGGCCGTCGCACGTGCTCACCGCCATCGGGCTGTCCGACGACGAAGCCTCGGGCGCGATGGTGCTGACGCTTGGGCCCTCGACGACCGACGCGGACGTCGACGCCATGCTCGAGCGGCTGCCGGCCGTGGTCGAGCGCCTGCGCCACGTGACCGCGGCGACCGCCCGCTAACGCAGCATGACAGGAGTTCCCGAATGAAATACATCGTTGTCCTACCCGATGGGGTTGCCGACCGGCCGATCGCCGAGCTCGGCAACAAGACGCCGCTCGATGTTTCGAAGCATCCCAACATGGATTGGATCGCGCGGCACGGCATCGCGGGCCTCGCAAACACGATCCCCGACGGGTTCCCGCCGGGCTCCGACGTGGGCTGCATGAGCGTCTTCGGCTACGACCCTCACAAATATTACACCGGCCGCGCGCCGCTTGAAGCCGCCGCGCAAGGCATCCAACTGAACGACGGCGACGTCGCGTTTCGCTGCAACACGGTCGCGACCGACGACGGCGTGCTCGCGGATTATTCGGCCGGCCACATCGAGACCGCGGATTCGAAAGCGCTCATCGAAACCATCAACGAGCGGCTCGGCCCGCGCTTCGGCTTGCGCTTTTATCCCGGCGTCAGCTATCGGCATCTCGCCGTGGTCGCCGACGCGGAATTCGCGAAGACGAAATGCACGCCGGCCCACGACATCACCGGCAAGCCGTTCGCGCCGCATCTGCCGACGGGGCCGAAATCCGAAATCTTGCGCGACGTGATGGAGCAGTCGGTCGGCGTCCTCAACGACCACCCGGTCAACGCGCGCCGCCGCAGCGAGGGCAAGCGGCCCGCGTCGATGTTGTGGTTCTGGGGCCAGGGCACGGTCGCGAAGTTCCCGCCGTTTCGCGAAGAGTACGGCCTGCGCGGCGGCTGCATCAGCGCCGTCGACATCGTGCGCGGGCTCGGGCGGCTCGTGGGCTTCGACATCATCGCGGTCCCCGGCATCACCGGCTACTTCGACACCAACTACAAGGGCAAAGCCGAGTACGCGCTGAAGGCGCTCGACGACCACGACTTCGTCCTCGTGCACATCGAAGCGACCGACGAGGCGGGCCACATGGGCGAGCCGAAGAAAAAGATCCAAGCGATCGAAGACACCGACCGGCTCGTGGTCGGCACGCTGCTCGACGGCCTCAAGCGACGCAACGAGCCCTACGCGATCCTCGTCGTGCCCGACCATCCGACGAGCACGGCACTCAAGACGCACATCGCCGAGCCCGTGCCATTCGCGTGCTACGCGCCGGGCATCGCGCCGTCGCCCGGGTCGGCGTACAATGAATCCGCGGCCCGCAACGCGAGCAAGCGCTTCGAGCAGGGCTTCGAGCTGATGCGGTTCTTTCTGAGCCTCGGCGGCGGGCGCTAGCCGCATGCCCCGTGGCTCGCCGTCCCCATCCGACGCCGCACGTCCGCACCAGACACGTGGAGGAGATTCGATGCGCGTTCATGTCGTGTCCGGACAACTGGACCGCGTGCACCACGACGCAGTATCGGTCTTCGCCGCATTCGAGGCGGAGCAGCGCCCTGAGAAGCTCATACCCTCGGAAGCGTTGCACCACACAGACCTGCTGTCGCGGTTGGCCGAGTGCGGCTTCCGCGGCGCGCTGAACGAAACGATCCTGCTGCCGCTGGGCAAAGGCTGGGCGATCATCGTCGGTGTGGGCAAGGCCGACGCCGCGTCGCCGGATGTGGCGCGCCAGTTCGCCGCGACCGCGGCGCGGTTCGGTCGGTCGCGCGGATTCAAGCGCCTGGCGATGCCGGTGCTGCGCGGCTCGGCCTTCGGCACGATCGAAAAAGTTTCGCAAGCGATGGCCGAGGGCGCGGTGCTCGGGCTCTATCGATTCGACGCGTATCGCGACGTGCCCAAGCACGAGCGCGCCAAACAGATCGATGACCTCGCACTGGTCGTCGAGCGCGCGGCCGATGTGCAGCCGGCCACGAAGGGCGCTGCAAAAGGCGAGATCGTCGCCCGGGCCGCGTGCTTCGCGCGCGACCTCATCAACGGCCCGTCGAACGATGTGACCCCGCGCTACCTCGCCAACCAAGCGCGCGAGATCGCCAAGACCTTCAAATTGAAATGCACGGTGCTCGGGCTCGATGAGATGACGGCGCAGGGCTTCGGCGGTGTGGTCGGCGTGGGCAAGGGCAGCGACAACGAGCCGCAGTTCATCGTGCTCGAGTACGGGCCATCGAAAGCCACGCCGACGTTCGCGCTCTGCGGCAAGGGTATTACGTTCGACTCGGGCGGCATCAGCATCAAACCGTCCGACAATATGCAGAAGATGAAGTACGACATGTCCGGCGCGGCGGCGGTGCTGGGGACCGTGCGGGCCGCGGCGCAATTGAAATTGCCGGCGCGCATCATCGGGATCATCGCGGCGGCCGACAACGTGCCATCATCGAAGTCGCAAAAGCCGGGCGATATTTTGCGCACGCTCTCGGGCAAGACCGTCGAAGTGATCAACACCGACGCGGAAGGCCGGCTCGTGCTCGCGGATTGCTTGCACTACGCGAAGCGCTTCAAGCCCGACTGCGTCGTCGACCTCGCGACGCTGACCTCCGCGTGCGTGGTCGCGCTGGGCGGGGAGGCGATCGGATTGTTCACGAAACACAACCGGCTCGCCGAGCGTGTGACGCGCGCCGGTGAAGCCACGCGCGAGCGCGTGTGGCGGCTGCCGCTGTGGGACGAGTACGCGCCGCTGATCAAGTCCGACGTCGCGGACGCAAAGAATACCGGCGGCAGCGGGGCTGGGGCCACGACCGCGGCGAAATTCCTCGAGCTCTTCGCGGACGGGCTGGCGTGGGCGCACCTCGACATCGCGGGCACCGCGTGGATCGACCAAGACAAACCGTATCGGCCCAAGGGCGCGGTCGGTGTCGGCGTGCGATTGCTGATCGAGCTGATGGAGCAGTGGAAGTAACGATGGCACAACGCAACGGATTCCGCGAACCCGCCGACCGTCCGCGCGGCCGCCTCAGCTCCGCGCGTGGTGCCGCGTCGCGCGACGATTGGGAAGCCACCATCCGCCGACTGCTCGTGCTCATCGGCGAAGACCCGGACCGCGAAGGCCTGCGCCGCACGCCGCTGCGCGTGAAGCAAGCCTTGCAATTTTTGACGTCCGGCTACCACCAACAGCCGTCGAAAGTCCTCGTGCGCGCGTTCAGCGAGGTCCGCCACGACGAGATGGTCATCGTCAAGGACATCGATTTCTATTCGATGTGTGTCCACGGGAAATCGATCGTCTATACTCCCGACGGCTATCGGTTTGCCGGAGCCATCCGTCCGGGAGATGTGCTGCTGACGGTAGACCCCGTCACAAGAGCGCTTGAGACGACAGAAGTACTCGCCGTGTCGGTTACGAAGCATCGAGAGCGTTTCAATGTGCGATTCTCGAACGACCGCCGACTGCTGCTCACGGGAGAGCACCCCGTGTTCGTGGTGGAGAAGGGGTTCGTGCCGGCACGAGAGCTACGTCCTGGAGACGCGGTACTCGGCGCGCATGGACGCAGCTTGACGCGACCCTCATATACATGTCGATTTGGTTACGCGTTAGGGTACGTGCTGGGCGCGGTAGCAAGTGACGGAAGTGTAGACAGCGGCCGGCGACTTCGGCTTGAAGTGAATGATCGGGAGTTCGCCACGAAATTTGCGGAGCAATCAGCAGTCGCCTTTGGCATCGACACGCACGTGGAGCCGATTCGCAAACCCAGTGGTTTTCTCGGCCGCGTCGTTCCCCAGTATCGTGTAAGAATTTGCAGCTCGTTTATCACCGAAGTGGTCGACACTATGTTAGGAGGCGATAAGCGGTGCAAGACCTTTCGGTTTCCCGAAGTGGTCTTGAATGACCGAGATACGATGCAGGGCTTTCTCGATGGCTACGTCGACGGTGATGGGCATCAACCGAACAATCACGGCTACTACACGGGTGACGTGATTACCAGCGCGAACATGTCATTTCTTGATCGACTTGGTCAATTGCTCGAGACACCGGTTGCGCACGCGCGAGATGGCACAGGTCGCGTCTACGTTTCGAAACGGTGGTTTCAAGCGCGTCGTACAGCCAAAGGGACGAAGCGCGGGTTCCGGCCGGTTGTGCAAGGCGCCTTGTTGCAGCAAATGCTCGCCGATGCGGAAACGAGGATTTATCGAGTTCAATCTATCGAACGGCAGACGGCAACATTAAAGAGCTACACGATGTACAACTTTGAATGCGCGCCGTACCAATCTTTCCTCGCCAACGGCATCCTGGTGAAAAACTGTGAACACCATATGTTGCCCTTCTACGGCCGCTGCCACATCGCGTACATGCCGGACAAGAAGATCATCGGCTTGAGCAAGATCCCGCGGCTCGTCGACGCCTTCGCGCGCCGGCTGCAAGTGCAGGAGCGGCTCACGACGCAAATCGCCGAAGCGCTCAATGAGAACATCCGGCCGCGCGGCGTGGCGTGCGTGATGGAAGCGAGCCACCTGTGCATGATGATGCGCGGCGTGCAAAAGCAAAACACGCGCGCGGTCACGAGTGCGATGCTGGGGGCGTTCCGCACGAATGAAAAAACGCGCACGGAATTTCTCGCGCTGATTCGGTCGCACCTGTCATGAGCCGACGATTCGCGATTGCTTGCGTTGCGGTCGGCGCGATCGTATCGATGTTGCTCGCGCCGTCGGGCGGCGTCGCGGACACCGACCCAGCACCACCGTCGCGCGGCCCGGGCGTGCTGATCCTCGCGCACGGCGGCACGAACCAGTGGGACGACGTCGTGCG
>Ga0209515_10006584_pt1 | contig 14367 bp, 16 predicted proteins | sample Subgroupgradi54m_FD_187454 | JGI IMG/M metagenome (GOLD analysis project Ga0209515, IMG submission 187454) | Subsurface groundwater microbial communities from S. Glens Falls, New York, USA - GMW60B uncontaminated upgradient, 5.4 m (SPAdes)... ...
TAATCATATCCCGCCAGCGTATCACGTCCTGCCATGATTTTATAAAACCCTTGGTACCTCGAAATCTATTGAATATTCTCATCTCTAGGATTGGTTAGAGAGTGCAATATGTATGTGGCCTTATGCAGAACAAAAAGGCCCCAACTTTGGGGCTTGTAGAATTAATGTTTTACCGGTTGCGGGCCAATAAGCTGTTTGATGGCGCCGTTGTCACCTCTATCAAGAGTCAATTCAACGATCGGTGGTTTGGCAATTTTCGGTAGATTCCCAACTTGATCTAGAACGATACGAGCGACTTCATGGGGGTCCATAAACTTGTCCATAATTTTTGGGTCCATCTCATATCCTTCAAAAAATTCTGTTTTCATCGCCCAGGGGTTTACGAGTAAGGTCATTGACCCCGGCAAATCTTCGGAGAGCTCATAAGAGAAAACTCGCGCGAAGTTGGCTTTGGCGCCTTTCAAGCCAGCGAGCACCGCGTGTTTCTTGCCCGGTTTATGGACAAATACCGAGCCGATAACGATGAGGTTATAGGGAGCTTTATCGGGATTGTTCTTCGCGAGCTGATGAATAGCTCCAAGCACGGCCAAAGGTCCCAAAAAGTGCGTGGCGGTCATACTCGCTGTCTTCTCTATCGTTTGATCGGCGAACGGCCCACGATGATATTCACCCGCGACCCAATAAACAGCCGATAGCGGCAAAGGATTCCGGGATACGGCTTCCAAAACTTTGGCGGCTGCAGATTCAGGGTCTCTAAGATCAGCGCTTACAAACTCGGCATCAAGGAGATCTGACTTCACTCCTTCAACTGAACGGCCGACAATTATGGGTTGGACATCACTCAATATAAGCTCGGTAGCAATTGCCCGACCCAAACCTCTCGTGCCACCCAATACAACAGCTTTGGAAACAAACTCCGGACCTCCCCAACAACACACGACTCGTCCCTTTCAAAGATCCCTGGTTAGGAAGGCCGCGCCTCCCCATAACCCCAAGATATACCTCTTGACTTTTGTGTACAAGCTGTCGTACAATTACGACAACAAACCAATTTTATGGACGAAATAATCAAAAAACAACTTATAGATATCGGCTTAAACGAAAATGAAGCCGCAACCTACCTGATACTCTCCAGACACTCCCCCGCCAGCGCTTCGTTTATAGCCAAAAAGATTAATCACTCGCGAAGCACAGTCTATACATCTCTTGAGCGCCTGATCACCAAAGGGCTGGTTACGACTACCTATAAAAATGAAGTGAAGCAATTTGCCGCCGAGCCGCCATCGGCTATCGGGGATTTGCTAACTCGCGAAAAGAAACGGCTTGACGAGCGATTTGAAATTTTTAAGGGCTTAACCGATAGCATAAAACTTATCCATCGAGGGGACGTGCATATTCCAAATATCAGCTTCTTTGAGGGGCAGGACAATTTGCAAAAGGTTTATATTGGGATGCTTCGCGACGCGGCCAAAAACTCAACCATGCTCGTTATCCGCGATGAATTTAAATGGGAGAAGGAATGGTCGTTCTTACTTACCGAAGAGTGGAAGGGGCGCATTCGTCGCCTACGTGAAGAAAAAAATATCTCTACCAAGTTACTGATCAACAATTCTAAAGTGGAGCGCGATCAGGCGGCCTATTATAAAAAACGAAAGGGCTTAGAATTTCGATATCTGCCAAAAGGGACGGCTTTTAAAAAGTTCGTCATCTATATATTGGGAGATACGGTAAGTATTTTATCTTTAGAAAAAAATTATCCGGTCGGCATAAAAATCGTCAACCGGCATATGGCCGACAACTTTCAAGAGATGTTTCTAGCAATGTGGGGGCAAGCCAAGAAAAAGTAAATTTACCGATTCAAAACTTTATCAACCGCGTAATTAACGCCGCTCACTGAAAAATTAATTTTTATTTTAGCGGATTGTTTTTTATCAGCAGTAGGCGGAGAAGGTAAACTAATGTGGTAATGAATTTTCCCCTTTTCACCGGCATTAAGCGTCAGTGGATTTGAATAGTCGCCTTTGCCGATATTTACATAATCTACTCTCTCCCAACTTCCGGCTGAAGGAAATCTTTCCCAAGTCCCGCTGTAAATTGACGCTTCGGAGTTTTCTGAAAAATAAGCGAAAGAAATTTGAGAAATAATTACAGGATTTTTAGTCTCGTTAAAAACTAAAATCTCGGTTTCTTCGGCTGAAAGATGCGGGGAATTGGGATCTTTAGGCCAAAAATAGTCAAACGAAACTCCGGCTTGAGTTTCAAAAAGATTATTAGATCTTCTTGTTTCTACTGATGGCGATTTTAATTGTGGAGCCAATTTTACTTGCGGCTTTGGCGCCTCGGGAAGCGCCGCAGGGGGCATCACAGGGGGCACCTCTCGCGCCGGTTTAGGGCTAGCTCTTAAATACACAAAGTTATTGGGATCACTCTCATAATGTTCGGCAAACCACTCGCCGTTACATTTCAAAGGATTAGCGTCGCGCGCCGCTTTGGAAATAATTAATTCCTCGCGATTTTTAACGCCCAATGCTTGATACTTGGCAAAAATCTTATCGGGCATAACTTCAAAATATGAAATGTATTTGGTTCTGTTTTGCGCTATAGCAATATCGGTATTTTGATATTGTCCGATTACGCCGATTTTTTGACCGGCTTTGACCTTCCCGCCTTTTTGTATGCCGGGCAAGGGATAAACGTGAAATATTCTCACCGTGAGTTTAGGATGGCTATCGGGTTGTATGTAAAACTGTTTACCGAATTGATCGGGCTCAATGCCGATAATTTTTCCATTGACCGGACTATAAATTGGGATGTCGGTCTTGCCATCAGGCAATGGAGACATGCCCTTGTTTTTGTTAATCAACTGCTCTATCTCCAACGGCCGATCGACATTAAAATAATGCTTCATGCTTCGGCAAGTTTCTCCTGAACCCCTAGAGAAGTCATGGCCGGACCCGGAACGGAATTTTGATATGTTGGTGATTTTTGATAAGTCAATAAAGTCGGCTTGTATAAATTTAGGAATAGAAGTATTCCCGGTATTTTTACCGGTTTTTACGGCAGGCGCCAACCCTAAAAAAGCCATCGTAATAACACTTACTATCATCGCTAACCCGATTGGAGAAAACCCGTTTTGTTTTTTAATATGCCGCGAAGCCATAATATAGAAGATAGAGACCGACAAATAGCATAATAACTTCTCCCAGGATAAACCAATGATTATGCCGCTTCTTTCCAATTAATTTTTGGACGGCGTCCGGAAAAAATATGCGACCAACGCCTTTTATAAAAACTGCCCAGCCGATAATTGTGATTGCAATTCGCCAATCCAGCGCCCAAACCTGGTGGCTCACAATCAGCAACACTCCAATTATAATGATAACAAATCCTGAAATATAAATCGTGGCCACGCTTTGCGCCGCCTCCGCCTCAAGCGCCAATGACTTTTTATAACGCGACAATATCGCCGTGATGCTAACGACGCTTACAATACCAATAACTTTAGCCAAAAAAATTGATGTTTCCATGATTACTGCGGTGTCTGTTTAAAAATATCCGAACGAAACTCTCTGGGCTCGGCGGTGGAATTCCCCCCACACCCCTGCCTACCGACAAGCAGGCCCCTTCCGCCCGCCTCGCCTTAAACCGGAGCGGGAAGGACGATTTTCACCCTACGGGTGATCTGTCTCTGGCACGGTAAGTTTTTCTTTGACGACAATTATACTTTGTGAAATTTATGAGGCAAACCCATTTTTTCTAAAACAGTCGCAAAATTATCTACGGTCATTTTTTCAAATCCTAGTTTTGAGATCATGCTCTTAAATTCAGTGATTGCACTAAAGTAATAGCGCAATATCATTTTTGAACGTAACAATTCAAAATTCTCTTCTGTTAATTTCGGTTGAGTTTCTGCAACCAAGCTTTTCCACTCTCTGTCCATGTATTTAGCAAATTGACTACTTAAACTCGAAGAATCGCCCCCCATGACCTCTGTATCTAACAAATTTCCTGGCATTGAAATCAAGTCTCTGGAACGGCCGTGACCCATAAAATTTATTAAGTCCATCAGAGAAACTTTTTTGGGAGATGCCTCGTCAATTTCTGCATAACTCTCAACCACCCTTCTTGCTAAATCCTTAATTTCTTGAGGCATTCCTTCTGGTACATCGCTTTCATCAAAAATAGCTTCAGAAATATTGCTGTCAGGATGACTATGCCAACTAGTATCTAGTCCATGAGGCATCTCGACTGAAATCTCACTATCACCAAGTTGATAATAAAAACCAAGCTGACCAGATTTTTGGATGATAAAACCATGAGCTTCGTTAGCGCTTGATTTTCTGATTTGTTCCATTCGTTGATACATTTCTTCTTGCGAAGAAAACACTTCAAGCTTATATCCTTCAACTTTTTCAAAGCCGATAACCCCCGGGCTCTTTTCAAGAGTATCCACGCCGCCTCTTTCAAGGATCTTCACTTTTCGTGCTTTCCAATATCCTGGCAACCGCCTTGCTGTTTCCAGTAGCTTTTTTCTTCGTTCGCGAGACCTGCTTTTTAAGTTGTAAGCGATATCATCGCGAAATCTCTGTGCTTCCCAGTTTTCCATAATTATTTGATTAACTCTTCTTATAGTACTATGATAGCAAAATTATTTCTTTCTTTAAACTCCGAAAAGAAAAGCCCGCTTTTGGCCTTGACTTCATTCAAAACGGCTTGAAATTTCGCCAAAAAACGGCTGGCGAGCCCGCGTAGCGGGCGAGCCAAGACTCACATTTCCTAATTGGCGGAGGCGGGAGGATTCGAACCTCCGATACCCTTGCGGGTATACCGCTTTTCGAAAGCGGCGCGTTCGGCCACTCTGCCACGCCTCCAATGCTATTTATTTTTTAGCTGACAACCATCTTCCGAATTTCACAAAATGATTATTTTTTGCAAAATAACCTTGCCAGTTATGAAGCGCTTCGTCGGTCATCTCGCAGAGAACCAGCTTGTTTCGCGGAATCATCTTAGGGATATATATTCTCCAATAGTCGGACATCATGTGGCGTTTGATAGGCCTGATATTTTTAGCAATCTCCCCCTCTTCGATGAAAGTAAAAGTTTTAAACTCATTTTCTCCGTAAACATAAGCCAAAGTCATCCGCCATTCAGCTTTTCTGTTTTTCACTCCCCTCATCATCTTCATTATATTTTTTATACCCACTGTTTTAAGTGAAAACTTAACGTGGGTCATAGGGAAGTCGTTTAACGCCTCAATGAAAAATCCCGAGTCTTCAACAATAACCGGTTTTTTTAACTCCTTGAATGCCTGGCGGGCCTTTTCTAGCGCAATAACTGTCGGGTCTTCTGATCGGCTTTCAATCAAATCTATAGCTACCTGCTCCACTTCAATGCCTAATGAGGCAAGAGACATTTGGGCATTTTTTACTTTTCCTTCGTTAGAAGTTACAAATAATATTTTCATAGATTTCCCGTTCGATTCCTGTGGCACAAATAAAAGTCTACTGATGTAAGCTTTTATTTGTGCCCTCGCGAGGAATCGAACCTCAATTTGCTCGTTAGGAGTGAGCCGTTCTATCCATTGAACTACGAGGGCTGTTTTGCCTTTTGTGTTACTAATTCTATAATATCATCCAATAATTGCAAGAGGATTTGACTTTACTTATATATTTACTATATAATCGACAGAGACTCAAAAGCATAGGAGAGTAGAGATGTTGGTGGCGGCGAATGCGATGGCTTTGATTACAATGCTTTTGTCTTTCGGCTTTTTTATAAACAATTATGGGATTAACCCTAATTATAGATTTGTAGTGGCCGGCTCGGCATTTTTGACCGCGGCGTTGGACTTGGCTCTCGTAACCACCGAGCCTTTCTTTATTGCCCCGGCTTGTTTGTGGGCTTGGATAGCTTATGACAACTATTCAAGGGGATTAAAGTTAAAGAATAAAAGCGAGGATAGCGAGAAGCCCAGTGAGTAAAAATATATACCGCGCCTCACAGGCGGTTTTTTTATCTGTGAAATTGGTTGGGTCTTGGGCCGCTAGACGGCCGTGGACGGCGATTGCCAAAGGAGCGTCCTTGACCGGGGCCGCGAGATGACCCCGGGCGGCCGTGAAAACCACCTTGCCTAGCATCTTCTCTTGGCACAAACTTAGTAACTCTTTTAGGCGGAAGCTCGGGGAGCTTTGAAACAGGCAAACTCTTTCTCACCAATCTCTCAATGTCCCGTAGCTCCCCTCTTTGATCGGGAGAAACAAACGAGATAGCGTGCCCGCCGGCGCCCGCGCGCGCTGTGCGGCCTATGCGATGCACATAATCTTCGGTATTAGTCGGCAAATCATAATTCATCACCAACTCAATGCCGGTTACATCAATCCCTCTTGAGGCAATGTCGGTTGCTATAAGCACGCGATATTTTCCGGATTTAAAACCATCCAAAGCATCGCGGCGTTGGCCTAACGAACGGTTAGAGTGAAGCTCGGCGGCGGTGTGGCCGATATCACGGATAAATTGAGTGAGTTTTTTAGCGCCGTATTTGGTTCTGGTAAAAATAAGCGTTGTGCCGGAATATTGCTGTAACAACTTTTCAACCAATCGAATTTTTTCTTCTTTGGGGATAATAAAAATTTCTTGAGTTACACGCTCGGCAGTTGTGCCAGTAGGCGCCACTTCAACTCTTATAGGTAATTTCATATGAGAAGTCGCCATTTTCATAATCTCGGGCGGCATGGTGGCCGAAAAAAGCATGGTTTGCCTTTCAGCGGGCAATACATGAAAAATTTTTTGTATTTGCGGAGCGAAACCCATATCAAGCATTCTGTCGGCTTCATCCAAAACCACAATTTTAATTCTATCCAAACGAACTGTTTGTTGACTCAAGTGATCGTTTAGGCGGCCAGGGGTGGCAATTATAATATGCGGGTCGCGATTGATAGCTTGAATTTGCGGACGCATGGCTGTGCCACCGATTAAAACCGCGGTTCGAAGGCCTAAATCAGCGCCAGCGCGGCTCAAAGACTCATCAACTTGAATAGCTAATTCACGAGTAGGCAAAACTACCAACCCCCTCCCTTTCATTTCATACAATCTTTGAATCATAGGAATGCCAAAGGCCAGGGTTTTACCCGTGCCTGTTTGGGCAATACCCACGATATCTTTACCCTCAACGGCTACGGGAATGGCTTGCTCTTGGATAGGCGTAGGAGTTGTGTAATTTAATTTTTTGAGAGTTTCCAAAAGAACGGGCGAAATGCCCAAATTGGAAAAACTTGAAGTTTTAGGTTCGTTTTGAGTCATAATACAGATAAAAAGAATAACTCCCCCACCTCCCTCCCCCTCATCAGATGAGGGGGAGGATTAAGAAGGAAAAATGTCAGCTATTGCCTTTATGCTATATTATATCACATCTGATGACTTCTTGGCAAGCTCTCCTTAAAACCGGCCTCGGTCATGCGGATAAACCTGGCTTTTTCCCAAAATTCGGCGATATTCCTCGCTCCGGTGTAACTCATGCCAGATTGAAGGCCGTCAACTAGCAAACGAGTGATTTTACTCACTTCGCCCTTGTAAGTCACCTTATAGCTTATGCCTTCGGGCGCGCGATCTTCACGCTCCGGGTTTTTATCAACCTCTTGCCGGTCGCGCGATGCCTCACGAGATGCCAATCCTCTATAAACCTTAAATGCCGAGCCGCCTTCTATATAATACTCACCCGGGGATTCCAAACTGCCGGCAAATAGATTGCCTATCATAACAGTAGACGCTCCCCCAGCAATGGCCTTAGCCACGTCTCCCGAAGTTCTTACCCCACCATCGGCTATAACGGCCACACCCGCCTTTTTACAAACTGGAGCGATGTCTAAGATAGCCGAAAACTGCGGCACACCAGACCCAGCGACAATTCTTGTAGAGCATGCGGCCCCTGGCCCAATTCCAACTTTTATAGCATCAGCTCCGGCTTTAATTAAATCTTCCGCGCCAAGTCTTGTTGCCACATTTCCCGCCACAATATCAACTTTTTTAAATCGTTTTTTTAATTCTTTAGTTAATTCAATACATTTATGATGATGGCCGTGAGCGATGTCAATAACCAACGCGTCAGCTCCCGCTTCAACCAAAGCCCTCCCCCGCTCCAAGCCGTCTTTTACACCAACAGCCGCGCCAACCAAAAGCTGGCCTTCGATGTCTTTCGCGGCGTATAAATGCTCTTGAGTTTTTTTAAAGTCAGAGGCGGTGATTAACCCCGCGAGCTTGCCCTTTGCGTCAACTAACGGCAGTTTTTCTATTTTATATTTATCAAAAATTCCTAACGCTTTTTTTGAATCGGCTCTTGAAACAGTAATGAGCTTTGACTTGGGAGTCATCACGTCTTTTACTTTTAGATTAAAATTAGTTTTGAAACGAACATCGCGACCGGTTAATATGCCTTCTATTTTTTTATTTTTATCACACACCAAAAGACCGCTGATGTTGTTTTGCTTCATAACTTCCATCGCCTCGCCCAGAGTCGCTTCTTTAGAAATAAAAATCGGATCCTCAATAATTAAATTTTGCGAGCGTTTAACTTTTTTAACTTCAGCCACTTGCTCGTCAATGGTTAAAAATCTATGAATCACGCCAATGCCGCCCTCAAGCGCCATGGCAATAGCCATCTTGCTTTCTGTCACTGTGTCCATATTGGCCGAAACTATGGGCATATTTAGCGCGATATTCTTTGAAAATTGAGCGCTGATATTTATTTGCTTTCTTGATTGAATATCCGAATACTGCGGGACTAACAAAACATCGTCGTAAGTTAAGCCGAGTGGTAAATCAGATTCTTTTATCATAAATTTTATATAGAAACTTCTCGACTCAGTTTACCCTGAGCATTAGTCGAAGGGCTCGAAGAATAAATATTTTACTTTTCGAGCGAGTCATCGAGTCGAGAAATTATCGCATTTCTTGACCCTTATCAATTATAGCAAATGGAAACAAAAAATCCCCTTTATTGGGGATTTTACTTTGCTTGTGTAATGAGCTTCGCCGGATAATCTTCAGTAAACCATTTCGCCCAAACTTTTCGTTCAACGCCTTTTTGGTCGGCATGGATCCACATACCTTCATCGCCATCACGCAAGGCCGGACAAAATATATTTCATATTTTGAAGTTATGCCTGATAGCGTTTTTGGGAAATACCAGGCCTTGGGCGTCAAAAATCGCGAAGACCTGATTATCTCCAAAGCGGCGCGCGACGCTAAACCCCTGAAATGCAATGGCGAATGGTTTGCCGAACACTACGAAAGCGATCCCAACAACTTTGTGTATTTAAACGCCCACCCCAAGCCAGTTTATGACTTATAAAATTTCTTGGCGTCCAATCCTAAAAATGTTCTCATATCTTGAACGGACGGATGATCAATCTCCGTATCCCAAAATCCAAGCTTAAACGTTGGAGCAATTTCTTCATATGTTTCCCTATGCATAGCATCTCCCTTACTCAAAAATATTTTGTAGTCAACCCCCGCGAAAGCTTTCTTAAATGATGCCTCAAACGCTCTTGCGTTATTCCCAAAATACGCCGTCATGAGTTCTTGTTCCGGTATTTTTTCCAATAAAGCCATCGCGGTCTGAATTTCCTTAAAATATCCGGTGGCATTAACCATTTCGTAATCACTTAACTTAAAGCTTTTATAAGTCAAATAATCAGTAATGCCTTCATTTACAAATAGCGGCAACTCTCCCCCGCCTTTTGAATAATGGTGAAATAGTTCATGAAGCAGGGTGGTCAGATAGACAAAAGCGTCCTGATCGGGAATGACGCGCATATATATGCTTTGGGTATCAGAAGAATATGACCCGGCGCTTAATTCTCCTCTCTGTTCTTCCAAGCCGCTGGATGCCGCTTTTAGAACATCTGCCTTCAGTTTTTTAAATTCTTCGTACTGCGAAGCAAGAACCGCATTATTTTTCCGACAAACATCGGCTGATTCCTGACTGGAACTTTTATTTTCATCAATGCCTTGCCGGAAATCAGCGCAATTAGAATAATTTGCTTCTACAATGCAATTTTTCTGGTAGTCGCTTTCTTGCTGGGCGATAAGTTTTGCATTGTCAGCATCAATGGCCCTGCATCCCGATACGATTTTTTCATTTGATGAGATGGTCGCCTTAAAATCATTTAATATCTTCGTATTTATTTCGCCTAGTACTTTATTTCTAAAAGGCACATAGGCAAGATCATCAAGATAAACAACGGTGATAGGTTTTGGGGATTTTTTAAAAGAAGACGCCACGATCGGATTTGGATTATACCTAAGATGATTAAAAGCCAGTTCAATAATAATCTTGTCCGTCCGGTCTTTACTGAAGTTTGTATAGACAACGCTATTGGTGTCTGTAATAAAAAATGATCTGCCCTCCGTGTCTTTCCCGGAGAATTTAATCAGCAAGGGCAGCACTACGCCTTCATATGTGGTCAATGTCTCTTTCTTTTTGAGATCCCTCTTGGCAAGCACTGCGCCCAAATCGCCGGATGCATCATAAATATCAATCAACGAAGAAGAGGTCTGAATATTTTTTATAACTTCTTGGTCATCGACCACGGCTCCGGCTAAAGCTTCTTTCACGTTCATCTTTAAATCCGCGTAACCGTAGGCAAAGGCCACCCCCAAAGAGGCGGCGAATATCAAAATGAAGCTAAGAAAAGAAATTCCGGCGGCCGTCGCTTGAGCCATCGTAAATCGGAATAGCATTTTCAAAATCCCGCTCTGCTCAATCTTGCGCAACTTAAACAATCTTATGATTGAAAAAACTTCCACGATAAAAAAATAAACTAACGAGCACAAGAGGATTATGATTACCAAGCCCGAAGAGGCCTGGATTGAATAAGAAAATATGCCGAGCATATTCAGCCAAAAACTGCCCGTTGAAGCAGAAAATGAAGAACTCAAATATGGCACTTCTTCAACGCCGAAAATATAAATTACCGAAATTACTACCGAGAATAGGAAGATTGCCGGCAACCAGAGAATGAATAATCTTTTTAGCGAGTATTTGGAACCCGCATCTAAAATATTTTTATTTTCCATACACTTAATTCTATCATGATGTATAATAAAAGACATGAACCAAAAAGCTGTGTCTGCCGGTAGGCAGACCTGCCTGTCCGGTAGGCAGGGATTTTCACAACTTATCTTGATGATTGTTATCGGGGCAACGCTTGTTTTCGGCGGAGGAAGTTTTTGGTATTATCAGCAGTCGGCCGAACAAGATATTAAATCTGCTCCAGAAACACAAGCGATCCCTGAATCATCCCCTGCTCCAGCTGAACCACCAAAACAGCAAACATCAACCATCCCCGTACCCGCGGCAACAAAAGAACCTATTCCAAGAGCCATACCAAAACCTTCTTTCGCGCCCACGTCTGCGCCCAAACTAACTCCTGCCGTTGCACCCGCTCCTACACCGCCGCCTCTTCCGCCCGCACCGGTTCTGCCGCCCCCGCCGCTACTCATAAACGGTAAAACTTTGGAGGTGCGGCTTGCCGAAGCGCACGATCGGCTTCATACCAGCGGATCAGGAGATAATGTACGCCAAAATTTCCCGGACATCGCGCTTGTCTATACTGATGATGGAGCGGGAGCCCCATTCCCGAGCGATATTATTCCTTTCAACTACTACTATAGTAGCGAAGCTGATACCACTTTCAGTATTTGCAAACCAGAACGTACAACCTTTATCTGCAAAGGAAAACTTGATAGGTTGATCAAACGAGGGGACTTGGATAGCGGGCGGTGCGAATTAACGCCTCTTCTTTCCGGAGATCCTCGTCTATGAAATACCTCACCACCATCTTAAAGGCCTTGAGAATTATTTTTGCTCGTCCGCGATATGTCATTATTGTCATTGCGGCAACAAGTATTATATTTACTCTTCTTATTCTTCTGCCGGTAGGCAGGTTTGAGCTGAACGCATTTTACTATCAAGTCACTGGTCTTGATTGGACTTCCCGCATTAGTTTTGGCTTCTTCTCCGCACTTGTTGGCATTCTCATTGCCATGAACGCCTACGTATTCCATATCTCGCGCAAAAATGCAGTCGGGGTTGGAATTGTATCATCTATTGTTTCATTTTTTGCCGGTATTTTTGGAAGCGCTGTATGCGCGGTCTGCTTGGCTGTTCTTTTCGCTTTTCTTGGCGTGCCTATTGCCGCGCTTTCGTTTATTCTTGCCTATCGCCTCCAAGCCCTTGCCATCTCAAGTATCATTGCCTTGGCATCGCTTTACCTTTCTTCAAAGGCAATTGTGGGGCATGAAAACGGCTGCAATGTCTGTAGAGTAGCCTAGCGAATAAACTTTTATAAATCATGAACCAAAAAGGATTTTCACAACTTATCTTGATGATTATTGTCACGGCCGCGCTTATCCTCGGCGGAGGAAGTTTTTGGTACTACGAGCAACCAGCCAGTCCAAAAGAGCTCGCGTCGCAAACGCAAGTAATCACGGATTCATCTTCTAACGAAATTGCTTCTATTCCGGTTGAACAGCCGCAAACAATAGAAATACCGAAACCGGCAGAAAAAACTATCGTCCAAAAAGAAACTCCAAAAGCTGTCGTTACGCAACCGCCTATAAAATCCGTTCCTATTCCTACACCCCCGCCTCCTACACCTGCACCCGCTCCCACGCCCCCCGCCTGTGATCTGACGCCCCGCCCAAAACAGTTTAACAATACTCCTTATTACACGGGCCAGCTTTTTGATGCCCACCTCCATGTACCCAATCTTTCCGAAGTCAGCGTAAGAAATCTTTTATGCACGTTTGATAAAGAAAAGACGAAGGGATCAATTGTTTTTTACTGGAACGGCCAACTATCATTCGAAAAAAGGTTAGCCGAGGCAGAATCCATCAGGAGTGCTTCTTCGGGGAAAATCCGCCTCTTTGTGGCGCCTGTTCAATACAACCTAAAAGAATTGGGAGATATTGAAATTGCCCATAAAGGACTGTTCACCGGCTACGGCGAAATGGCGTTTTACAACCGCGGCGACCCTAGCCAAAGTTACTACCCCAAAAAACCCGACGAGCAACAGTTTCTTGATATCTATGCCTTGGCCGAAAAAAATGATTTTGTCGTCATGGTCCATCCTGACCGAGGACAGGAACAAGCCGTTGAAAACATTCTGCAAAAGTACCCTAATGCGAAGTTTCATTTCCACGGGGACGAGATAGAAAGCGCCATTATTGGCTTGATGGATAAATACCCGAATGTCTATTACTCAATAGACGCGGCTCTCTCCCGCCTTCCTTATTCGGGGGATACCCTGCATGTTTCCGGAACCGAAGAGGCATACACATCAAGAGTAAAACAAAATTTTGACGCGATGTTAAACGGGGCTCTGAATGACTGGAAAGCAAAAATTGAAAAACACCCCGACCGATTCACGTGGGGAACAGATAGGGGAGGGTTCACTTGGCATTATGGCGAAGAGGTAAGCCGCTTATTTGAAGAGTTATCAAGGTCATTCATTGCCCGGCTCGACCCTGCAGTTCAAGAAAAATTTGCCTATAAAAACGCCGAGGGCTTGCTCCAGAAAAGGTAATGTCTATTTGCGGGGTCGCAACTTTTGGGCTGTATTTTGCTATACTTATAATAAGTACCAAGTTAGTCAACCTCAAGAAGAAAAATGGCCCCTTTTTAGAGGATGTTATGAAAGAGCAAAAAAGGTTCCTCGCACAGATGGCGCTGCGAGTCTACTACGCCAGTCGTCGAGGTTTTGGACTCGCATCCGACCTCCGCCAGTGCCTCGCCAAGGCGCTGGTGCTCGCCAATGCGAGGAAAACCCCCGTCGGGGGCAAATCTCGAATTTGATGGACTATATCCGTGCGAATTGGAACCAAATCGTAGAATTTCTAATCACCTTCTCTCAAAATGTCCAATTTACGTAAAAGTTCCGTCCTGATGTTGTCTGGGGGAATTGTATCTTTAGCTGGATACTGTTGTTTTAGTTCATATAGTCGTTCCTTCAGTTCTTCCATTCGTTGCAATGCGATCTTATATTGTTCTGGCGAAAGTAGTGCTTCCAATTTCGGGCTCGATAGGTATGTCTCAATAACAAAGACACTGCTTCCAAAACAAGCCAACCAAGAATTTTCAGTTCTTGCAAATTCCGCCTCAATACGATTAGCAGCGCCCTTAACGGTTTCTTGTAATTCTTCCAATCTTGTCTTTTCGGGATTATTAAGGTTTTGTTCTTTTTCGATAGACATTGTTATCAATAATTATTACAAATTATGACTTGTTATAACAGTGGTGTTTGTTTGAAAAAGTCAGAACCCATTTTGCAGAAAATCCCAACGAATGAAAAGGAAATAATGCGGACGAGG
>Ga0209515_10006586_pt1 | contig 14364 bp, 19 predicted proteins | sample Subgroupgradi54m_FD_187454 | JGI IMG/M metagenome (GOLD analysis project Ga0209515, IMG submission 187454) | Subsurface groundwater microbial communities from S. Glens Falls, New York, USA - GMW60B uncontaminated upgradient, 5.4 m (SPAdes)... ...
CTCAAAAATAAATAAAGACCTAAAAGACCATAAAAAAGTCCTAGTGGTTCAGATTTGAACCAGCCAATAGTACCTCTAACAATGATAGGGGGAGATAGGGCGAAGAAGAGTGAAGCAAAAAGACCTGCAGTCGTACCCCCAATAACTCGTACAAGTGCAAATACGATTATTGCTGTTAGTGAACCAAAAACAACTGGAAATATTATTGTAAAATCGTAAAGGCTAGAGCCTGCACCAAATATTTTATACAAAAAAGCAGCGGTAAAGTGTAATGGAACCTGTGACGTAGAATATACATCCCTTCCGCTGGGATACCAACTCATATTATCATGCCAGTGAACGTAAGCGTTTACACCATGATCTAAAAGATATTGGGTTGCCCTATAGTTAAAGAAAGGATCAAACTCATTTAATTGAAAACCGTAATCTGCCGCTTGAGAACGAACCATGGTAGATATTGAAAACGAAATTGTGAGAATTCCAATAATCAGAAGGTGATGTAGATGAAACTCAAAGGTTCCGACCCTAAATAATTTGAGGTTTGAAATCAACTAAAAGGGGTGAAATTTACTCTTCTTATTACTCTTTTGTAAGAATTTGTACCTCACATGACTTTACCATATCTCTGAATTCTTTTGCATCATCTACACTACCAACTATGGTACCATAGTGCATTGGTATTGCTACCTTTGGCTTTATTTTCTCCACTGCTTTTGCAGCTTCTTTTGCTGTCATAACGTATGTACCACTAACTGGAATCAATAAAACATCTGGTTTTAGATCGTTCATTTCTGGAACAAGATCTGAATCTCCTGTATGATAGATTGATGTCCCAGCTACAGTTACAACAAAACCAATTTTTTTGTCCTCTTTTGGATGAAAAGGATTACGCGTATCTGGGTTTATCTTATCAATGTTGTAGGCAGGAACTGCCTTGATTTTAATATCACTTATTACTTTTTCCTCTCCTGGAGACAGACCAATTTTTTCTTTCAAAGGAATTTTAGTAAGTTGATCCATACATTCTTTTGCAGCGATAATTGTAGTATTAATAGACGAAATTTTTTTTAGATCATCTAAACTCAAATGATCAAAATGATTATGTGAAATAAGCACAATATCTGCATGGAAAGATTTCGATAATTTGTATGGATCTATGCATATGGTAATTGATTTTTCTAGTGTAAAGGTATCGTGACCATACCATCTTATCTTAATTCCATTGTATTCAAACATATTTTATACAGTAATTTTGTTAAAGTTAAATCTTACTAGGCTCTAGAACAATTCTGTCATTTGCTAAAGAAACGACAGAGCCAAAGTTTTTTATTTGTTTTTTTAGTTCCGTATCTACAGTTGCTATGATTCCGTGATGTTCTTTTACATATGATACTAAGGCATCATCTACACTACTACCTGAAACTTGAATTTTTTTAAAATCTTTTATTATTTCCAAGGCATTAACAGCGGAAGTTTTTTTTTAAGATTTTTATCTTTTGAAAGTCTTTCAAGTTCACTTATAACCATATCAGGAACAATAAATTCAATTGTTCCAATCTCGGAATCAAGATTTGAAATATTTTTGATATTTTTTGATGCAAGAATCATTAAAAAACTAGTGTCACAGACAACTTCAACCAACTACCACACCTGCTCCAATTAGTCTCCATCTTTCTTGAATTCTTCTGCTTATTGCTACTCTTCCCTTTTCAAATAGACATACAGGTCTTCTGAATTGTACATCTACTCGTTCACCTCTTACACTGGTTACTTTTGAAAGAACCGGTGCCGTTCCTACACTCAGCCTTAATGATTCACCTACTTGTACAGATGAAACTTTTATTTCATCAACTGAGCCAACAGCAGTATCAAAGAGGTTTATCTCTATTTTTGCAGTAGAGGAATTTTCTGGCAAAGTACCAGGCTTTCCAATCACAGAACCAATCATTGAGTCGCTTCGTGTCATTGAAGGATCAAGTTTTGTGCCGATAGCAACTAAACCACCAGGTTTGACTTCGTCTACAAGCCCTGCCCCTGTTCCAAGAGAGGAGATCTCCGTGATGATTGGTTCATAGGTACTAGTTTTCTCGTTGGCAAGGCCGGGTTTTATCTCAATTTCATCTCCCACTTTGAAAGTTCCTTGAGTCACACTTCCGCCTATGACACCACCTTTTATGCTCTTTATTTTAGTGCCAGGCTTGTTAACATCAAATGAACGTAACACATGCATTACGGTTGATTTTAATTCATCTCTTTTTGGGGTCTCAATCGTAGATTCAATTGCACCAATTAATGCATCAATGTTAAGTTTTGACTGTGCAGAGATTGGAATTATTGGTGCCTTTACAGCGTTAGTACCTTTAGCAAATTTTGTAATATCAGCATGGTTTGCCATCGCATCTTCATATGAAACTAGATCTACTTTGTTTTGTGCAATCACGATTTGTTGAATTCCAAGTGTTTGTAACGCAAGCAGATGCTCTTTAGTCTGTGGCTGCGGTACCTTTTCATTAGCTGCTATTACAAGTAAAGCACCATCAATTAATGCTGAACCTGAAAGCATGTTTGCCATTAAACTTTCATGACCAGGACTATCCACAAAACTTACCACTCTTGTTAATTCACTTTCCTTTCCACAATTGTTACAAATTGGTGTAACCGAGTATCCTACAGGAGGTTGACAATTCTTACATTTGTAAAATGCAGCATCAGCATAACCCACACGAATAGTGATTCCACGTTTTAGTTCCTCACTATGTGCACTAGTCCAAATTCCAGTAAGAGCTTGGATAAGGGTTGTCTTGCCATGATCAACATGACCGGCAGTACCTATGTTAACACATGGTTGATGGCCATATTTTTTGACATACCAATCAGGAAGTGTTTCTTTCCAATGCACAATCAAGTTTTAAAAACCGTCTATGTTAACTTATGCCTTTTTTGGTTTGTCAGTTTTTTCAGTTTTTTCCTCAGATGGCGCTGGTGCTGCTTCATCCATTTTTAATTCGCCATCCAAGACACAATTTATCTGATATACATCTTCAGTAATGGTATTTCCTCTGATAAGCTTACGAAAACGTTGTCCTTTTTCAGCATCACGTAAACCAACCCCTTTTGATAGCAGTATATATTTTCGTGCTCCACCATGTATATCTTCTCTCAAGGGAACTCCGGATTTGTCGCTTCCACCTGTGATTCGGATCTTACCAGGTTGACCTATAATTGCTGCATCTAATTCATTTCCTATCTGTAGACCCAAAAGTGGATTTGCGTCTTTTTCTTTTAGTTCCCTTGTGATTGATTTTCCTTTTTTATCAGATATAGTAAGCTTGAATGTAGCCAAGCATTTTGAAAAAGTCTTTAGACTATTAATTAATCTTTGTACCTAAATCTTTTAAAATTATTAAATACAAAAACGATATAGTGACAGAAGAAATCAAATGCCCAAGTGTGAGAACAAGATGATTCCAATGCAAGCATGTCACATGATTTGTACAAACTGTGGAGCACATCTTGATTGTTCTGATAAAGGTTCATTTTGGTGATTTAAAATCCAGATTTATCAGGATTGAAATTTTCTACCATCCCTCCAACTCTTTCTTTCATTAATTCCAAATAATCATCATATTTTGCTTCAAATCCACAGTGTGGACATTTTACAACTGTTATTTCATCATTAAGTACAGCAACTTTTTCACATTGCGGACATTTTGCATCCATGTATTTTTTTAGTAATTAAACTATATAATGTTAGGTTTCAAATCTGGATTAGCGGAGTTAGTCCAGATCGGCACGACGTCAGCTTCCCAAGCTGAAGGTCGCGGGTTCAAATCCCGCACTCCGCATTTGATTTTAATTAGAAATGTAGATTTTTGACCTAACAATAAGAGCGTCTACACCTGAATTTGGTATTTGTTTTATTTTGTTGTAAGTAATAAAATCGCTCTTGCCAGATCTCCTTTAGCCTCTATGAGAGCGTTATTTGCGGCATCTTGAGAAACGTTAGCTTGTTGAGCTACAAGCATAATGTCTTCTTGACTGAATACTGGTACTTCAAGCTCCCTTTCTTCATAGCTTTCTGCTATCACTTGAAATATAGAATTGTCCTTTGCCTTCATTTCTGACACTGTTGGTTTTATTATTATGATTTCCTTTTTGTCAGTTTTGATGATTACTTCTTGTACATTGGAAATTTCCTTCATTTCCAAACCCATCTTGTCTAACATTCTGCGCATTTCGCGATTTCCGCCACGCATCATGTGATCAGTTGATCAACATGGACTTTTTAAACTATCTCTGACTTTGACAGCTACCCCTCGTTTTAGGGATTTAATCATCCTTGAAGAAAGGACTGCCCTTCCGACTGCAATTACTGTATCTTTGTAAAGAATAGGCACGTCGGCTCCAATCAAGATGTTTTTGCCGCACCATACAACATGTTTGGAAAAAACAGAACTTCCATTTTCCACAAAGGGTTTAGAATCAGCATCTACCTCAAGGCAGTTTTCTCTAAATTTCTTACTTTTAAGAAGAAGTTGTGCAAAATAAGGCGTAATTGCAAATCCTCCATCTATTCGCAAAGTGCAAAGGAGTTTTTCATTTTCATAGACATGCTGTATTCTTCCTGTCCTTTTTGAGTAAGTAATCTTGATTTCTTTTGGGAGACATTTTGAAACTCCAATTCCAAATAGTGCATCTAAAGTATGTTTAATTTTAAGAATCGAATCCAATATCAGTATAGTAAGTTTTTGGGTTCTAATTGTTTTTGCATAAGTTTTACTATATAGTAATTTTGAATAACTATATAGAATGGCAAATTGTATGTGAGTTATGGGAACTGACGAAGAAATGCGTAAGATACAGTTTACAGGAAAATCATCTTACATCGTATCATTGCCAAAACAGTGGATAATTGATATGGGCTTAAAACAGGGCGATCAGGTTACAATTTTAAGACAAGGTACATCGACTTTACAAATAACTCCACTAAAACATCATTCAAAAACAATTAACACTGAAGATGCAACATTTGAAATAAAACCAGAGGATGAAAATGCTGCAATTGTAAGAAAACTTATTTCACTTTACTTACTTGGTCTTAACACCATAAATGTAAAACCCAAGTCTGGGAGATTAAAACCAGCTCAACGAAATGCAATAAAAGATGCAGTAAAAGGAATTCTAATGGGGACCGAAATCATTGCAGATTCTACCGAAGGTATTACTATTCAAGTACTGATAAATTTGTTTGAGCTTTCAGTAGATGGCGCATTAAAAAGAATGCTCATTATTGCAAAATCCATGCAGAATGATGCCTTGTTGGCACATGAAGAAGCTAATTTTGAGTTGGCAAAAGAGGTGATAAACAGTGATGATGAAGTAGACAGGTTTAGTTTTTATATCATACGACAACTTAAGATTGCAATTCAAAACGAACACATGCTAAAAGATATGGGTATTGAAAATGCAAGAAGCTGTCTTGGGTACAGGCTTATTGTTAAAAACATCGAACGAGTTGGTGACCACGCTACTGATATAGTGAAAGATCTTCTAGAATTTAGAAAACCAATAAAAAAATCTGTGCTTGATACTATACATGAAATGAACAATTTTGCACTATCTGTGCTTGACGACGCATGCTTATCACTATTCAAAAGAGATTTTGCACAGGCAGAACTCACTGTAGAAAGGACTACAGATATTACAAAATATGAAAAAAAAATGTTGGAGAGCACCAAATCACTAAGGGATGATGAGGAAATTTACAGGGTAAGAAGAATGGGTGAAAACATTAGAAGGATTTCAGAATATGCAAGCGATATTGCGGAAATTGTCATGAACATGACCATAGAGAAAACTTTGCGAAAGCAATAAGATACGAACCAAAGCCACTTTAGGGTATTGAAAGAAACTGCAATTCTCATCACATATGACAGAGAGGATGACGTAAAGGAAGCAATTGCACTATGTGATACAGCGGAATACCAAGTTATTAAAATAATCAAACAGAAATTTCTAAACAAATCAAAGTATGGTCTTGGAGAGGGAAAGGTTGAAGAATTAAAAGAATTAGTCAATTCCACAAAACCTGATGTTATCATTTTTGATGAAATTCTTAAGCCCAGCCAGAACTACAACCTTGCATCAAAGCTAAAGACAAACATTCTGGATAGAGAAGCTTTGATCCTTGAAATATTTGAACGTAATGCAAGAAGTGCAGAATCAAAGTTACAGATCAAGATGGCACAGTTAAGATATGAAATGTCACGCGCAAAAGAAAAAGTACGATTAGCAAAGATGGGCGAACAACCAGGATTCATGGGTATTGGCAAATTCGAAGTCGATGTTTATGTTAATGATATAAAGAACAGAATGACTAGCATTAAATCCAAGCTTCTAAAAGCCGGAAAACAACGTGCGTTACATAGACAAGGTAGAGACAGAATTGGGTTCAAGACAATTTCTTTAGCTGGTTACACATCAGCTGGAAAAACAACTCTATTTAATACGTTAACGGGCGAAACTCGAGAGGAAAACCCAAATCTTTTCACAACCCTATCCACAACAACACGTAAAATAAAGATCTCAGAAATTGATGTTTTAATTTCAGATACTGTTGGATTTATTAGCAATCTCCCTGCCTACATGATAGAGGCTTTCAAGTCAACACTTGAAGAGCTTACCTATACTAATGCAGTAATACTTGTTATTGACATAAGCGACCCAATTTTGGAATTACAGAAGAAATTCCGAAGTTGTATGAGGGCATTAGAGGAGCTTGGAGTCGATTATAACAAAATAATATTTGCGCTAAACAAATCCGATTTAATGTCTAAAGATGAAATTCCATCAAAAGTAGAAATTCTTGGAATAAAAGAAAATAAAAAATGGCTATCCATATCGGCAGTAACTGGTGAAAACTTGTCTCAATTAAAGGAGCTTTTACGAGTTATTTTAAAAAATGAACCTTTGATAAAGAAAAAAAATGAAATAGTAAAAAGGGAAATTGAGATAAATTATGAGGATTGAAATCCTAAGGATCGGTCAAAGGCTTGTACGTGATGATAGAATAACAACACATGCAGCTCTTGTTTCACGAGCTTTTGGAGCTTCAAAAATCATAATGCAAGAAGTCAACCCAGATATCAAGGATACAATATCAGACGTCAATAGAGTTTGGGGAGGCAATTTTGAAGTTGAAATAACAGATAATTGGAAAAAAATCCTAAAATCAAAAAAGAATGAATCTTTCAAAATTATCCACCTAACTATGTATGGTGAAAACATCAATTCTGTCTTGGATGAGATTAAAAAAGAAGAAAAAATTCTTGTTGTAGTAGGAGCAGAGAAGGTACCTAGGGAAGTATACGATCTTGCTGACTATAATGTAGCGATCGGAAATCAACCTCATTCAGAAATAAGTGCGCTAGCAGTTTTACTTGATGGGGTTCTAGCTGGAAAACAGTTCCTAAAAAAACATGCAAATGCACAAAGGGAAATTGTTCCTACAAAAAAGGGAAAAAAAGTATTAGACAAAACAATTGATTAAATATAGAATCTAAATCAATGACGGCAATGACTAACGAGCACGAGGATCCTTTTATAAAAATAGCCGCTCTAATTGGTGGTGACGAGTATCTAAAAGTTGCCCGTTCTCTTTTGAATACAGAAGATGCTACAGATGAAGAAATTGCAAGTTCAACAGGCCTTAGAATCAACATCGTAAGAAAGGTGTTATACGATCTTTTTGGAAAAGCTCTGATAACTGGCATTAGAGTCAAGGATGAAAAAAAAGGCTGGTTTGTCTATAGGTGGAGAGCAAGAAAAGATGAGGTCGACAATTTTATTGAAAACCAAAAAAAGAAAATCGTTGAAAGACTACAGCAAAGGATGGATTATGAGAACTCGGCTGAATTCTATCATTGTGGAAATGAAGACTGTCAAAAACTGACATTTGAAAGGGCGTTAGATCTGTCTTTTAAATGTCCAACATGTGGAAAGCTTGTAAACATAACTAAAAATGAGAAGCTGAAGAAAGCATTACAAGCCAAGATAGATCAGCTACGAGAAGATCTTAAGCATTAAACAACATAATATAATACAAGTTCGTTTTTTATTTTACTGATTTTCTTTAGTTTCAATAAAGGTGCATGTGAAATTTTATCAAATCCTTCTCCCTGTACTAGAGAAATTGCACTGCTACCACCTAGAACATATGGAGTAATTGTGATTATGATTTCATCTATGAGTTCATCTTTTATGAAAGACCAATTAGTTAAACCTCCTCCTTCCACAAGAAGCTTCTTTATGTTTTTTTTTCTTAAAATAGGTAATAATTTTTTAAGATCTATTTTGTTTTGCCCGCATTTTATTACTTCAAGCCCTTCTCTTTCTAGGCGAACAATATTTTTTTGAGTTATTTTTTCGGATACTGCAATTATTGTTGGAATTATTCTACAAGTTTTAATTATTTGAGAAGTTGACTTTAGCGAACCTTCAGAATCTAAAATTATACGTATTGGATTTTTTCCTTTCACATATTTGACTGTTAGCGAAGGATCGTCAACCATTAGAGTATTCTTTCCTACAAGTATTGCATCTACATTTGCCCTAAGTTTATGTACTCGTAACAAATCTTTTCTTGATGAAAGTTTAGATTCACCATTTCTCGTTGCTATTTTTCCATCTATACTCATAGCTGCACTAAGTATTACATGTGGTCTAGATTTTACCATGGACTATTTTTCCTCCAAACATTACCGCATCTATTACCGTTTCAGAAGCTCTATGTACAATAGAAGCATATGGATTATGCATTGGTTCTAAATCAATAGCGTGTTTATTGATAAAAATACAATCAGCCAAGCTATTAGGTTGAATTGTGCCTATATTCTTGATTTGGCACATTCTTGCAGCATTTACTGTAGCCATCTTGAGTATAGATTTTGAAGGCAATCTAGTTTTTTGTAGTCCCATAGAGACTTTCCAGAGAAAATCCATTTCTCTAAACATGTCAGGAGAGTTTATCATTACATTATCTGTTCCAATAGTCAAATTACATCCGCATTTCATCATAAGATTCACATTAGGGATTCCCTCTGCAAGTGATGAATTTGCCCGTGGACAAACAACAATACTGATTTTGTTTTTTGATGCAAGCATTAGATCGTGTTTTGATGCATATGTCATATGAACCAGAAAATTTGGTTTAAGCAATAAGGCACGTTGAGTTTCCGTTTTTACTGTTAATTTTTTAGAAATCTTGTAGCTTTCTAATGTTTCAGCTGAGTGAATACCTCTAATTTTTTGTGTTTGGGAAAAAAATCTTAGTACAGAGTCACTAAACTCGTTAGAACCGCTTATACCAATTCCATCACATTTCTTTAAAAGAACCTGAAGCTCCTTCTTTTTTGGTTCAGGTAACTGGGTGTTTTTTTTAATTGATTTTAAATCCTGATAGTAATCTATCCTACCAAGAATTACAGGTCTAATTGGAAGTCCATTTGTTGCATTCCGTAAAAGTTCAATTCCTTTCAAACCTCCTTCTCTAAAATCAACAAAAGTTGTGATTCCTTTTTTTATCATTGAAAGACATGAATTTCTGATAAAACTTGTCAGATGTGATGGATGGGAATTTGTTAGAATTTTTTGTTTGAAGCCCATAATTGGATGAATTTTTTCTTCTACTCCATAATCAAGACCAATATCCTTACCTATCGAATCACCAACATGAGTATGTGCATTAATAAACCCTGGAATTATGAGCAGTCCTTCACAATCAAAAACGTCTTCTTTTTGGTCTGGTTTTAGATTTGCGCCTATTGCCTTAACGAATTGGCCAGAAATGCCAATATTTGTACTATGAATATAATCTAGTTCATTTCCGTAAAGGATACTAACATTTTTTATCAGCATGTTAGCTCAAGGACTCGCTGCATATTTTTACCAGAATCTCTGAGTTCCCTGATAGTATCAAGAGATTTTGTTGCAAGTTTAGCAGCTTCTCGCGCAGTCTTTGCAGTTCCAATTCCACAGTTTAATGCAACATCGTATTTTTCTTTCATAGAGTCTAAGAATTTCATTGCATATTCCTTTCCATTACCAGAAGTAACTATCATAAAGTTGTCTCCACCCATAAAGAATGTAAGAGAATTCTTTGTTAAGAAAAATTCTGACATTTCTGAATAAAGTTTGAACATAAGTGATGAAATCTCATATGGAGATTTTTTTGCCGAAATTGAGGTAGAACCATCTACATCCATATGCATTATCTGAACTAATTGATCTGCCTTCCCGTCTACATAACCAAAAATATTATGCTCCTTTTCCAGAATTATTTTAGATTTTCTTGCTTCATCTGCCTTAAGATTTGCTTCAAATGGAGAATCACCGTATCCTATTGTCATGGAAAGTTGGATATTAAAAGACTCCGCTAATTTTTTTTGAATTTTTACATGATCATCTAGAGAAAGACCATTTGTGATTGCAAATAGCTCATCAAATCTGTTAGAAAATACCAGACAATTTTTTTCTGAAAACTGATTTTGTATTTCATTATACAGTGAAGATTGGAGCATCTGTAATTTGTGTTCTCTATCGCTTCCCAAGGTTAGTGTCCAGTGACCATATCCAGTGATTTTGATTATGGTAAGTTGGATCATCTCATATCTTCCTTAATAGGTCAGCTATCTTTTCTGCAGCTTCTACAGCTCTCTCTGCTACAGGCCTTATTCTTGCCTGTGCCTGTCTATCTGACATACTAGGACCTGTTATACCTAAGGTTACTGGTTTTTGATGCTTTATAGAAAGATCGGTAAGGGCTCGAACAGTTGCGTTTGTAATTAGTTCATCATGTTTTGTTTGTCCTTTTATTACGGCTCCAAGGGTGACTACTGCGTCAATTTCCTTTTTTTTCAATAAAGAATCGATTACAATTGGCATATCAAATACGCCAGGAACTTTGCAGGTATATTTTACGTTTAGTTTAAGATTTTTTGCTTTTTCAAGTGCAACTTCCAACATTTTTGAAGTAATTTCATTATTAAATTCTGAAACAACAATTGCTATGTTCAAAGTTAATGCTCCTTAGAGAATTTTACAAGATCATTACCATCAAAATAAGGAATAGAGTTTTCTTTTGCATATTTTTTAGCCTTTTCAATTGAAAGTGCGGTATACGTTTCAGAATCAAGCATTTCACAGATTGCTGCTGTTGGAGATAAGCCAGCAAGATCAGTTAGATATATGGACATTTCAGTATGACCTAACCTATCTGATAATAATCTTTCGGATGCAATCAAAAGGGGCACATGTCCTGGCGTCTTAAATGAAGAAACAAAAATTTCCTTTTTGTTTCCGTTTGTATTTTTGTATAGGTGTGCCATTTTACTTATTGTTAGCGCCCTATCACGATCTGTTATACCAGTATATGTTTGCGCGTGATTTATGGAAATAGAAAACGACGGTTTGTCACCATATGGTGCTGTTCCCATGATCATTTTTTTTGTTTGGTTATCAATAGTCTGCGTATTAGAGAGTATATCGTGCATATAATTTAGTCCCAGACTTTTTGCAAAAGAATGATCTATTGATAAGCATATCAAACCACCAGCATCTTGACGCATTCTTGCTATATGTGCTGGAGTCACAAATTCTGCTGCAACTACCATATCCACTTCATTTTCACGTTTATTTGCATCGTGAAGTAAAATGAACCCACCTTTACGTAGGGAGGAAATTACCTCTTCTAAGGACATAATTATGAAGCTTGTCATAATGATTATAAATCTTACTACAAAAGTGGTTGTTACCACAAAAATAGTAAATAATTAATCTTTAGTGATCGCGTACTTCCCCAGTATATCGGTTTCAATATTAACTTTATCGCCAATTTTTTTTGAATTAAGATTTGTAATTTTCATTGTATGTGGAATTATACAAACAGAAATTTTATTTTTTATCACATCAACAAGTGTTAAGCTTATCCCATCAACTGTAATCGATCCTTTTTTTACTACAAATCTAGCTAAGTCTTTAGGAAGTTCAATCCAGAATTTGATCTCTTTTGGCAGTTTTTCTATTTTTACAATTTTTCCAGTGCCATCAATGTGCCCAAGTACGAAATGGCCTTCCATTCTTTCACCAACTTGCAAGCTACGTTCAATGTTTACTTTATCTCCAGGTTTTATCGTTCCTAGATTTGTTTTTTTCAAAGTTTCACCAATCATTTCAAATTCAGCTTGATTTTTTGAAATATGTGTAACAGTAAGACATACTCCATTTATTGCAACACTGTCACCTATTTGGAGCCCTTTTGTAAGATTTCCTAAATCTACTTCCATTTTTGCTGCGCTACGATTTTTTGTTTTAATATCAAATTTCTTAACAATTCTTTGACCTTCAATTATACCAGTAAACACTTGATAAATTGTGGTTATTAGATATAAAATGATTTAGACAGATTATAAAGTATGTATAAAATTATCATGTATAGTTTAATCTTGGGTTAACAAACGAGTTTATCGACAAAGAGTAAAAATAGAATCCCCCGCCTCTGCGTGATTTTAGCCAAGAACTAGCTTATGACTAAAGTTATGATTTATTGGAGAATCTGATCCTGTTTATCTAAAACTTACTCATAACATGTACATCAACATGAAGACATGGGCTTATCTTTTGATAATGATCTTGGGCAGTTTTATCATATTTGCTTCTAATACTCTCCCATCTTTGGCTGATGGTTTTGGGCCACCCATATACAAGCTTACACATAATCCCACAATATGCGCATTTGAACCCCCAAGCAATTCTGCGTTTTCCGGATTATCTGACAAATTACTTTCACAGGCACTATATGCCGTTATAGATTGGCAAACAAAACTAAACACTGGAGAAGGTAAACATCCCCTTTGGAACATGAATTTTATCAAAGTATCTCTTATTCAGCAACCAAGTTTTGATATTTCACAATGTGATATTACGATTCACTTCAAAGCTGAACCCGATAATCCTAATGGGCAGCTTTTTGAAGCTGGAGTAACAAAATTCGATTATGTAAATCATAAAGCTGACATTGAGATTTATTATTTAGGTGTTAATTTAAAATGGCAAACTGATACATATCAACAAGGATATAATATTTTAACCGTCTATACTCCAATATTATATTTTACGGGTTATCTAGCATCAGATCCACAGATTGCAACTATAATAAGACATGAACTAGGTCACGCTTTCGGATTATCTCATTATATTTTACCAAATGATGTTGTCTATAAAATTACTAGCGGTCAGCTTGATACTCCGTCAATAATGATCACAACAATAGTGGGTTATGGTGTTACGAATTTTAATATTACACCAAACGATATTAACGAAATAAAAACAATTTATGGTGGAAATGGTTTTGGTGGATTTAATATCATTCCAAATACAGAACCTACCAGTATTCCATCATGGATTAAAAATAATGCAAAGTGGTGGTCTCAGGGCTCTGTTAGTGACGACGAGTTTGTCAAAGCAATGCAATATCTTATCCAGCAAGGAATATTGAAAATTCCTCAAAGCAATACAGGAAATGTATCTACTCAACCAATACCTTCATGGGTGAAAAATAATGCTGGATGGTGGGCTGATGGTCAACTATCTGATGCAGAATTTGTTAAAGGAATCCAGTATCTAATTCAAATAGGAATAATCAAAGTCTAAAGTGGTTTAGACAGAGATATTTATGGAATAAAGTAATGACTTTGCTCTCTTGAAGTGAACTTCATCAATCATTTTTCCTTCTACCTTAGTTGCACCTTTACTTTTCTTTGTGGATTCCATATATACCTGACATACCTTTTTTGCCCATTCTATTTCTGCTTGAGTTGGATAGAATATTTTGTGCACTACTGGAATTTGATTAGGATGAATAATGCTTTTTCCCACATATCCAAGGTTCCGTCCAATGATACAGTCATCTTTTAGTCCAGATTCATCATTGAGGTCTTGCCAAATTGCATCTATCACATATTTTCCTGCAGCTCTTGCATCTAAGGGAATTTTTGCTCTTGCATATTTTGCTCCCTCTGGTTGTTTTGTATATTCAATACCCAGATCATTCAGCAGATCAAAGACACCAAAGACAAGTGCTGATACTCTATTGCTTGATGATGCTATAGCGTATGTATTTACCACACCTTCTGCAGACTCAATTGATGGTATGATTTCAATTGGTTTTAGTTTGCGTTTTTTTTCAAGAGTTGCAAGTGTTTTTATGATTTTTTTTAATTCAATTGTGTTGTTTACTTTGGGAATAACTATACCGTCAATTCCTTTTTGAACTATTTTTGATAAATCCTGCGAGATCATTCCAGAAAC
>Ga0209515_10006587_pt1 | contig 14364 bp, 14 predicted proteins | sample Subgroupgradi54m_FD_187454 | JGI IMG/M metagenome (GOLD analysis project Ga0209515, IMG submission 187454) | Subsurface groundwater microbial communities from S. Glens Falls, New York, USA - GMW60B uncontaminated upgradient, 5.4 m (SPAdes)... ...
CTGCCACGCGCCGAAGACCTTCTCCGCGAGCGGCCGCAGCTCGGCCATCGTGATGTCGCCGGCGACGACAAGTGCCGCGTTGTTGGGGACGAAGTTCTGCTTCCAGAACGCCATCATCGCGTCGCGCGTCAGGCCGCGGACCGATGCTTCGGTGCCAAGCTCGGTGTATCCGTACGGATGGCGATCGCCGTAGAGCGCGGTGTTGACGATCCGCGCCGACAGGATATTGGCGTTCTCGCGCTGCTGCACGAGCTGCGCGAGCCGGCTGGCTCGCTGCCGATCGATCTCGGCGGCCGGAAATGACGGATGCAGCGCGACGTCCGCCGCGAGTTCGAGCGTCGCCCCGAAGTTCTTCTTCAACGAGCGCGCAGCGACGATCGAGGCGTCCATCGAGCTGTTCGCATTGACCGTCGCGCCGAGCTGCGCGGTCTCGTTCGCGATCTGCACCGCCGTCCGCGTCGCCGTCCCCTGTTCGAGCATGGACACCGTGAAGTTCGCGAGACCTGGGGTGTCGAGAGGATTGGCGTCGCTTCCGCTCTTGATGACGAGATTGGACGCCACGAGGGGCAGCCCCTTGCGCGTGCTCAGGATCAGCGTGAGTCCGTTGGCGAGCTGCGCGGTCTCGGGTACCGGCACCTGGAGTGCCTTCGCGGGACCAGGCTTCGGTATCTCGTTGCGCCACGCCTCGTCCACATTCACCGATTCGGTTCCGGTGCCGGCTATCGTCGGTGGCTGCGGCGTCGGCACCTGCGGCGCCATGACCGGATCGCCCTTGACGGCATACACAACCGCACGCGTGGTCGGCTGGAGCTGATCGCGCGCAAACGCGATCAGCGTCGCCGGCGTGACCGCCCGGTACCGCTCGATGTCCTTCTGCAGGTAGTCAGGCGTCCGCTGGTAGTGATTGTACGTGTTCAACATGTTCGCGACGCCGTTGAAGGTCTCGAGGCGCGTGATCGCCCGCGTTTCGATCGTGTTGCGCGCCTGCTCGATCTCGCGCTGTTCGACGGGTTGCGTGCGAAACGCATCGAGCTCCGCGTTGATCGCCTGCTCGAGCTCCTCGGCCGTGTGGCCCGGCCGCGCGGTCGCGTCGATCTGGAATTGCGACCCTAGGAGCAACGACTGCTGATCCGCCCGGACGTCCTGCGCGATCTGCTTCTCGTAGACAAGTTTCTGATACAAGCGGCTCGCGCGGCCGCCGCCGAGGATCTCGCCCGCAACGACGGCCTCGGCATCACCAGGCTTGAAGGCCGACGGCGTCAGCCACGTCATGTAGACGCGCGGCAGCTCGATGCGATCGTTGACGACCTTGCGCCGCTCGGCCGTGATCTTCGGCGTCTGCACGTTGATTGGAGGCACCGCGGCGCCGCGCTTGAGCGTACCGAAGTACTTTTCGACCAGCTTCTTCGTCTGCGCCGGATCGAAGTCGCCGACGATGGCGATGCTGGCGTTGTTCGGCGCGTAATACCGCCTGAAGAACTCGCGGGCGTCGTCGAGGCGCGCCGCCTGAATGTCCGCGTGGGAGCCGATGACCGCGGCGTAGTACGGATGGCTCTGCGGATAGAGCATGTGCACGAGCTCTTCTTCCGCATTGCCGTACGGGCGATTCTCGGTCGTCTGACGCCGCTCGTTGCGCACGACGTCCTGCTGGTTCGCGAACTCCTTCTCGTCGATCGCGTCGAGCAGATACCCCATTCGATCGGATTCAATCCACAGCGCGAGATCGAGGCGATTCGACGGAACCGTTTCGAAGTAATTCGTGCGGTCGTAGTCGGTCGTGCCGTTGATGTTGGTGGCGCCCGCCGCCTCGAGCATCTGGAAATGCGCATCGTGCGGCGTGTGTTTCGAGCCCTGGAACATCAGGTGCTCGAACAGGTGCGCGAAACCCGTGCGGCCCGCCGCCTCGTTGACCGGGCCGACGTGATACCAGAGATTCACCGCGACAATCGGCAGCCGCCGATCCTGGCTGAGGATCACCTCGAGCCCGTTCGGCAGCGTGTATTTCTCGAACTGAATCTTCGGGACGTCCGCCGCGCCCTGCGGCGTGCGATTCTGCGCCGAGAGCGGCACGATGGCGGCAACGAGCGCGGCCGCCGCCGCGGAGAGAAGACGAGAGTGGATTCGTCGTGTCTGCATGGTCAATCCTCGGTCGGGGCGTTGTTCAGGCTCGCCCACAAATACCAGCACGCCACGGATCGGTAAGGTCTCCACGCCTCGCCGATGCGCGTCAAGCGATCGGCCGACGGCGCCTTGCGAAGTTTATACGCGCGCTGCACGGCTTTCACGATCCCCAGGTCGCCCACCGGAAGGACGTCGGGCCGCTGCAGGCGGAAGATCAGGAACATTTCAGCCGTCCATCGGCCGATGCCCTTCACCTGTGTCAGCGTTTCGACCACTGATTCGTCGTCCATTCGGTCGAACACGTCGAGCGGCAGCTGCCCTTCTTCGATGCGGCGACACAGGTCGCGAAGGTAGCCGAGTTTCTGCGAGCTCAGGCCGACAGCGCGCAGTCGTTCGTCCGGCATGGCCAACACTTGCGACGGTGTCGGAAACGCCTGGAAGAGTCCTTCGAAGCGCGAGAAGATCGTCGCGGCCGCCTTCGTCGAGAGCTGCTGGCCCACGATGGCGCGGATGAGCGCCTTGAACGGATCCGCGTGCTGGCGCGCGGCGAGGCCGCACGGACCGTGGGCGCGGATCAGGTCGCGCAAAACCGGATCGCGGCGCGCGAGAAGCCGCCGCGCCTTCGTGTAATCGACCGTCTTATCTAATGCCGGCAAGGGACTATCTTAAACGCGGCGACAGGCACCAAAACAACAACAGCCGCAGCGAGAAATCTCATCACCATCTCAGTCCCCTACAATAAGCTTCACGAGACACACGTGGAAGTATCCGAGGTCAGACGACAGCTCAAGCAGGCGATCGATCGCGCGAAGTCGCGCGCGCAGCAGAAACGGCAGCACGCCGCCGATGCCGAACGCGCATACGCCGTGTTTCTCGAAGAGATTGCGACGCCGACGACGCGCATGCTGGCAAACGTACTCAAGGCCGAGGGATACCTGTTTACCGTTTCGACGCCGAGCGGCGGACTGCGGCTTGCGTCGGATCGCGGCCGCGATGACTACGTCGAGTTCGCGCTGGACGGCAGCGGCGATCGGCCCGCGGTCGTTGGACGCATCCGCCGCACGCGCGGATCGCGGACGATCGAAGACGAGCGGCCGATCAAGGCTGGTGCCGCACCGCAGGATCTATCCGACGCTGATGTCCTCGCCTTCCTTGTCGCCGCGCTGGAACCATGGCTTGAGCGGTAAGGTCCGCCTTCAGCCGGACCTCTGGGCCAGATGAATCGCCATCAATCCCCCAAGTAGCGGAACGACCCGCACATCCACAAAGCCGCGCCGCCCGAGGAGACGGGCCACTCCATCCGCGCCCGGATAGTTGCGAATCGATTCTGGAATGTAGCGGTACGTGTCCGGATCGCGATGCAGCACGAAGCCGAGCGCGGATCCGACGATCGTCAGGTACAGCAAGTAGGCGGCGCGCAGCAGCGGCTGCGCCGGCCTGTTGAAATCGAGCGACAGCAGGCGGCCGCCGGGCGCCAGGACGCGGGCGATTTCATCGATCGCCTGCTCGAGGTCGGGGACGTTGCGCAAACCATAGCCCGTCGTCACAACGGTGAAATGGCTCGAGGGAAACGGCAGCGCCAGCATGTCGCCGGCGACCAGCCGCGCGTTCGCCTCCGCGCCGCCGGCGCTTCGGCGAAACAGGCTGCGCTTCGCGGCTGCCAGCTGCAGCATCCTGAACGTGACGTCGAGGCCAACGGCGAAACGCGCCTTCCGCGCGGAGCGGAACACGATGTCGCCGGTGCCACACGCAAGGTCGAGCACACGGTCGTCCCTCGTGATCGCGGCGAGCCGAATCAGCCGATCCTTCCATCTCCGATCGCGGCCGTACGAGAGGACGACGGTAATGAGGTCGTACCGGTCGGCGATGGTCGCGAACATCCGCCGGACATAGCGCGCTTTGCCGGCAGGGGTCGAGATGAGGGAGCGCAGGCTCATGAACGATCCGACTGGTCCGAACGATTCGAACGGTTCGAACGATTATTGTGCGCGAAGCAGCAGTACTGGGATCTTCACGAGGTGCCGGACGCGGTTGACCGTCGTGCCGCGCACGAGATCGTTGAGGAAGCGGTGCCCGTGCGTCGACATCGCCAGCAGATCGACGCCGCGCTCTTCCGAGAGGCGTATCAGCTCGGTGGCCGGATCGCCCATCGCGAGCTCGGTTGAGACCTTGAGCCCCTGGGCGGTGAGATCGGCGGCGATCCGCGCCAGGTAGTCGCGGTCTACCTTCATCTCCTCCGACTCACGCAGCTGCAACTGGTCGAAGTTGCGCGCCGCCCAGCCGTCGGCCACGTGCACGAGGTGCAGCTCGGCGCCGGTGAGCGCGGCAAGCTGGCGTACATGCTCCACGATCGCGTGGTCGGCGGGCGAGTTCTCGATGGCAACGAGGATGCGGCGATACATGCTTACGCCAGCGTCTGGTAGAGCAGCCAGCCGTTGAGCGCCGCAATGATAACCGCGACGCTCCACGCCAGCACCTGCAGCCATCGCGGCGCGACAAACGGTCCCATCTTCCGCCGGTCGCAGGTGAACAGCACGAGCGGGAACACGGCGAATGACAGCTGCAGGCTCAGAACCACCTGGCTCGCGATCAGGAGTGTGCCGGTGCCACGCTCCCCATACAACGCGACGACGATGATGGCCGGAATGATCGCCAGCAGGCGCGTGATGAGGCGCCGGAGCCACGGGCGGACACGCAGGTTGAGGAAGCCTTCCATCACGATCTGCCCGGCCAGCGTGCCGGTCAGCGTCGCGTTCTGACCCGAGCAGAGCAGCGCGACGGCAAAGAGTACGCTTGCCGCGCCGGTTCCGAGCAGCGGCGACAGGAGCTGGTACGCATCGCCGATATCGGCGACGTCCTGGTGGCCGGTGCCGTGGAACGTCGCGGCCGACATGATCAGAATAGCCGCGTTGATGAACAACGCGAACATGAGCGCCGCGCTCGAGTCGATCGACGCAAACCGGATCGCCTCCGACTTGCTCGCGTAGGTATCGACGTACTTGCGCGTCTGCACGATGGACGAGTGCAGGTACAGGTTGTGCGGCATCACCGTCGCGCCGAGGATGCCGATCGCGATGTACAGCATCTGTGGATTGCGGAGGACTTCCGTCCGCGGAATGAACCCGGCGCTGACCGCCACCAGATCCGGCTTCGCAAGCCAGAGCTCGATCGCGAAGCAGCCTGCGATGGCGAGGATCAGCGCCACGACAAGGGCTTCGACGTATCTGAAGCCTCGATTCTGCAGGAAGAGGACGATCAGTACGTCGAGCGAGGTCAGACACACGCCCCAGATGAGCGGCAGGCCGAACAATAGGTTGAGCGCAATGGCGGCGCCGATCACTTCCGCGAGGTCGCAGGCGGCGATCGCGATCTCACAGAGGACCCAGAGGCCGACCGTGACCGGCCACGAATAGTGATCGCGGCACGCCTGTGCCAAGTCCCGCCCGCTCGCAATGCCGAGGCGCACCGCGAGCGACTGCAGCAGGATCGCCATCAGGTTGGAGATGAGGATCACGCTGAGGAGCGTGTATCCGTAGCGTGCGCCGCCCGCGAGGTCCGTCGCCCAGTTGCCGGGGTCCATGTAGCCGACGGCCACGAGATACCCGGGCCCGGCGAACGCGAACAGCTTCCGCCAGAACCCCGCGTCCTGCGGGACCGGGATCGAGCCGTGCACCTCGCGGAGGCTGAGTTCCCCGCGGGGCAGCCGCCAGCCATCCGATCGGGCCTGATCGAGCTCGGGTGTCATTTTTGATTGGTCAAAAAATACTTCGTGATGAATCGAAAAGTCAATCTATGATTTCACCACATGTTGCCCTCGAGCACGGTCGAGAACTACCTCAAGACGATTTACCTGGGATCCATCGGCAGCCACCGGTCCGAACCGCGCCTGCTGCCGATGGGACAGCTCGCTGCTGCGGTCGGCGTGACGCCGGGCACGGCGACGACGATGGTGAAGACGCTGGCGGAGTCGGGGCTCGTGAACTATGAGCCATACGCCGGCGTGACGTTGACGCGCGCCGGGCGGCGGCTCGCCGCGCTCGTCCTCCGGCGCCATCGTCTCGTGGAGCTGTTCCTCGTGCGGGTGATGGGGCTTCGCTGGGACGAAGTGCATGACGAGGCGGAGCTGCTCGAGCACGTCGTCTCCGATCGCCTCATCGATCGGATGGACGAAATGCTCGGGCGTCCCGAGGTCGATCCGCACGGCGATCCGATTCCGGATGCGGAAGGCATGGTCAAGAAACAGCAGGCGCAGACGCTGCTCACCTGTCCGGTCGGCACGCGCGTGACCGTCACGCGGATCATCGACCAGGACAGGCAGTTCCTCCGCTTCGTCGAGAACAACGACCTCAAGCCCGGCGAGTCGATCGAGGTCGAGCAGCGAGACGCGGCGTCGGACAGCGTGCGGCTGCGCGGCAAGGACGATCGGCGGATCACGATTGGCGCGCGCGCCGCATCGAAGCTGCTCGTGCACGTCGCGCGGGCGATGCTGCTGGTTCTTGCGGTCGCATCGACAGTACGCGCCCAGGCTGCGCGGCCGTTCGAGATCATCGACAACTCGTTCCTCATCGAGGAGGCCTTCAACCAGGAAAAAGGGATCGTGCAAACCATCGGCGCCTTCCGCATGGACGCACGGAGCGAGTGGGAGACCAGCATCACGCAGGAATGGCCGCTGCTCGGCCGCACCCACCAGGTTTCGTACTCGATCCCGTACGCGGCGACCTCCGGCGCCCGCGGCGTCGGTGATGTGATGCTCAACTACCGTGTTCAGCTGATGCTCGAGGCGCGCGGCACGCCGGCCTTCTCACCGCGGATCTCCGTCATCATGCCGACGGGCGACAGCGCCCGCGGCCTTGGCGAAGGCGGTTTCGGATGGCAGGTGAACCTGCCGTTCAGCAAGCAGGCCGGTGACACCTACCTGCATTGGAACGTCGGCTTCACGCAGATTCCATCCGCGTCGGGCCCCGATGGCGATCACGATGTCGCGCGGGCGCACGCGGGCGCAAGCGCCATCTGGCGCGTGCGGCCGATGGTCAACCTGATGATGGAAGCACTCGTCGAGGGAACCACTCGCGTGACACTCTCACCCGGCGTGCGCGTCGGCTGGAATCACGACGCGTCGCAATGGGTCATCGGCATCGCGGCGCCACTGGTCCGCGGAGACGCCGCCACAACGCTCTCGGGACTCGGCTACCTCTCGTACGAATTTCCGTTCAATCCGTAGCGAGAAAGCGCGTGATGATGTCCGCGAGCGTGGATGAGTCCGTCGCGACCCAGGCATCACCCGTCGGCACGCCGTCGAGCGTGTGATTGCTGAATCCGTACGCCACGAGGCAGCAGCGTGCCGCCGCACTCCTCGCCGTCTCGTAATCAATCCGCGAATCGCCGATCATCAGCGTCCGCTCGGGCGTCGCGCCGGCGCGCTCCATCAGCGCGAGCAGCGCGGTGGGATCCGGCTTGCGCGGATACGGTCCGTCGCTTCCGATCACATCGTCGAACAGGTCGCGCATCCCGAGGCCCGCAAGCACTTTCTCGGACGGCGCGAGCGGCTTGTTCGTCAGCACGGCAACGCGCGCATGCTTGCGGGCCGCGCGCACGACGTCGGTAATCCCCGCATAGGGACGCGTGTGATCGAGGAGATTCTTGTCGTAGATCTCGAGAAATCGCGCAATGGCGCCGGGATCTTCGGCGATGCCTGAGGCAGCCAGCGCACGGCGGATGAGAACCTTCGCGCCCTCGCCGATCATTCTCGTGACGCCTTCCAGCGGCAACGGCGCCGCGCCAAGCTCTCCGAGCAGCTCGTTGACCGAATCGGCGAGGTCGCGGGACGAGTCGATGAGCGTGCCGTCGAGATCGAAGGCGATCAGGCGGCCGTGTAGGTGGCCCACGACGTAGGCGTCTCCCAGACGGTGACGCGCACGACGGGCAGTCCCTGCTCGCGCGAGACGTCGTAGATCAGCCGCGCAATCCGCTCGACGGTCGGGTTGCTGTCGACGATGAAGATCGGCTCGCCGAGCGACTGGAGAGGCTGCACGAGCGGATCGTCGTGGCGAAGGATCATCTTGTGATCGAGCTCGCGATCGATCCATCCCTTCACAACGCGCTTGATGTCGCTGAAGTCCACGACCATGTTGCGCGTGTCGAGCGCATCGGTCCGGACCTCGATCTCGGCCACCGCATTGTGGCCGTGCGGGTGCTTGCAGATGCCGTCGTAATCCAGCAGACGATGGCCGTAGCAGAAGTCGATGCGCTTGGTCACCGAGTACATAGTCAGTAATCTTACCTCCCGTGGAAACGGCAGTCCTTCTTTCAGCCGGTCTCGACAGCGCCGTGCTTGCGGCATTCGAGGCGCGCAGCTCCCGTGTTCATCCCGTCTACGTGAGCGCAGGGCTTGCGTGGGAATCGGAGGAGCTCGCCGCGCTCGACCGGCTGCTCGCGACCGCTCCGTTTGCGGCGCTCGCGCCGCTCGCGCGCCTGACATTCACCGTCCACGATTTGTATCCGGCGACGCACTGGGCGCTGCGCGGCGAGCCGCCGGCCTTCGACACGCCGGACGAGGACGTCTATCTGATGGGCCGCAACATCATTCTTCTCACCAAGGCATCGATCTACTGCGCGCAGCATGGCATCGGGCGCATCGCGCTCGGTCCGCTTGCCGGCAATCCATTTCCGGACGCCACGCCGGAGTTTTTCGCGTCGATGGCGCGGGCATTGGGGCTCGGGCTTGCGCACGAGATCCGCATCGACGCGCCGTTCGTGCGGAAACACAAATCAGATGTGATCCGGATGGGCGTCGAGCTCGGCGTGCCGCTGGAGCTGACGCTGTCGTGCATGAACCCGAAAGGCGGCCTGCATTGCGGTCTGTGCAGCAAGTGCCGCGAGCGGCGGGACGCGTTCCACGAAGCGGGCGGTGCCGACCCGACGCACTACGCCGTTCAACCTGCTCGATGAGCGTATCGCGGACCCGAAGGGTCCGCGCCGCTACAAAGACTTCTCGTACACCTGCTGGCCGTCTATGAACGTTCGCGTCACGCGAAATGCGCGATCGAGCACGACGAGATCCGCCACGTTCCCTTCCGCGATCACGCCGAACCGCGTCAGTCCCAGCGCGCGCGCCGGGGTCGTCGAACACATGACCGCCGCCTCCGCAATCGATGCGTGGAACAGCGTCACGATGTTTCGAAACGCGCGGTCCATCGTCAGCGTGCTGCCCGCCAGCGTTCCATCTTCGAGTAGCGCCGCCTGATCGGACACGCGAATCGTCCGTCCACCGAGGCGCGTCGTCGCGCCCGCGCTCAGTCCCGCTCCTGCCGTGCCGTCTGTGATCGCCATGACTCCGTGGACGCCCTTCGCGGCAATCGCAAGCCGGCTCATGGCTGGATGCACATGAAACCCGTCGCAGATCAGTTCGGCGGTCACTTCATCGTGAGAAAGCACCGCACCGGCCAGTCCCGGCGCGCGGTGCGTGATCGGCGTCATCCGGTTGAACAGATGCGTGGCGTGACGCGCGCCCGCGTCGATCGCCGCGACAGCCTGGTCGAAGTCCGCGCCGGAGTGACCGAGCGACACGCGATGTCCGGCCCGGGTGAGCCGCGGAACAAGAGCCAACGTACCCTCCAGTTCCGGCGCGATCGTGATGATGCCGACGTCCGCCGATCTCGACTCGATGACGCCGAGGATGTCGCGGCCGGTGAACTCGCCGCCGGGCCGATCGTCATTCGGCAACCGCAGGCACGCCCGCGGCTGCGCGCCGTTGTAATCAGGATTGATGAAGTTGCTTTCGAGATGCGCGGGCAGCACACGCGACGCGCGGGCTGCTCGGCTCACGCGCGCGCGTGTGATCTGGTCGAGCACGAGCTCGAGCTCCGCCGGCGCGCAGGCGACCGTCGTCGGACAGAACGCGGTCACGCCGTAGCGCGGCAAGCGCGCGGCGATCTCGGCAATCGCGCCTGCGCCGTCGAGCGTGTCGTGTCCCTCGATGCCGTGGACGTGCACGTCTACGAAACCGGGAACAACGTAACCCTCGCGGACGTCGACGACCGAGGCTCCCTGCGGCGTGCCGCGCGTGGAGTCGATCGCGGCGATGCGCCCCTGGTCGATGACGAGCGATGCGTTGGTGAGAATGCGGTCCGGCAGGACGATGTCGCCGCCGGCAAGAATGATCATCGCGCGAGCATGGCTGCGCGCGCGGCGCCCAGTGGCCCTCCGTCGTCGCCCAACGTCGCAGCCGATACGGTCAGCGATTCAGCCATGCTCTTGGGGAGACGGCGAAGCGCTTCGACCTGTGACGGCTGGAGCAGTTGATCCGCGGCATCCGCGATCAGGCCGCCAAGGATCACGACGTTCGGATCGGTGATCGCGACGAGATTCGCGACCGCCATACCAACGTAGCGCGCGGTATCCCGGACAACGGAGATCGAGACGCCGTCGCCATTGCGCGCGGCATCGAAGATTTGCTCCACCTGGATGGCGGCCATGTCACCGCCTGCCATATCGAGCACGCGGGATCGGTCGCCGGACTTGATGCGCCACACGAGCCGCCGGACGATGCCCGCCGCGCCGATTTCCGCCTGCAGAGACCCGAACCTGCGGTAATCCTCCCGCTCGACCGGGTTGAGCGCCAGCCATGCGGCCGCGCCTGCCAAGCCGTGCGCGCCCTCGAACGGCACACCATCGATGACGAGACCGGAATGGACGCTGTCGGCGGCGACGAGCGCCATGACGTGGTGCGCGCCCTGTGCGGCGCCGCGCCAGTGTTCGGCGAGCGCTACGGCGCAGCCGCGGCTGATGAGCCGCGGCGAGGTTGATCCGCCTGCGGCGGCGGACACCGCAGCGACGACCTCGGGGACGCCATCTTCGAATCGATCGCGTACGGCGACACCGATCGCCGATGGCGGCTGCGCGCCGCCGAGCGCCGCGCGCACCGCATCGACGGCTGACGATCCCGTGGCGCCATCGTGCTTGCCGCGCCTCGTGATCGCGCCGGCGTCATCCGCGGCAACAGCCAGGACCGCGTCTTCGCGAACTTCAACTCCGAGAATCACGGCGTCGAGGGGATTGTATCCCCCGGCCAGTCGACGTGCACGTGAACCTTTCGTCCCTGGAAGGGAAGGGTGCTGGCGCTGAGCGACGGTTGAAACACTTCGGCGTCGAGCCGTTTGAGCAGCGTGATGTAGCCGCGCTCGTCGGGCGCGGTGAGGATCACGACGCCGCCGCTTTCGGCGGGCGGAAACTTGCGATCGTCGAGGTAATCGCGATCGAAGCTAAGCAAGGTGCGCCGAAGCTGCCGCGCCAGGCGGTAATGCTCGCCGTCGCGGGCGCGGCGCAGGTCGTCGTGCTCGATGACGAAGAGCGCGTCCCAATGCAGGACCTCGCGCATGAAGGCCACGAGGCCTGCCGGGACATTGGCATCCACGTACACCCGCGTGTGCTCCGTCAGCCGATCTGCGTGGGGACCGAGTTCCGACGCCAGCGTTCCCATTGGGTTCTGCAATTACCGATGTCGTTCCAGGTCAGGCATCGTCTCGGTCTTCTCGTCCGGCTCGGGATGCGTCCGCGTCGCCCTCTTCGCGTCCTCTCGCAGTTGCGCGACGAGCGCGTCGCGCTTGTGTACCAGTTCCTTGCGTCGGCGCCGGCCATGTTGGGATCCGACGGCGTATTCGCAGAAGAGCGGAAACGCGATCGTCGAGTCGCAATAGGCGACGACCGTGTCCGGGAGGACACCCGGATTGACCTTGCCCCAGCTGACCGCTTCGGCAGGCGTGGCCCCGGAGAGACCACCCCACACCACCTGGTCGGTGGTCAGCTGGATGAAATAGTCGTTGCCGCCTTTCGGGATGCCGTAGACCTCCCACAGCGTCGGCTGCCCCTGCAGATAAAAGTTCTTCGGCGATCCGCCGCCGAGGATCACGCAGCCGTTCTTCTTCCCCGCGAGGATGAACGCGCACACCTCGTTGACGTCCTTGTTCGGATCGATCATCAGCCGGCTGTCGTTCATCAGCTCGTGATACGCGATGTTCATCCCGATCGAGCTGTCGCCCGGCGACGACGTATAGATCGGCACGCCGGTCGCCGCAGCCGCGGCGACCACTGAATACGCGTCGCACCCGGGCTGGCGCGCCATCAAGTCGCGGCCGAGCGCGTAATGGAATTCCGCGGTCGACACCGGTCCATTCATTCCCGAGCGGACGAGGAAGTCACGGATGTACGCGTCGGTTTCAAGCAGCACGCTCGACGGGAACAGGACGTCGTAGATGCGAATGACGCCCTGTTCGTACAGCTCCACGTCGTTGACGAACGGCGAACCGCGATGCAGCGTGAAATTCAGCGCGTAATGAAGGTCGTGATAGAGGTTCGCGCCGGTGCTGATCAGAAAATCGACGAGGCCGCGCTCCATCAACTCGACGATGCAGCCGCCGAGGCCGGCCGGCGTCAAGGCGCCGGCGATCGTCAGCGCAATCGTCGTGTCGTGCTCGGGCAACAGCATCTTGTCCGCGAAGATGCGGCACGCTTCGCCGAGCCGCGCGGCGTTGAACGCCTGAAATCCCTCGTCGATCAGGTGATGAATGTCGGCGCTGCCGCGAGGGCGGTAGTAGCGGATGGGCTTGCCTGACAGGTACTCCTGGCGTGTCTTGCCCGTGGACCCGGGCGCGCGGTGAGGCATAAGGCGTGGCTGAGCGCGCTTGTGTAACGGCTCGCGGCTAGCTTAGCATCCTCCCTTTGTGGGGCAGCTCGACTTTCAATCACCGTGGGCGATCGCGGCGCTGGTCGTCGCCGCAGTCGCGATTGGACTGCTCCTCGTCATCTGGCGAAAAGGACGGCCATTCGCGACAGGCCATGTCTTCCGCGCGAGCCGCCTGAGTGCGGGCAACCGGCTGTTTCCGACCCAGGTGCAGATTACGCCAACCGCCATCGTCCATCACACGCCGCATTGGTTCGGCCGCAGCGAGCATTCCATCCATGTCGCCCATGTCGCCTCGGTGCGGGTCGATACCGGCTTCGTGTTCAGCGATGTCTATATTGAGACGTCTGGGGGCGCCAGCCCTGTACAGTGTCACGGCCATCGCAAGCGGGATGCCCTGGAAATGCAGCGCCTTATTGAGCAATTCCAGTCAAGTTACTATCGCCAGCAGCCGGGTTCGCCTTCGCCCCCTGTGGCTCAGAACGAGACGCGCCGATAAACAGACGGGCCTCCTGCACTACCTGCGCTGGCCTTCTCAAGACCGTGGACGAACTGACATTTGCCGCGCGGCGCGCCGTCGCCTCGCTTCCGAAAACGACCGAAGGTGCGGACCTCGAGACGCGCTTCCGGAACCTCGTACAGTCACCACTCCGGGCGGGACTGCTCCGCTTTCTGAGCGCGCGTCCCGAGGAAAGCTTCGACGTCGAAGTCCTGATGTCGACCTTCGGCCGCCTGCGGCTCGACGTCGAAAACTGCCTCAACGAGCTGGTCGCATTCGGCGTGGTCCGCAAGGTCGCCGGCGTCCCCCCGCGATTCGGCGCGGCGCGGCCGGCGGATGAAGAGTCGGCGACGCTGCTCGACACCTTCCTCGAACGGCGCGCGGCCATCAGCACGGAAGACCAGGCGCCTTCAGTCCAGCGTTTCCGCGAAATGATCGGCCGCGACGAAAAGATGCTGATCGTATTCGAGTGGATCCGCACCGCCGCGAAGTCCGACATCGCGGTGCTGATTCTCGGACCGACGGGATCGGGCAAGGAAGTCGTCGCGCGGATGATCCACGAGCTGAGCCGCCGCGGCACCGAGAAGTTCCAGGCGGTCAACTGCGCCGCGCTGCCCGACACGCTGTTCGAATCGGAAATCTTCGGTTTTGAAAAGGGCGCGTTCACCGGCGCCCACGACCGCAAGCCCGGACGTCTCGAGCTTGCCGATCACGGCACGCTCTTCCTCGACGAAATCGGCGACCTCTCGCTCGTCGCCCAGGCCAAGCTGCTGCGCGTGCTCGAGGATCGCCGCTTCGAGCGCCTTGGCGGACAGAAGTCGCTGCAGGTGGACTTCCGGTTGATCTCGGCGACCAACAGGCCGCTCGATCAGTTCGTGCGAGACGCACGGTTCCGCGAAGACCTGTACTACCGCGTCAACGCGTTCTCCATCCGTCTGCCGTCGCTCCGCGAGCGTCCCGTTGACATTCCGGTGCTCGCCAACCGCTTCCTCGCGCGCTACTGCGCGGGCAACGGCCTGCCGCTCGACGCCAAGACGCTCTCGACGGAGGCAATGGGACGGCTGCA
>Ga0209515_10006589_pt1 | contig 14360 bp, 13 predicted proteins | sample Subgroupgradi54m_FD_187454 | JGI IMG/M metagenome (GOLD analysis project Ga0209515, IMG submission 187454) | Subsurface groundwater microbial communities from S. Glens Falls, New York, USA - GMW60B uncontaminated upgradient, 5.4 m (SPAdes)... ...
CGTCCATGGTCTCGTGATGGTTGAGGGTCACCCGCGTGCCGACTCGGCGGCTCACGGGGTCCAAAGAGAGGTCCAATGAAATGATGGCGGCGCCCACCTCCGGGTGGCGCTCCATGACGGCACGCTCTCCCTCATCAAGGCGGCCTTCTTTATTGACGACGGTTCGGATGGTCTCCTCGCGCTTGCCGATGTCGTGGATGCGCGCGCCCCAGGCCACGCGTTGGGAGTATTCCAAAGTATGGCCCATCTGGTAGGCGATCAGGCCGGCCAATAGGCCGACGCGCATCATGTGGGAATAGATCTTAGGGTCGCGCTCGCGCATGGTCTCGGTCAGGGCCCGACGGGCGCGGGCCGCCTGGACCTGGGCCGGCGACTCGGCCTTGTCGGTCGGGGCGAACAGGGCGGCGGCGAAGTTAAGGCGCTTGCCATAGGCGGCGTCGGGGACCAAGGCACTGCTCCAGTGGCCGGCATCGTAGTAAGGGGACGGCGGCAAGGACTTGGGCAGGCTCAGGTTGCGGACGATCTTGCCATGCCTGGTCACCTCACCGCTTGCAACGGCGTTCTGAGCCGCAGGAGTGGAATCGTCGCTGTCCCAGTCGAGCCGCAGGCGCTCGGCGGTCAGGCCGGCTTGCCGCATCAGACGCTCGGTGCGCAGGCGCCGCACGGTTTTCTCGCCGCTCCTTCCCGCCGGGCTAAAGAGAGCCAACCGGCTCGCCTCGCTTTCCAGGGAGCGCATTTCCGTCGGCGACAGGGCCTCCGGATCAACCCGCAGCGCCGAGACGGCGGCCGAAATCCGACTTTCCACTTCCGGAGCGGCCTGGCGCCGCGCCTCGGCCAGGGCCGCCAAAGCGGCGTCTCGGCGCCGCCCGTCAAGGTTTTCGATGGACGACAGATCGGCGAGAACGGCCTGCGGGATGGTTTCAACCAGCGGAGCCAGGGCCGCCTGGCCAGACGCCTTTTCCGGGTCGATGCGCAGGAACTGCCGCAAAGACGGATCGACCTTGATGGCCGCGATGCCGGGGGGCGTGAGCAGCCACTGGGTCAGGGGGGTAAAAGAGCGGGAAAAGGATACTGGAGCCGCCGCGTAGAGGCCATAGCCTCCAGCCGGCAAGGCGGCCCGAATCTGAACCGCCCAGCAAGCCGGGCTGAGGCTTAAAACGAGCAGTAAAAGAGCCAATCTCCGCTGCATGACTCTAGGATGACCCCTCGGGCGCGCCGGCGCCTGTGTCATCGGGCCGTCTGCAGCGTAGGTCTAAAGACCCAGAGACTAGTCTTCGTCCGCGCCGGCTTTGACTCGGGGAGGCTACTTCGTGTCTCCCAATTAGCGTAATTATGACGATCCATCTCCTTCAACGACTTCCCGGCAATCTCCATCTCCTTTTGGAGGTCCGGGTGGAGTTCCGCCCACCCTTTCGCGTTTACTGTATTTTTACCGTATAGCCCAATTGCCTTCTTTGAATTTTGCGGCTATACTGTCAAGGTATGGCTGACCAAAAAGAGATAGTAGGTGCGCTTCGCGCGAAGCATGCTGAATTTTTGAACTCTGCTGAGTTCCAAACTCTAACCCACGAGCAATCCCTGGAGCGTTGGGATCAAATTTCTCGGGAAATTTTTGATCGGATGGACCCTCTTGTCCTTCCCGCACCATCGAAGCCTCAGCCGAAGCCTTAGTTCCCTTGCGGGCCTCGTGGTCGAGCGCGTCGAGGAAATCGTTGATGGACGAGACCGTAATGCCTTTTCCTTTGGAACTGGCGAACTCGCCCGCGAGGCCGAGCTTCTCAATCCAGTCCTGGGCCTCCCGCACCCGTATGCCTCGGACCTTCTCTTCGTGCAGCGCCTTGCCAAGCGTCCCGTCTTGCGAGTCCCGTCTCCCTCGGCAAGATGCCGCGTTATCGCCAAGGCTTTCTCTCGCGGGAGCTTCGACTGATACCAGACCGTCCCCTTGCGTTCCGAAAAACTCTCCTGGCACGTCTGACACCTCAAGCGACGGATCGTTTGCTTCCGGTTCGCCCAGTTGTGCTGGTAGAGGTTCCCGAGCCCCTTTTTCCCGCAGTCTTCGCACCGCTCGTTCTGACTGACAGCAAAACGCCGAGAGCGGCAGCGGATAGTTTTTGTCCATGCCCTGCCTTCGTCTCGGCGTATTTCAATTTAGACCACAGGATCACACAAAACTATGACAGCATGTCGAAGCACGAAGAAAAAATGCCGCTGGGGGTATTTTTGAGGATGCGCCGGGACCTCAAAAACCAAAGGCTCCGCAAGCCGGATTCTCTCTTGCTTCAATTTTGACCGGCCATCCAAAAATTTTGCCTCCGCGGTCATTAATGGCCATATCTAAGGCCGACGCAATAGGGTCTGTGTATGCTTGCGCATTCGATGTGCGGCAAGCCGACCAAACGCCTACAATGATCTTGTTGTAATAGTCTTCAGGCAAAACAATTTTGCTTGCACGATAAAACGCCTGAAGTTTCAGTTTCGGCGCGATAGTATTGATGGAATCCAAGCAAGGTTGCAAATGCTCGACGGCCCATTGCAGGTCCTCGCCGCCTTTTCTGGACGCGTCGACGCTGGAGCAATAATCGGGAAACCTCCTGAAGATATCATCGGAGGCATGGCTTGCTGTGGTCGCGGCTTGAACCGGCTGGGCCTTGACGACGGGGACATTGGAAGCCCCTAAGCTCTGACCGGCCTGCATTTCCAATTGTTCGGCAGCCACCCCTGGCTTAAACACAGTTTGATTTTTAGGAATATTGCGCCTTTTGCCTCTGCTGGAATGGCCATTCGCCCGATGACGGGCTTCACTCGCGGCTTCAACCTCAGAGTCTGGAAAATCAGGCGAGCCACAATTCCCATACCTATTCGCCGGGAGCCCGTCCGGGCAGCTTGGAGGGTGATAGGCCTCTTCGCTGCTGCTGGAGCGGCCATGCGTTCGGGGAGCCAGTCCGCTTGTACTAGAGGAACTTGTCTGACACGGCGTACCCAAATGATACAGAATTTCTTTCTCCGTTGGGCCGACGCAAGCGACAACCCATTCCCCGCCGTAACAGATCGTCTGCCGAGATGGAGAAGACGACGTGCAGGCCATGATGGCCCTATTTTGCGCGTGTGCCGGCACGCAGATCACGGTGGAAAGTGCGAAATACCAGAGGGATTCGATAAACCGCTGGGGTTTTTTCATATGCCTCCTGACCGAGCCTGATTCAGATGCTTCCATGCTCACAGTTTAGCCGAAGCATTGAAACCACGCCTGGGCACTTCGGGCAGTTTCTCCGGTCTTTTAGGCCTACCAATCCGTGAGGGTCTGGCGCTTGTGGGCTTGCGAGGCAAGGCGGCATCGAGGCTGAGGGCGCTGCGCAAAACTTCCTGACGAAGGGCATTTTTACGCTCGACATGAGAGTTTTCTTCGAATCATAGTCGAACTCAAGGCGACTGAAGTCATGCACACGATCTATACAGCGCAGATCTTGACCTACCTCAAGCTCACTGGCCTTCGCCTTGGTTTACTCATCAATTTCAACGTCCCGCTGATCCGGGACGGTATTCGAAGAATTATTCTTTAAAACCCAATTACTTTGTGTCTTCGTGTCTTTGTGGTTCAGCCGTTAAAAGTCCGGGAACATGGAGCAAGCCCGCCTTGACAGATCGCGCCGCCCGGCTGCACTCGAGCATGCGCCGCGCATTCACGGCCGTTCTCCTGTTCTTCGCCGTCTCGGCGTCCGCAGCCGCACCCGACCGCTGCGCCTCCCCGCGCCGCCTCCTCGGAAAATGGTCGGGTACGATGTCGTGCAAGAGCGGGAAGTTCCCCGCGACCATCGTCGTCGCGGAGCCGCGGGCGGAAAGCGCCTGCGTCGGGGCGAAATGGGAAGGCCAGCAAGTCGGGCCGGGCTCGATGGGCGTCCTAAACGCCACGCCGACGGCCAAGGCGGAGGTTTTCCTTCTGGCAGCCGGCCAGATGACCTCGATCCTGAATGTTTTCGACCTCGGCCAAGGTCGACAAGGACTTCAGAAAGGCCTTCGTCCGCTACACCGTCAGCTCCCCGATCTCAACCCCCGATCCCTGCCAGGGGACGCGGCCACGCTCTCCTCCGGCCCGCTGCAGAGGCGGCGTCAAGCTGAGGTGACTTCGGCGCCGATGACAGTGGCAATCCTTGCCTCGGCCTGCTATCCTCCAAGCTGCATGTCACAATTACCGCGCGTCCTGGTCGTCGATGACGATCCTCCGACGACCCATATCATCGAGCTGATCCTCGAGCATGAGGGGGTCGCCGTCACGACCCTCAACGACAGCCGCCAAGTCCTGGCGCACGTCGACAAAAGCCCCGGCTTCGACCTGGTGATCCTGGATTTCACGATGCCCCATCTCAACGGTTTTGAGATCCTCTCGCGGATACGGGAGGCGAACGGAGCCAATCTTCCGGTCATCATGATCACCGGGTCCGGTCGCCAGCTCCACGAGCTCGTGAAGCTCGACGTCGCGGCCTTCTTGAATAAGCCGATCGACATCACGGAGATGATAGCCGCCGTCAAGGCCGCCCTCGGGAGCAAGATCGCCGCGTCCGCGGAGGCGAGCTGGTTCGTCGCGAGCGGGGTCGTCGCGAGCGGGGTCGTCGCGAGCGGGGTCGTCGCGAGCGAACTTGTCGCGAGCGAGATCGTCGCTGCGCCGGACCCCGTCCAAGAAGCGACGCTCGACGGCGATCTCAAGCAGTTGATCGCCGACGCGGATAACGCCTCCGAGCTGGTCATCGGCAACGAGACCGCCTCGGGCATCCTGGTCAAGGAGCATTCCCCGCTCGTCAGCTTGGTCGATCGGATCGTCACCGACGCCGTCCGGCGCGGGGCCAGCGACATCCATTTCGAGCCGCAAGAGCACGCGCTAATCGTACGAATGAGGTTCGACGGGGTGCTTCAGACCGCGCACCGGCTTCCCGCGCAGCTCTGCACGAAAGTGGCCGCCAGGCTTAAGATCATGGCCAACCTCAATATCTCGGAACACCGCGTGCCGCAGGACGGACGCTTCCGTATCTCGAATGACAAGACCGGGAATACGGAATGCCGCGTGAGCACTTTGCCGTCGCTGTACGGCGAAAAGCTCGTGATCCGGCTGCTGCATCAGGACGGCGTTCATTTGTCCTGGGCCGCGATGGGCATGAACGAGCGCGATCAGCGCTGCGTGGAAGCCGTTCTGAACACGCCGCAGGGGATCGTCCTGGCGACGGGCCCGACCGGCTCCGGCAAGACGACGACGCTCTATACGATGCTCAAGACGCTCAACACGGAGGGGCGAAACATCGTGACCGTTGAAGACCCCGTGGAGTACCTGCTCCCGGGCATCACGCAAGTCTCCATCAACACCGACGCCGGCTTGACGTTCGAGCGCGTCCTACGTTCGCTGCTGCGCCAGGATCCCAACGTCATCCTCGTCGGAGAGATGCGCGATTTCGAGACCGCAGAGATCGGCATGCGCGCCGCGGTGACGGGGCACCTGGTGCTCTCGACGCTCCATACCAACAGCGCCGCCGCGACCGTGGCACGTTTGATCAATATCGGCATTAAGCCTTACCTCATCGCCGCGGGCGTGCGCCTCATCATCGGCCAGCGCCTCGTTCGCCTGCTTTGCCCGAAATGCAAGAGAGCCAGCCCGCTCATGCCTGCGGAAGCCGCGCTGCTGACGCCCGGGGAGTGCGCCTTGATCGGCGTCGTGTACCGGCCTTTCGGGTGCGGCGACTGCGGCGGCACGGGCTACGCCGGCCGCCGGCCCGTCTTCGAGGTCATGGACCTCAACAGCATCGAACTTCGCAACCTCGTGCTGCAGGGGGATGAAGACGGCATCTTCCGGCAAGCCGTCATCGAAGGGATGACTCCGATCCGCCGCGGCGCACTTCAACTCGTCGTCTCCGGAGAAAGCTGTCCCGAAGACGCGTTCAAGGTGCTGTTTACGCACTGATGCCCGGGAGCGCTCCCATGGGAGTGCTATAATTTTTCTCGATGACCAAGGTTGAGCTGGCGCGCCGGATTGCTTTGCTGCTGGCCCTTGGCCTCGTGTTGACGGGCGGGATCATGCGTTTCCAGCAGGCGTACGCCTACCGCAACGTCTACATGCCCGACGCCATGATGGAAGAGGGCTACTACGAAGCGGCCATCGGCCTGCTCAGCTATCAGTCTTTCGGCGTGGGAGCGCCCGATCCCCAACCCCGTTCGTGGCGCGGCCCGATTTATCCCGTCTTCATCGCCTTGATCGAGTCCCTCTCACCCAACCCCAATCCCGGCCGGGTCAGGCTTGCCCAGGCGGCTCTTTCATCCCTGTCGATCTTATTGATCTTCGCGCTTGGCTACGCGATCTATTCGCCCGCGGCCGGACTTCTCGCGGCAAGTCGAATCGCGCTCGACCCCGGTCAAATCGACGCCGTAACGAGCCTCAATATCCACGGCTTTTATTCTTTTCTCTTATGGAATGAGCGCCCGACGCCGAAGTCGACGGCGTTGGCAGGAGACTTTCTCGGCGTTACTTTGCTCTGCCGAAGCGCTCATTTTTTTCTCATACCGCTCTTCGCCGCCGCCATGTGGTCTTGGCGGCCCTTTCCCGGACGGCGCGGGCTCGCGCTCTGCCTGTCGAAGAAAGCGTCGCTGGTCATCCGGTAATAGACGTTCGCGCGTTCCAACGGAATGTTCAGAGGCGCTTCCGGGCGACTCCCGAAAGGGAGCCTGATTCGGCCGAATCAGCCGACCTGGCGTTCCCGCTAGCGCTCGGACTGCTCGCCGATCGACAGCGGCAAAGTGAAGTAGAAAGCGGCGCCGCGTTCAGGTTCGCTCTCCACCCAGATCTCGCCGCCGTGCCGCTGCACGAGCTCACGGGCGATGGTGAGGCCGAGGCCCACGCCCTCGCGACGCCGGCCCTGCGGCGCGGCCTGGGTGAACTTCTCGAAAATGGCCTGCTGCATCTCCAGGGGGATGCCGTGGCCGGTGTCGCGGACACAAACGACGGCCTTGCCGGCACGGGGCCCGACGCCGATCTCCGCGCGAACCGAGATGCTCCCGCCCTCGGGCGTCGACTTGATGGCGTTGGCGATCAGGTTGGCCAGCACCTGGACGATGCGGCCATGGTCGGCGATCACGGAGAAAGACGGCGCGTCATCGACGCTGAGGTTGAGGCGCCGGGACGCGGCCCAAGGGCGGAGGCTGTCGACGGCCTCGTGGATCACGGGGCCAAGCGCGATGGGGCGGGGCAGCATCGGCAGACGCCCGGACTGTAGACGCGCCATATCGAGCATCTCGTTGATCATCGTCGCGAGCTGACGCGTGTTGTCGATGCTGATGGCGATGAAGCGCTGCTCCTGCGGCGTCAGTCGCAAGCCCGCGCTGCTCGCAACCAACTCCAGCGCGGCGTGGATCGCGGCCAGGGGTGCTTTGAGCTCGTGGGTGATGCTGGAGATGAACTCATCCTTGGCGGCGGCCGCCTCGCGCAGCTTGGCGGCGTGAGGGGCGACTGCGTAGGTGCCGACGACCCGGCCCTGCTCGTCCTCGACGATGGCGGTGGCCTGGCGGAGCGCTCCGAGGAGTTCCTCGTCGCCCGCGACCTCCACTGAGTCCGGCGCGTCGGACGTGTTCAGGGTCACGACCCGGTTGGGGTCGCCGTCCAGAATGGGCCTGCCGGCCATGTCGGCCAGCGGCTTGCCGGCGATCGCCTGGGCCACGGGGTTCATCATCAGCACGCGCCCGTCCTTGTCGACCACGACCCGGCCCTCGGCGACCGTCTTGACGACGTTCTCCATGCGCCGGCGCTCGGAGCGCGCGCGCTCGCTCTCGTCCTTGAGAGTCTTCGTGGATTCCGCGATGCGGCGCTCGAGCGAGCGTTGAACGGTGTCGAGCACATCCTGGTAGATGTCGGCTCTCTCATCGGCGTCGCCGACCGACTCATCGAGCAAGGTCTTGATGAAGGAGCCGAGCGGCAGTCCGGAGAGCTTTTGGTGCCAAGCGCCGGCGTAGGCGCGCGCGGCGCGCGCCGCCGTGATGGGGCTTTCGACCGGCGGCGCGGGAACGGGTGCCGCGCTCGGCGCGATCTCGCGCGAGAAGCGCTCCGCGTTGACCCGGATGGAGCGCACGCCGCGCTGGCGCAGGAAGTCGGCGGGGGCGAGCGCGTCGTTCGGCGCGGAAAGCAGCTCGCAGAACGCCGCCAACTCGTCGAGGCGCAGACCGGAGAGAATGGTCGCGCTGTGCAGACCGCGCTTGCGGAAGTCGTCGAGCAGCCCCTCGACGCCCTGGATCCCGTTGTCGGCCGGCGTCCCATCGCAGACCCAGCGCCCCTCGATGACGGCGAGCACGAACTCCTTCTGGCCGGCGAGCACGGCCTCGAGCAGTGCCAGACAGTCGCGGAGTGCCACCACGGGCACGGGGTGGTGCGCCTTGTAGAGCCCCACGAGCCGCACCGCCTGCGAGAGGCAGCGGAGGAAGTCGACGTCGGCGCGCGGCTCGTGCCGGCCGTGATGATGCTGTTTACGGACCATGGATGCTCTCCAGGCGACGAAGCGCGTCTAAGCACAGCGGGTCCTGGGGTCGCGCCTGAGCCAGCGCGCGAAGCTCGGACCGCGCCTCCTGCACCCGGCCAAGACTTTCGAGCGCCATCGCGCGGTTGTAGCGCGCGAGGCCGCTGCCGGGGTTGACCGCGATCGCCCGCTCAAGGAATCTCAGAGCCTCGACGGGCCGGTCGTGCTCGCAGAGCGCCACGCCCAGGTCGTGCAGTGCCGCGAAGTACTTCGGCCGCATCGACAGCGCGTTGCGTATCGAGGGGTCGTCGAGCGCGTAGCCCGACGCGCGCCACAGCTCATACCAACTCTCGGCCGCGTGCGGATCGAGCTGCACGGCGAGCCGGGCCTGCTTGAGACGGCGCTCCGGGTCGGCGCCCTCGCCGCGGCGCAGGGCGGCCGAAAGCCCGCGGCGGGCGTGGGCGGAGTTCGGGTCGAGCTCCACGCCGAGCTCGGCGTGCTCGAGCGCGAGCCGGTAGTAGCTGCGGCTTTCCAGCCCCTCGAGCTCCCGACGGAAGCCCCAGTGCGCGTAAGCCTCGGCCAGGCCCGCGCAGGCCTGCGCGCAGCCCGGGTTGCGCGCCGACGCCGAGCGGAAGAGCGCGACCGCCTCCTCGTAGCCCTCGGTCTCGCAGGAGCGCGCCGAAGCCCACGCCTGTTCGAGCAGCGCCGTTGTCGGGAGTGCGTCGATGGCGGCGGCTTCGAGCAAGTCCATTAGTCCGCCATCACCTTCATCGCCTCGCCAAGCGAGGTGCGCCCGGCCGCGACCGCGTCCAGCGCGGACCGGCGCAGCGCGGTCATGCCTTCCTTGACGGCCAGCTCCGCAAGCCGATCCCCGCTTTCGGAAGACATGATGGCGTGGCGCATCTCGGGGGTACGCACCGGCATGACCTCGAACAGCGGTATGCGGCCCTTGTAGCCGGTCTGCGAGCAGCGCGCGCAGCCCACTCCCCGGAACAGGCCCGGGATGGACGCGGCCTCGGCGTCGCTCAGCAGCTGCCGGTCGGCGTCCGAGAGCGTCTGCGGTATGCGGCAGGACTCGCAGAGCGAGCGCACGAGCCGCTGCGCGATCACGAGCTTCACGCTGGCCGCGAGCAGGTACGGGGCCAGGCCCATGTGGGCCAGGCGCATAATGGTGGCGGGCGCGCTGTTCGTGTGCAAAGTCGAGAAGACGAGGTGGCCGGTGACGGCGGCTTTCACCGCGATTTCGGCCGTCTCCAGGTCGCGGATCTCGCCCACGAGCATGATGTCGGGGTCCTGGCGCAGGAAGGAACGCAGCACGGACTCGAAGGTCAGCCCGATCTTCGAGCGAACCGGGACCTGGGTGATCCCCGGGAGCTCGTACTCGACGGGATCCTCGGCGGTCATGATGTTCACGTCCGGAGTGTTGATCATGCGGATCATCGTGTACAGCGTGGTGCTCTTGCCGCTGCCGGTCGGGCCGGTGACGAGGATCAACCCGTGGGGCGTGCGCAGGGCGTACTCGACGCAGGCCAGGTCGCGCGCGCACAGTCCGGAGTCCGCCAGGCTGCCGCTGAGCTTGCCGCCGCCGAGCACGCGCATCACGATCTTCTCGCCGTGCAGGCTGGGGAGGGTGCTGACGCGGAACTCGACCTTCTTGCCTCGGATCGTGGCCCGGATCTGCCCGTCCTGGGGGAGACGCCGCTCGGTGATGACCAGGTTCGACATGATCTTCACGCGGGCCGTCAGCCGGGTCGCGAGCGATAACGGCATCGCGCACAGACGCTGGAGCGCGCCGTTGACCCGGACGCGGACGATCAGTTCCCGCTCCTGGGGCTCGATGTGGACGTCGCTGGCGCCCAACTCGACGGCGCGCAGCAGGATCTTGTTCACGCGGGAGACGAGCGGGGAGTCGTTGGCCAGGACCTCGAGGCCGCCCTCATCCTCCTTCTTCTCATCGACCGAGTCGACAAGCAACTCATCGGCGCTGCCGAAGTCATCGACCCGCTCCTCGATCTCCGGGGCCGGCGGCGCGGCGTGTTTCGCGGGCTCGTTCTCAATAAGAGGAAGCGGGGGCAGCGCCCGCCGAACCTCCGAGAGCAGCCGGGCGTTGGACACCGGCTTATCGAGAAAGGCGAAGACGTCGGGGAGCACCGACTTGAGATTCCCTCGATGCGGGGATCCCGTGAACATGATCAGCGGCAGGGAGCGTGTCTCCACCTCGCGGCGCAGTTCCTGAACCAGCTCGTAGCCGTTCATCTGCGGCATGTTGTAGTCGAGCAAGACCACGTCCGGGCGGTGGGAGCGCGCAAGACGCAGGCCCTCGGCCCCGTTGGCCGCCTCGATCACGTCGAAGCCGTTCTTGCTGAGCAAGAAGCGGACGGTCTCCCGGTAGTCGTCGCTGTCGTCGACCAGCAGCAAGCGGGGCTGCCGGGTCGGCGGCGCGGCCGCCGCGGCGGGTGCCGCCGCCGCGGGCTCGGGTGCCGGTGCGGGCGGCGCGACCGGAGGCGGAGGGAGTAAAGTGATCGTCAGCGGGGCTGCGACGCCGAGCTCCGCGGGCGCGAGAACGGCGGTGGACGCGGCGGCCATCGCGGGCATGGGAACGGGGGGCAACTCCGCGGACAGGGGCGGTTCCCCCAGAAGGGCATCGAGTTCGGCGATCAGCTCGTTGGCACGATGTTTGCGATTGGACATTGGGGGGGCTCCTGTCACTGAGTATAGCGGCGGCCCCCCAACGGTGCCTGGGCAATTCGGGTCCGGCAGTCGAGGATTACGACCCACCCCAGGACGGCACCGAAGGGCCTACTCAGGTTTCGGAGGATATGGGCTACAATACGGCCGTGTATCCCGTCCTCTTCGCGCTGGGTCCCCTGCGTCTTTATGGCTACGGGGCGGCGATCGCGCTCGGCGGCGTCATCGGAGCCCGGCTCCTCTGGCTGCGCCGCGCGAAGATGGGCCTGCCCAATGAGGAATCTTTCTGGGCGCTGCTCAATATCGCCTGCCTGTCCGGGTTTCTCGGCGGCAAGCTCCTGTTCCTGATGCAGTACGGCTTGCGCGCCGGGCTCTCGGTCATGAACGGCTACTCCGCGTTCGGCGGCTTCCTCAGCGTGCCGCTGGCCGTCTTCGCGTACGCGCGCTGGAAGAAGATTCCGTTTCTCAAGCTCGCCGACTACATGTTTCTGTCCGCGTTTTTGTGGCACGCCTTCGGACGCCTGGGCTGCTTCCTCGCCGGCTGCTGCTACGGCCGCCCGACGGACTATCCCTGGGGCCTGGTGTTTAGAGACGCGCGCTCGATGGTTCCTCCGGAACTCCGCGGCATCCCGCTCCACCCGGTCCAGCTCTACGAGGCGGTCGGCATCATGGCGCTCTGCGCCGTGCTCTGGCGCATCCTACGCGCGACCGAGGAGGGGAAGGTCCGGCCCGGCCTCGTCGTGGCCGGTCATTTCGGCGGCTACGGCGTCCTGCGCTTCGGGCTTGAATACCTGCGCTTAGACGTCCTGCCGTTTATGGGGCCGTTCACGCAGGGGCAGGCGCTCGGACTTTGCCTGATCGCGGCTTCGGCCGGAGTTCTGATCTGGAGGAGCCGATGTACCCCGTCCTAGTCAAGCTCGGCCCGCTCGAGATCTCGACCTACGGCGTGCTCGTCGCTCTGGGCTGGTTGGCGGGCGTGCGCTGGCTTGTCTCCCGCCGCGCGGCCCTGGGGCTGAGCGTGGATCAGATCTGGGACATCATCTACTGGGTGTTCGGCGGCGCGTTCGCCGGCGGCAAGATCATGTACTTCATCGTGACGCCGGGCTCCTTCGCGTTCACCATCGAAGCTTTGCGCTACGGCTTCGTCTTTTACGGCGGGCTCATCGGCGGCCTCGCGGCGGGTTTGTGGCATGCACGGCGGCTTCAGCTGCCGTTCCTCAAACTCGCGGACTGGTGCATGACCGCGCTGGCTCTCGGCCACGGCATCGGGCGCTTCGGCTGTCTCGCGGCGGGCTGCTGCTACGGCCGCCACACCGAGCTTCCCTGGGGCATCGCGATGGCGGGCGACCCGTCGCGCCATCCCACCCAGGTGTATGAGGCGGCGCTGAACCTGGCCTTGTTCGCGGTCCTGGTCCGCTTCGTCCTGCCGCGGACCGAGGACGGCCGCTGGCGGCCCGGCGGCGGCCTCGCCGCCTACATTCTCGGCTACGCCGTCCTTCGTTTCGCCGTTGAATTTCTGCGCGGCGACGACCGCGGCGCCTTCGTCGCCGGCCTGTCTCCGTCGCAGTGGACGGCGCTGGCACTCGCGGCGGCGACCTTAGCGGCCCTTGTCTTCCGGAGAAAGTCCAAATGAAGAAACACCTGATCGTCGAGAACGACCTGCCCCGCCTCGACGCGTTTCTCTCCAAAAATATGACCGGATTTAGCCGGGCCTTCCTCAAAGACATGATCGGCCGCGGCCGGGTGACAGTGGACGGGTCCGCCGTCGACGCCGACGAGCCCGTGTTGGAAGGCCAGCGCGTCGAAGTCGAGCTTCCCGAGACGGCCGCCGCCTCCGCCGAGGACTTCGAATCCTGGGTGCTGTATGAGGACAAGCGCTTGCTGATCCTTAATAAGCCCTCCGGCCTGCTCATGCACCCGCTCGGGGACTCCTGGCTCAAGAGCCCGGAGGCGGCGCGCGCCGGCCGCGAGACGAACCTAGCCGCCGAGCTCCAGGTTCACCGCCCCGCCATTCTGAAGGCCGGCACGCCGCGCTGCGGCATCGTCCACCGCCTCGACCGTCCGACGAGCGGCGTGCTCGCCGTCGCCAAGGATCCGGAGACCTATACCGCGATCACCGCCATGTTCAAGGAACGCTGCATGGACAAGACTTACCGCGCGATCGTGCGCGGCATTCCGCCGCCGACTTCGCGCGTCTCCGCTCCGATCGGCCGCGAGCCGGGCCGACGTCCAATCGTCGTGACTCCGCTGGGCAAGCCCGCCGAGACCTCGTTTCGGGTCGTCACGAAGAAGAAAATCGCGGCGCTCGTCGAGGCGAAGCCCACAACCGGCCGCACCCATCAGATCCGCGCCCACCTGGCCCACATCGGCCACCCAGTGATGGGCGATCCCGAGTTCGACCGCAAGGGCGTGCCCGCCGCTCCGCGCCTCATGCTGCACGCCTACCGCCTCGCCTTCGAGCACCCCTTCACCGGCCGCCCGGCGCGCTTCGAGGCCGAGCCGCCCGCCGACTTCCGCAAGTTCTGGAAGAGCCTCAAATGAGCCCCGCTCCGCGTCTGCGGAGATTGCGGGCGGGCCTATCCGGTCGGGATAGTTGCGTAGCGAGAGAGCCGACTTCGCGCCATGCCCTCGGGGCCCTTGACATATCGCGATATACTATCGATATGGAAATGATCGGGACATACCTGAGGCTGCCCAAGAGCGCCCTGCGACGGATGAAGGCATTGGCCGCCGCCCATGACAAGAGCCTAGCCCAACTCGTGCGGGAGGCTATCGGGAAGACATATGACATCGACGCCTCTCTGGAGCCCGCGATCGCGGCGGATGATCCCTTTAACCGTCTTATCGGCTCGCTGCGCAGCGGCCGCAAGGACGGCTCGGCCAAGCATGACGGCGTCATCTACGGCCGATGAGGCTCTTCGTTGACACGGGGGCGTTCATCGCCCTTCAAGATGCCTCGGACGGCCATCATGCGGCGGCGGCGGCTTTCTTTGAATCCACCCCGCCCGGCGCGCGTTGGCTGAGCAGCAACTTCGTCATCGATGAGACGATCACCTTCCTGCGTCGGCGCGTCGGCCATGCCGGCGCCGCCGCCTAGTATTCGCGCAAAAATAACTTCATGTTTTTGTCTTCGACGGGCTGATGGTGTAATTCCAATTCAATTGAGGCATGACGCTATGGTGGCGATGAATG
>Ga0209515_10006591_pt1 | contig 14359 bp, 14 predicted proteins | sample Subgroupgradi54m_FD_187454 | JGI IMG/M metagenome (GOLD analysis project Ga0209515, IMG submission 187454) | Subsurface groundwater microbial communities from S. Glens Falls, New York, USA - GMW60B uncontaminated upgradient, 5.4 m (SPAdes)... ...
AATAATGTCTTCAAAAAGCCTCTGCGAACTCAACACTCGCTCAAGGTTGAGTTCGCAGCTGGAGCGAGGCTTCTAAGCCGAGCGCCTTTTTGAAGACATTATTAAAGGTCACTGTTCCTATTCTCAGCCAACGAATATTTGACAAGGATTTAGGATTTAGATATAAATTCTTCGGATGAAAAAATATTTGAAGGGTTTTTTCTCGATCTTTATTCTTTTTTATCTAATTCAACCCGCCTTTGCCAAAATTAATTCTCTTTCTTTTTGGAACCTCCAAGATCCACTCCCCACGCAGCACAAAAAAATAGATCAATCTTTTCAATTGCAAGTTGGCGTTAACGGAGTTTCTCCCATGGGCGCGGATGGCGATGCCAAGTTTTATTCACTTCCCTATCAAGTCACCTATGGTCTTTTAGAGAAACTAGAGATCGGCGCGGGATGGGGGTTCCAAGTTCTGCAAAGAAAAGGAAGAGGAACTCAAGCGGGATTTACAGATATTGCGGTGGCTACTCGTTATAAAATTTTTGAAGTCGATCGCGCCCAACGGCTGCCAGGAGTGGATATTGAGTTGGGCATTTCCATACCTATGGCTAGCTATGAAAGAGGTTTAGGAACAGGGGGGCTGGGTCTATTGTTTAGATGGGGAATAGAGTTACCTACAGATTCCAGAAAAACCTTCTTTGGAGTTGGCTACAAATACTACATGGAAAACTCAGATAATGTTCAAGTAGGAAGTGTTTTATCTTATAACGCGGGCATTATTCTTCCATGGGGAAATCCCAATTTATCTTCTATGTCCTGGAAAATAACCGGCTTAATCGCGGAACTCAAAGGATTAAATCATTCTCGCAATAAAAATTTAGGAAAAGAAACGGGCTTAAGACCCGATGAATTCTATTTTGCTCCTGGAGTTACTTTAAACTTTGGAGAAAAATGGAATCTAAATGGGTCCGTCTTAGCGGGGCTAACTAAAGAAAGTTCGGATATTGGAATCAACATTGAGTTAAAATTCTAATAACATAATATAAGAAAGGAGTAAAACATGATAAATAATAAAAGTGATGCCAAAATTTTAGGAAAGCTATTCTCTCTAATTTTTGTCTTTAATTTTCTATGTTCTCAAGCTCATGCAGGGCTGGTTAAGCCACAGTCTATGGGATCCAAAACAACGGGGTCCTCTCCTATAACGAGCCTCCCTAAACCTAAGTTGGATGGTTTTTTAGACACCACCTATATTCTTAATTTGAACGGTCCTCCCAGCCGCCAAACCCACACCCATTCTTTCGATAGAAAAAATGACGCGCTTTTGATTAATGCGCTCCAATTGAATGTAGACGGTGCGGCTGAAGTAGGGCTGGGGTACCATGGAGAGATCGCTTTTGGCACAGACCCTTCCTTTTATAAGGCTAGGGGAACGAACAATCCTACAGAAGCTGGACTCCCGACCGCTCCCTCTAATGTGGCCTATAATTTTGAAGTTCAAGAAGTGTATCTTACTCATAAGTGGAGTCAACAACCCATCGGTTTAATCTTTGGTAAATTTGAAAAGCTCACAGGAATAGAGCGCATTGAATCTTGGAAAAATGCCAACATCACTCGAGGGATTATTTTTGGGAACGCTCTTCCTTTTACCCACATTGGGGTATTTGCGGATTATCAGGTGAACCCCATCATCAATTTTGGACTTGGGCTTTTTAACGGATGGAACATGAATACCGATAATAATTCCGGGAAGACCTTCGCAACCAAAATTGGTATTGGGTTATCCGAAACCAATTATGGCGCACTTACACTTTACGCGGGTCCGGAAAAAAATGGGAATAGTGGAGATACCAGAATGACCCTAGACACAACCTGGTTTTTAAAGCCAAGAGAAGAAACAACGGTTCAATTGGAATTACTCTACGGTCAAGAGAGAAATTCCAGCATTGCTGATGCAAATAGTGATGGCGTGGCCGATGGAGGGGATGCTAAATGGTACGCTCTTTCCATTCAACCAGTGCAATGGTTATCTGATCAATGGTCCATTGGCGCCCGCTACGAATGGTTTTACGATAAAGATGGGGCACGACTCGTCACTCCCTATTTTGCAGCAGTCAATGGAGTGACCGTTCAAGCCATTACATTAACTCCTACCTATAAAATAAATGAATGGCTGCTCGTCCGAGGAGAGTTTGGCTATGAATGGGCTTCTCGAAATGGGTATGTAAGCGACACGGGCGCCGTAGACAAAAGCTCGCTTCCGCAATTGGGTGCGGAGTTAATATTCAAATTCTAAATCGATGACTCAATCAAAAAAAATAAATTTTCTAATTTGGGGAGGATTGTTTTTTTTATTCTCTACCCAAGTTCATTCTGAAGGTGAACTCTCCACAAGCGAAGTCACCGTGCGGGTGGTCATGGATGATAACAGCTGCTGCATTAAACCAGAGCGGGGCATTGGCGGATCCATCCAGTTCACTCCAGCCCAATCTGGGAATGTGACATTAAAGGTTTTTACTCCTTCTGGTGAAATGGTCACTCAAACCACCCTTCAAGTAATTGCTAATGTGGCCACTCAAGTGGGGTGGGATGGAAAAAGCATCGACGGAAATAAGCCTGCTGCTTCTGGAATTTATATTCTCCATGTCGAAGGAGCAGGAATTAACACAACTAAAAAGATCGCCGTAATAAAATGAGACTATTCTTATTTCTATCTTTAGGATTATTATTTCCATTCCAACTATTCTCCTTTGGCACAAACGGGGGAAATATTCTTACCCAAAGTTACAGCGCTAAATCGCAAGGAATGGGGGAATCTTATACCGCTCTTTCAGCAGCACAAGGAGATGTGACTTCTTTTCAATACAACCCCAGCGCTTTAGCCGCACTCTCAAACAAAGAAGGTTCCGTTACTTATAAGCTCGGAAGTTTTGGAGATAGTTTTGGAGTCTTCTCCTACGGTTCTCCTCTTACTTTAAATAAAGGAACTAAAAGAATGGGGAGTTATGCCGCCACTTTTCTCTATTACACTTTTGGCGATCTGGAATATTTAAATGCCGCAGGAACCCCGGTAACGGTCAATGCTCAAAAGGATATCGCTTTTATACTATCCTATGGTTTTAATCTATGGCCTACCCTTTCCGTTGGGGCCAATGGAAAAATATTAAATTCCGAAATTGCTGAAAGCTTTAAAGCCACTACCTTTGCTCTGGATCTAGGCACCCAATTAAAAATAGGACCGGGGACTTCCCTTGGATTTTCTTTATTAAATGTAGGAACGGGATTAAAATACGATCAATTTAATAGCGAACTTCCAGTCACATTCCGTATGGGACTTGCCAATGAATATCAGTGGACTAAACTTCACAACACATTAGTTGCTTTAGATGTCATCAAGCGTAGGGATGAACCCATACGCAACAATGTAGGCGTACAATACACTTTCGATGATGGATCTATTGTTATGTCGGCCCGAGTAGGATATCGTTTCAATCAAGACACAGGCAAACTAAATTTTGGCTTGGGCATTCCTTTCAAAAAATATAAGTTTGACTATAGCTCCCAAGTCATCGGCGGCATTGGCCTTTCCCACTTCTTTACATTGGGGTATTTGTTTTGATACAGAAACTATTTAGATTCAAATTAATTTTATTATTTATTTTTCTATTTCATATAGGAATTGTGACCCATCTATTTTCTGAAGAACAACCCATACGAAGGGAAACTGTTCACTTACAAACCGAAAGCTTGCCTCAATATGTGCCTGGGGAGGTATTGGTGAAATTCAAAAAGGGAATTTCCTCTCGAAGAGCGATGTCCATTCATGGAGTTATGGGAGCTAAGTCTGTGAAGGAAGCGCTGCCAGATATTTACCAAGTTCAAATAAGTTCTCCTGTAACTGTTGAACAAGCGGTCCAACAATACGAACAGAACCCCGATGTGGAATACGCGGAACCAAACTATATTTATTATGCCTCGGGATTTACTCTACCCAACGATGCCGATTTTGGAAAACTATGGGGAATGCACAATACAGGTCAAACCGTAAAAAATACCGCTGGTACAGTAGACAATGACATTGATGCCCCAGAAGCTTGGTACATTACCAGAGGAGAACAAAACTCAATTATTGTAGCCGATCTTGACACTGGAGTTCTTATGACACATCCAGATCTTTCCGCGCATGTATTATCTACAGGTTATGATTTTGTAAATGATGACACAGATCCAACCGATGACCATCACCATGGGACACATGTAGGTGGAACCATTGGCGCCATTATGGACAATTCAATTGGAGTTGCGGGAGTAAATCCTAATGCAAAAATATTACCCATTAAGGTGCTGAGCGCCGCTGGTTCAGGAACGGTTGCTACTATTTCGGGCGGGATCGATTGGGCGGTATCTCACGGAGCTAAAATTATCAACGCAAGTTTAGGTGGAGCGGGTTTTAGTCAGACGAACTATGATTCGATTAACAATGCCAAAAACGCTGGAGTATTATTTGTGGCTGCCGCAGGAAATGAAGGAACCGATAATACAACGGCACATAAATATCCCAGCGACTATGAACTTTCTAATATCATATCCGTAGCGGCAACAGGTCAAAGCGACACATTAGCCTCTTTTTCAAACTATGGTTCCACCATCGTCCATGTGGCAGCGCCTGGAGTCAAAATATATAGCACATCCATATACAACACGTTATATAACAAGGATTTTGATACAGACACATTAGGAGAAGTCCCTTCCGGTTGGGTAAAAACTGGAACAAACTCGAGTTGGGCAGTAAGCGCTGTAACGCTTAATGAACTTAATACATTAACAGATAGTCCTGGGGCAGCTTATTTAAATAATACAAACTCCGTAGTTTATTACGATTCTCTAATTACTTCCAGCAACTCAAATAAAAAATATCTTACTTTTTCGGCCTCAATTGATGTTGAAACCAATTTTGATTTTTTTGATGTTGTTTATTCTACCGATAATAAAGCAACTTGGCTATTAGTTAATGCTTATACAGGAACTGGGGTTACAGACGCGACGGTTGAACTAACAACCTTGTTTGCAACACACACCAGTCTATATTTAGGATTTAGATTACGTTCCGATGGTAGCAATACAGCATCAGGAGTTTTCATTGATGACGTTGTATATAAAGAATTAGCTGCGGGATATGAATTTCTTGATGGAACCTCTATGGCGACTCCCCATGTAGCAGGTCTAGCTTCCCTTATTTGGTCCTACGCTCCCACATTAACTTACACTCAAGTGAAGGATATTATTTTAAATAGTGTCGAGAAAAAAGCATCCCTTACGGGAAAAGTAAGTACGGGGGGAAGGATCAATGCCTATAACGCTCTTAAATTAACTCCGGGAATAACAGTGGAAAAAGGGAATATAGAGGTGCGCGCGGGGGATCAAGGATACGTGGAACCAGAAGCGGGTAAGAATGCGGCGATTCGGTTCCGTCCCTCTGGCTCTGGCAAAGTTGAATTTAATATTTATACCCTTTCGGGAAGTCTTGTCTACACCACAACTCTAGATTCGGTTGGAACAGCGCAACAAACGGTGACTTGGGATGGGAGAACCAACGCGGGGGAACTCGTGGCCTCTGGAATTTATCTTATTCATATTACAGGTCCGGGAATCGATGAAAGGAAAAAAATTGCGGTTATTAAGTAAAAGGCTGTCATTCCGGCGAAAGCCGGAATCTAGTTGGCCAATATCTCTCTTCTGGATTCCGGCTTTCGCCGGAATGACGATCCTTATGGGGTTCATAGGGCTGCCCTGTGTTTATGGTGCGGGGACAACAGCGGGGGAAACTCTGATTCAAAGTGTGAGCGCTCGGGCTCAAGCGATGGGGGAAGCTTACAGCTCCATTCCGGCCAATGAAGGAGGTGTTTTAACCTATCACTATAATCCGGCTGCCCTTGGTTTTTCTAATTCTATGGAAACAGAGTTTACATTTAGAAGAGGCGTGGCCGACGATAATTTTGCGGTTCTTGCCTTAGGATATCCTTCTAGAATGGGAAAGTTTGCAGGCACACTTTTATACTACTCTGTTGGCACCATAGACCTTATCACGACCGCGGGATCTGTCCGGTCTGTAAAAGCTCAAAAAGATTTAGTCGCGGTGCTTACTTACAGCCATTTACTTTGGAACAATTTTTCTTGGGGAATCAATGGCAAATTCTTGCGTTCTGAATTAGTGGAAAGTTTTACCGCGAACGCGTTCGCGGCAGATGTTGGCGCGCAATATAAAATTATGAATGTGGTTTTAGGAGCCGCGGTCCAAAACACGGGCACAGCTTTAAAATATAATAAAACAAGCGACCCTCTGCCTCTTACTTTTCGGTCTGGGCTCTCTTACCGTAAAGAATGGTCTAATGATTATAAAGGGATCGCCGCTTTCGATCTTATGAAGCGCCAGGGGGAAAATCCTAAAGTAGGATTAGGCTTAGAATATTCTATCAATGGAACTGTTCTTCCACATCAAAGTGAACTTGCATTGCGCGCGGGTTATAGGATGGGAGAAGAGAATGGCAAAATTAGTTTTGGTTTAGGATTTAATATCGATCACTATCGAATGGACTATGCCATGCAGCTCATGGATAATTCCGGAAGTTCCCACCTCGTCACCTTTGGATTTGTTTTTGGTAATTCTAACTAAAATAGTCTAAGCTCGTGTTTCTAGATGGACAATCCTAGAATCGTGATTTTTTAAAAGTTCCTCGTTCTGTCTGAGTCTGTAGTCATGAATGACTGCTTTTCTGTCGTAAGTCTCAATCCTAATTGTAAAAGCATCTATGTGATCCAGAATTTTAGAAATATCTGTTTTTGTCGCCATAGTCTCTTCGACCCTAGTAAGCCTCTCATCTAATTTTAATATCGCTATTGTCAGTCGATTAAAACTACTATCGGCTTGAGCAAATTTCTGATCTACTTGGGCGAATTTTTCGTTCACTGTTTTTGAAAGCGCGTCCACTGTTGTTGACAGTGTACCCACCGTTGATGACAGCGCGTCCACTGTTGTTGACAGTGTACCCACTGTTGTTGACAGTGTACCCACCGTTGATGACAGCCCCTCCACTCTCGTTGACAGTGATTGAATGTCTTTATTGGTGAATTGGTTTTCGGATTTCATATTAGGCCTCCATTTTAATAGTTCAAGATTAAAAAAACAACCTCTTGGAATTAGTATAGAGAATCCATCTACTTTTAACTAGAAGAAAATTTGGTAAATCTCTGCAGGAAAACATGTGATCAAAAATTTGCGATTCGGTTCAACTAAATACTAAAATAGTGTGTTAAATGAAAAAAGAATTGGCCCCGTTTTACCGTCTGATTGAGCAGTTTCCAAAAACTAAAATTCTTGTGATTGGGGATTTGATGGTGGATCGGTTTATTCGAGGGAAAGTATCTCGAATATCCCCGGAAGCCCCTGTCCCTGTTGTCAAAGTAAAAGAAGAAGTGGATATTCCCGGTGGGGCCGGGAATGTCTTAATGAATTTAAGCAGTTTAGGGGCCCAGGCCCAAGGCTGTGGTGTGATTGGGAAAGATATTGTGGGCGAGCATCTAACCACCCAATTGGGAAACGCGCGCGTTCAAACCCATGGGATTATAAAAGACTCGGTTCGATTGACGGCTTTAAAAGTTCGCGTGATCGCGGAACACCAACAGGTCGTTCGCTATGATCGAGAGACAGATGACCCACTCTCACGCTCTACTGAAGAAGAACTTTTAATTTCCACGCAAAAAACGATTCCAGAAGTCGATGCCATTATTCTTTCTGACTATGGAAAAGGAGTGATGACTAAAAATTTATTAAGCGCGACCATTGCTTTAGCCAATCGCCTAAAAAAACCGATCTGCGTAGATCCTAAAGTAGAACATTTTCTCTCATACAAAAATGTATCGTGCATGACTCCCAATACTCAAGAAGCGATGGGAGGCATGCATAAAACTCGTTTAGATCCCAAAAATGGAGTTCAGAATCTAGGTTATGAAATTTTAAAGCGCTTAAATTGCAAATCTGTTTTAATCACTCAAGGAGAAGAAGGGATGACCCTCTTTGAAAAAAATATAGACACCCACATTCCTGCCAAAGCTCAAGAAGTGTACGATGTCACCGGAGCAGGGGATACGGTGATCTCTGTTCTTAGTTTGGCACTGGCTTGTGGAGCAACGCTTCTGCAAGCGGCTACCCTAGCTAACCTTGCGGCAAGTATTGTTGTAGGAAAACTGGGAACTGCTACTGTATCCCCCGAAGAACTTAAAGGAGCATTAAATAATCTTTGAAAGTCATCGGAGTGATTCCAGCTAGATATGGCTCTAAAAGATTTCCAGGAAAGCCACTCGCCCTCTTAAAGGGAAAACCGGTCATTCAATGGGTTTACGAAGCGGCCTCTAAGTCTCGCTATTTAGAAAGAATTATTGTGGCCACTGAAGATGTGCGCATTATGCGCGCCGTCTGGAATTTTGGAGGAGAAGCGATGCTCACTTCCAAAAAACTAGAATCGGGAACGGATCGCGTGGCAGAAGTTTCCAAACGCATGGTGGCCGATATTATTGTGAACATTCAGGGAGATGAACCTCTTATTTCACCCAAGACCATCGATTCTGTTATTGGCCCGCTGCAAAGGGATAAACGATTGTTAATGGCCACAGCCGCGACCCCTTTAAAAAAAGAATCGGCAGAGGATTCTCCCAACATTGTAAAAGTAGTCATCGATAAATTTGAAAATGCTCTCTATTTTTCCAGATCTTCTATTCCCTTCTATAGAAATGATTCTGGGGGAGGAGTTCTCTTGCAACACTGTGGGCTTTACGCCTACAGAAAAGATTTTTTACTTAAATTTGCAAAGTGGAAACAGACTTCATTGGAAGTTGCTGAATCTTTGGAACAGTTAAGGGCATTAGAACATGGAATTCGAATTCGCGTGGTACTGGTTTCACAGAGATCAATAGGCGTGGATACTAAAGAAGATCTAGAGAGGGTAAAAAAACTACTATGAGTGAAGATGTGAAAAAAAGTAAATGTAAGTTTATATTCGTGACTGGAGGAGTCGTTTCCTCTCTGGGAAAAGGCGTCACTTCCGCGGGACTTGGACGCTGCCTGATCGAACAGGGATTGAGTATTGGAATGCTAAAACTAGACCCCTATATTAATGTAGACCCTGGAACCATGAATCCCTATCAACACGGAGAAGTTTTTGTAACAGAGGATGGCGCGGAAACGGATTTAGATCTTGGCCACTATGAACGCTTCTTGGATCAAAACATGGTTAAAAAAAATAATGTAACCACGGGACAAATTTATGAAGAAGTCATTACCCAAGAAAGGCAGGGTCGTTATTTGGGAAAAACAGTGCAAGTGATTCCCCACATTACCAACGCGATTAAAGAGAGAATTAGAAAAGTAGGAGAAGGAAAAGATGTCGTGATTACAGAAGTAGGCGGCACCGTGGGGGATATTGAATCCCTTCCCTTTTTAGAAGCGATTCGTCAAATGAAAATTGATTGGGGAGCGGAAAATGTTTTCTATGTCCATGTTACTTTAATTCCCTATCTCAAATCTTCCGATGAGCTAAAAACAAAACCCACCCAACATTCCGTGGGAAAACTAAGAGAAATTGGCATTGAACCCAACATACTCGTCTGCAGAACAGAAAAACCTTTAACATTAGATTTAAGAGAGAAAATGGCGCTTTTTTGTAATGTGCCAGTTCAGAATATTATTGCCGCGCCGGATGTATCCACCATTTATGAAGTTCCCTTAATTTTTGTTGAGCAGGCTCTAGATAAAATTGTTTTATCAACTCTTAAATTAAAACCAAGAAAAAAAATAAAAAGTTGGGAAGCATGGCGCGGCATGGTACAAAAAGTTAAATTTCCCAAAAGAAATATAACTATCGCTATCGCTGGAAAATATATGGAACTAAAGGATAGTTACAAATCTTTAATTGAAGCTTTGATTCATGGCGGTATTGCGCATGAATCCAAAGTCCATATTGAATATATCGATGTTACTTTACCGGACCTTTGGGAACGCCTTAAAAATGTATCGGGCATACTTGTTCCTGGCGGCTTTGGGGACAGGGGGATTGAAGCTAAAATTTCCGTTATCAGTTATGCTCGAGAAAACAAGATCCCCTTTTTGGGGATTTGTTTAGGAATGCAATGCGCGGTCATAGACTTTGCCAGAAATGTCTGCGACATGGAAGGAGCGCATTCCACGGAATTTAATCCTAAATCAAAATATCCGGTCATCGATTATTTACCAGAGCAAAAAGCGGTAAAAAAAATGGGGGGAACCATGCGTCTTGGAGTTTTCCCTTGTAAAGTAAAGAAAAATACGCAAGCTTACCATTCTTACAAACAAGAGGTAGTCCAAGAACGGCATCGCCATCGATATGAATTAAATAACAAGTATCGAAAAAATTTAGAATCAAAAGGGCTCGTTATTTCAGGCGAATATGCTCCCAAGAAACTGGTGGAAATCGTGGAACTAAAAAATCATCCTTGGTTTGTGGGGGTTCAGTTTCATCCAGAATTAAAATCACGGCCACTCCACCCACACCCGCTTTTTAGGGAATTTGTGGGAGCGGCAATTGAATATGTCAAATAAAATAGAACCTTCTAGAAAAATTCAGGTCGGGTCTTTTCGTTTAAGTAATGCCACTCCTCTTACACTCATTGCGGGCCCTTGTGTCATGGAATCGGAAAAACATTTAACTTTCATGGCAAAGTCATTGAAAGAGATCAGTCGATCTCTTAATCTAAATCTAATCTTTAAATGCTCCTACGATAAAGCAAACCGAACTTCTCACTCTACTTTTCGAGGGCCAGGAAGGAAGGAAGGCTTAAAACTATTGGAAGAGGTGAAGATTAGATTTGGGTTACCCATTCTTACAGATGTACACGATATTAGAGAGGTAGAGGATGCGGCAGCCGTTGCCGATGTTTTACAAATCCCCGCGTTCTTGTGCCGTCAAACTGATTTAGTCAGAGCGTGCGCGCAAACCGGGAAAGTGGTGAACATAAAAAAAGGACAGTTTCTTGCCCCTTGGGAAATGGAAAATATTGTGAATAAAATTTTAGCCTGTGGGAACAACCAGATTCTTCTTACCGAAAGGGGAACCTCCTTTGGTTACAACAATTTAGTTGTGGATATGAGAGGTTTACAGATCATGAAAGAAACAGGATTCCCTGTAGTCTTTGATGCCACCCATTCCGTTCAGCTACCCGGGAAAGCGGGGCAAGCTTCGGGAGGACAAAGAGAATTTGTAGAACCACTGGCAAAAGCAGCCACAGCCATAGGGATTGCGGCCATCTTTATGGAAGTGCATCCAAATCCAGATCGTGCGCTCTCCGATGGCCCTAACAGTGTCAAGTTGGCCAACTTAAAAATACTTTTAAAATCTTTGCTGGCGATCGATAAGACTGTAAAAAAATAATGCGTTGTACAAATTGTAAAACCGAAAATAAGGACTCTGCAAAAAATTGTAAAAAATGTGGAAAACAAATTGTGGAAATTATTCCTGTTTGGTCCCCTACATGGAAATGGCACGCTAAAACCTTGGGAATTATTTATATCTCACTTATCTTTGTCTATTTTTTAATCAATTGGCTCTTAAAACCTTACTTAAGAGACCTTCCACCGGAGGTTACTCCTTGGCTAAAAAAAGCGGGGGAAATTCATAAATGAAATTAAAATCTCCTCTAGAAATCGCGAAGGAAGTTTTGAAACTGGAATCTCAAGCAGTCCATGATCAGATTTCTCATTTAGATTCAAGTTTTAATGAGGCGGTTCAAGCATTAATCAAGGTTACTAAGTTAGGAGGACAAGTGGTGGTGATGGGAATTGGCAAATCGGGTCTGATAGCAAGAAAAATTTCGGCCACACTCTCTTCTACAGGGACCCCTTCCTTTTTCTTTCACCCCACAGAAGGGCTGCATGGGGACTTGGGGATGATTCGGCCAACGGATGGAGTCCTCATTCTTTCTTCTTCCGGAGAGACCGATGAAATTAAAAAAATTCTTCCACTTCTAAAAGAAAGAAAACTTCTTTTGATCGCTCTCACTTCCGAAAAAAAATCTCGGCTGGCAAAAGCGTGCGACTTTGTGCTCTGCTCTAAAGTAAAAAAAGAAGCTTGTCCCATGAACCTAACTCCAACAGCCTCCACCACAGCCATGCTAGCTTTGGGCGATGCCATTGCCATTGCGCTGATGCGAATGAAAGGATTTAAAGCCAGCGACTTTGCCCGACTCCACCCAGGAGGAAACCTCGGGAAAAAACTCACATTGACCGTTCGAGAACTCATGCATACTGGTAAAAATAACCCAATTGTAAAAATTGAGGCGCATGTTAAAGATGCCTTAATTGAAATGAGCCGAACCAGACTCGGAGCCACGAATGTGGTGAATGGGGATGGAAAATTAGTCGGTTTTTTTACCGATGGAGATTTGCGAAGAAGGCTCCAAAAAGATTCTGATCTTCTTAAAAAATCTATTCGAGAAGTCATGACTCTAAATCCAACGGTCATTACTCCCGAAAAAAATTTACATGAAGCCCTTATTTTAATTCAAGGAAAAAGGTTCGACAACTTACCCGTAGTTGATGAAAATGGAAAATCTATTGGAGTCCTAGACGAAAGAGATCTCCTCGCGGAAGGCATCGTATGAATTCAGAAATTTTAAAGCGCGCTAAAAAAATAAAGCTATTGGCCATGGATATAGATGGGGTGCTCACCGGTGGGGAAATTATTATTTTACCTTCAGGAGAAGAAGTTAAAATTTGGAGCGTCAAAGATAGAATGGGATTTGCTCTCGTAAAAAATTCCAAACCACTCCTTAAACTGGCATGGATTACAGCAAGAAAATCTCGTGAGGTAAAAATAAGAGCTAAAGAATTAGGCATCGATTTTCTTTATCAAGGGTGCCACCACAAATGGACTGCTCTAAGCGAATGCGCCGCGAAGCAAAATATTAAACCAGAAGAGATTGCCTATATTGGGGATGACTTAATCGACTTACCCGCTCTAAAAAAAGTTGGATTCGCGGCCTGTCCTCCGGAGTCTCCGGACATACTTAAAAAATACTGTCATTATCAAACAAAAACCTCCTCGGGAAAAGGAGTGTTCCGGGAAGTGGCAGAAATAATACTTCAAGCTCAAGGGTCTTGGGAAAGTTTAATGAAACGCTTTGTTCTTTTATTTGTTCTTCTATCTTTTAGCGCCCTCGGGTGTTCCCCAAAAGTTCCAACCCAAACCGTAGACTTACCCGACCAATGGCTGGAAAGCTTTATTATTACAGAAACTTCCGATGGAATCCCAGTCTGGGTTCTAAACTCTGAAAAAGCGCAAATCTATAACAAAAAAAATAAGGCCACATTAGATAATATTTCTATTCAATTTATGGATTTACCGCCTGCTCTCAAACAACACCCTCCAAAAAGTTTACAAGCCGCGAAAAAAGCTTTAACACAGGTAGCCCGCTTAACGGCTCCCTCTGGAGAAGTCACATTGGAAGAGCACGATTTAAGCGCCTGGGGAGGCGTGGTCGTTCAAGCGGAAGATGGAACCACGCTCTATACAGAGCGGCTTGTTTTTCGAACCAAGATTCAAAAGATTACCACCGAATCCCCCATTAAGATTGTAAAACGAGACTCTATCTTAATTGGGGAAGGGTTAGAAGCAACTCCAGATTTATCCACCGTAAAAATCTTACGACACCAGGCCTCCATTTATCCTAAAAGCGTGACACAAACTGAAAAAGAGTTAAACAAATAAAAGCGATGCGGCTAAAAAATATTTTTTTTCTTCTTACTTATTTCTTATTTCTGGTTCAATTTCTAAATGCCGCGGAGGAAACTTCTCGGGGTCCCTTAAAGATTTCGGCCGATGAAACAATTTCCAGAGATAAGGGGAAATGGATTGAAGCCAAAGGAAATGTTTGGATTTTCTATACATTAGAATCAGAGGATGTATTAGAATCTTACTCTAATTTTGCCCGCTTTGATGATTCCAATAAAAGCGGAGAGCTCCTAGGTTCCCCAAAAGCGATCTGGAAACGAAAGGATCCCAATCAACCTTCTATTACGCTTACGGCAGAAAGAATTCTTTTAGAAATTGAAAAGGAACGCTTGATCGCTTATGGGAATGTTTTTGTTTATCAAGCGGGATCCACACTAAGCGCTGAAGAAGTCAATTTCTCTAACCCAGAAAAAAAACTCTTCGCCACGGGATCCAGACCCGAATTTAATGTGATTGCCCCGGAACATAAAACTAAAATTAGCGCCGAACAAATTACCGCGTGGACCGATAAAAAAACGATCTATTTTAATGGGAAAGTCCATGGGATCATTAATCTGTCC
>Ga0209515_10006592_pt1 | contig 14357 bp, 12 predicted proteins | sample Subgroupgradi54m_FD_187454 | JGI IMG/M metagenome (GOLD analysis project Ga0209515, IMG submission 187454) | Subsurface groundwater microbial communities from S. Glens Falls, New York, USA - GMW60B uncontaminated upgradient, 5.4 m (SPAdes)... ...
TTTGATAAACATTGCTAAAATGTTCTGCCGCTCGATCAGCCGCAGATTGACCCGTGAGCCGCGCCACAACTCGATGAGCAAGCTCGCGTTTGAGTGTCATGGGATTCTCCCCTTTCTTCATGGTTTTACGCACCTTGTCGATTTCTTCTGATGTCGCATCTGTACAAATTTCAAACCCCGGGACAATCATCCCGTCGCTCCAACTCATCACCTTGCCGTACATATCTTCAGGCGAATCAACGAGCGTGATGAGGGCGCCTTCGGTCTTACTCATTTTCTTTCCGGTCGAGTCCGTGAGGAGCCGCGTCGTCAACACAAACTTTTCTTTGTGCTTCATTTCTTTCATGAGCGTCCGACCGGCAAGCGCGTTAAACGTCTGATCGTTGCCACACACTTCAAGATCAACGTCCATCGCAACCGAATCATACCCTTGCATGAGAGGATACAAGAATTCATGCAAAAAAATCGGCTTGTTATCAGACAAACGTTTCTCAAACATGTCGCGCTCCATCATCTGTTGCACGGTAAAATGTGACGCCAGATCAACCACGTCTTTGAACGTCATCTTTCCCAACCAATCGTTGTTGAATTTTATTTCCACCGCGTTCGGCCCATCAAATTTTAAAATTTTTGATGCTTGCTGTTTGTAATTTTTACAATTCTGGAGAACCTGCTCGCGCGTAAGTTGTTGACGGGCCGCGGATTTATCCGTGGGATCACCGATCATGGCGGTAAAGTCACCGATCAACCAAATGATGCGATGCCCCAATTCCTGCAACTCACGCAGCTTTTGCAAGGTAATTGTGTGCCCCAAATGCAACACCGGCCCGGTTGGATCAAATCCGAGATACACGGAGATGCGATCGCCACTCATTAACTTTTCACGCAACGCCTCGCGTGACGGATACACGTGCTCGACTGCGTGCGTAAGAAACCAATCGATCTTAGCGGGGTTGGTGATCACTTTAAGCTTTGACATAAGTGATCACAATGATAATAGAAAACATCCCTTTTCGCAAATAAATAAAAAACGATCCGCTTTGCGGGCGGACCGGGAAGAAGAGGGCTGCTCCGCTACGAAACCAGGCCGGGGAGGGGTGGCCCAAAGTCGTGAACGAAGGAGCCCATAAGGAAGGCGGGCGCCAAGAAGGACCGTTCCGTCGATGTACTCAAGCCGAAGCCCGAGCCTAGATCGTGCGGCACAGAAACCTTCAGACGTTCCGTTCTCTCGATGATCGGCTTTTCCCTCCTCTCTGGGTTGTCGGGGAAAGCACGAAGCGAGTGAAGCGTGAGCGTTTCTGTCGCGCCCAAAATCTTGGAAAAGTGCGGGTGGCGGCCTCCGGGAACCCAGTTCCGGAGAGGAGAGAAGCCACCGGTGACCGCCACCCATCGCATGCTATTGAATCAGATCGTGATTATGGTTGTCAAGCGACGCACTTTTTCTTGCGCTTCGTGCAATTTATGCTTCATGTCTTCGACGATGTGCGACGGAGCTTTTTTAATAAATTCCTTGTTTTTTAATTTTTGTTCCAGTGACTTGATGTAGCTTGTGGTTTCTTCCAATTCTTTTTTGATTTTCCCACGTTCCTTTTCCGGATCAACAGAAGTCGCCGGATTAAATCCGATGGTCCACGCGCCCGAAGAGGTGGTGACCCAATCGGTTGGAATCGATGTGACAAATTCGATAGAGGTCGCGCTTGCCAAGCGAGAGATCCATGTTTGATTTTGTTCGATCAACATTTGAAGATCATCATCTCCGATGATTTGAAAATTGACGGATGTTGCCGGTTCAATTTTTTGCTCCGCTCGTAAACGACGCAGATCAGTTATAAATTCACGCAACCGTTCAAATTGTTTTGCTTGAAAATCCTCCCAAACCACCACTTCGTTTTCATCAGGCCATGAAGCGATAATCAACAAACCAGATAATTGAGCCGTTTGCCAAATATGCTCAGTCACGAACGGCATAAATGGATGCCACAATCGTATGAGAGTATGAAAAATAGTAAACAGCATGTCTTCCTTTTCTTTTTCTACTTTTCCAATTTCAAGATACCAATCCGCCAGATCGCCCCAAGTAAAATCCCGCAACTCTTCGCCCGCAGACGAGAATTGATAATCTTGAAGTTTTTGGGTGACACTGTGTATCACCGTATCTAAACGACTAGCGATCCAATGATCAGCCGTCGTTCGTGGCATGGGCCGCTTATCAAAAGAATGCTCCGAAACAGATATCTGCATCAAAATAAATCTCGAAATGTTCCAAAGTTTGTTGGTGAAATTTCTAAATCCTTCGATCTTCGCTTCTGACAATCGCGTGTCTTGACCCGGCGTCGAACCCATGAGAAGGGATAAACGGACCGCGTCTGTTCCATATTTTGGAATAAGATCCAACGGATCCAAAATGTTTCCGAGCGACTTTGACATCTTGCGACCCTGTTCGTCGCGCACCAGGCCGTGAAGATATACATCTTTGAAAGGAACTTCTCCCAGCGCGTAAGTTGTCATCAAAACCATGCGCGCCACCCAAAAAAATAAAATATCATAACCGGTCTCAAGCAAAGCCGTTGGATGATACTGCCGCAGCGCTGACCATTCTTTTTTATCCGGCCAACCCAACGTCGAAAACGTCCACAACCCGGAAGAGAACCATGTATCGAGCGTGTCCGGATCCTGTTGCCAATCCTTACCGGGCGATTCGACAGCAACCTTCATCTCTTCCCCTCGATACCACACGGGTATCCGGTGCCCAAACCAAATTTGTCGCGAGATGCACCAGTCGCGCAAATTATCAATCCAATGAAAATAAATTTTTTCAAAACGTTCGGGAATGATCTTGACCTGTTTTGACGTCACCGCCTCGCGCATCAATTCTTTCAACGTCACCTGATCGCCTTTCTTCCATTTACCCAACGTGTTTTGACGTAGAGCGAACGGTTTTGTCACTCGAATAAACCACTGTTTCAAAATTTGCGGTTCGATCATGCCGCCTCCGCGACTGCACGTGGCAATGCGATGGATGTAATTTTCGTTGATGTTGACGAGCAACCCTTTCTTTTTCAATTTTTCAACGACGTTCGATCGCGCCTGTTTGATGTGCATGCCCTCAAATTCACCGGCGATCGGTAATAAATTTCCGTGCAGATCAATCACCTGTTCTTTTTGCAGACCGTGCCGTTCCGCGATTTCAAAATCTGTCATGTCATGCCAGGGGGTCATGGTCATCACACCTGTTCCAAATTCGCGATCAACCGCTTCATCTTTGATGATCGTCGCTTCGATCGGCCCGTTGATCCATTCGACGGTCAACTTTTCACCTTGCTTATATTTTTTATAACGCGAATCATCCGGATGCATCACCACGTACTTGTCGCCAAACTTGGTTTCCGGACGAGACGTACCAATCACAAATGGTCCGTATTGAAATTCAAAAAACGGCGCCTTCTCCTCTACCCACGTAACCTCATCATCCGATACGACGGTCTGCGTATTTGGATCCCAGTTAACGATGCGCGCTCCCTGCTCGATCAAACCATCTTCATACATCATTCTGAACACCTCGTTTACAGCTCGACTGCGCGCCTCATCAAGCGTATATCGCTCACGCGACCAATCACACGAAGAACCCATCTTTCGAACCTGTTTGTTGATCGTCTTGCTTGACTCTTCGGCGAAGGCCACCACTTTTTCCAAAAATTTTTCGCGTCCCAATTCCTCGCGCGGATTCTTTATCCCCTCTTTCATCAACATCTGTTCGACTTTGACTTGCGTTGCAATCGCCGCGTGATCTGTCCCAGGAATCCACAGCGTCTTTTTCCCGCGCATCCGTTCAAAACGAATCAACAAATCTTGAATGGCGAGCATGACGGCGTGCCCCATGTGCAACGTCCCCGTGCGATTCGGCGGCGGCATCACGATACAATACGGTTCGCCCTTTTGATTCCGCTTCGGCAATTTATCCGGATTAAAAAAACCGGACGCCTCCCACGCAGCGTAAATTTCATCTTCGACGGAGGAGGCGTCGTAGGCTTTGGGAAGATTGGTGATATCCATGCCGCAGAGGATACCGTTTTGGGTCATCATTGACAAATCCAAAAAATCCTGTTGAGATATGTGTGACCTTCACTGCACGCGGAGAGAGACCTAGTTTCCGAAGCGATCGTGTTTCGGAAATGACCAACGGCCTTGGTCGAGGACCGTGTGCGGATTCGACAGCGGGGCCACGGGGCGCGCTGTCAGATAAGGATGTCAGATGGCGAAAGAATTGGAAGGCAAGAGCGGTACGCGTAATGCGAGTGTTCCGTGGGGCTGGTGGTTCTCATTCGTCGGGGTCTCATTGAGCCCGCTGGTGGTGGCAAGCTTCTGGAAGAGCAATGTGCTGGACCTGTTCGGAGCGACGGTGGTCTTGCTCTTGGTCACCATGCTCTTCATGTGCAGAGATGTGGTTGATCGCTCGGAGCATCAGAGGGAGTTGCTGGCGAACCTGAACCACGCCAGAGAAAAGGAAAGGGAGTTCCGGGACATGCTTGAGCTCCGGCGTTTCAACATCCTGCATGACGTCAACCACATACTCCTGGCGGCCACCATGCTATACGAACATCGCGGGTCTCCGGAAGTCAACGCGTTCGCGCGCAAAGTGCGGCACGAACTTCTGCTCCGGGTGATGGAGCTGCTCTTCGCAGAGGCCATCACCTTCGAAGAAGTGACGAAGCGGGTCAAGGATCCACGGGTCATCGCTGATGTACTCGAAGCTCACTTCGTTCGTGGAAAGAACTTGGACTACACCAAGCTCGACCCGCTCACGGCCAAGGTGCTGACATACCTGGGCGAGGTCGGCGTCACGGCTCCTGCACCTCCGCCCAAAGCGGCCTGATCCTTCTCGAACCCTCGGACTACTCGTCCGGGGGCTTTTTTTATTTTCTGATTCCTCCTCTTAGCTTAAGAGGAGGTTAGGAGGAGTTAAAAAATAAAAGGGTTATGAGGGTAACCCTGATTCGATTTTAACTCCCTCCAACTCCCTCTTATGCTAAGAGGGAGGGTCAGAAGAGGGCTTGACAGCTTTCCCGAAACATCATAAATTACTTGATTCACATGGCATTCACTGCGGAACAACAGGCGATGGAATTGATCAATCGCGCCAAGCAAATTCTCGTCACCACCAAAGACCACGCCGAGGTTGACTCGATCGCGGCGGTTTTGGCGATGGGGTTGTGGTTGCAAAAAATGAACAAATCGTTTGACGTGGTCGTGCCCGGTTTTGATGCAAAGACGCTCCCCTCTTTTTTTGCCTCGACGATCCCGCTGCATCCACGCGTGGGTGCCATGCGAGCCTTTCATGTGAACGTCAATGTTGGAACCGTACCGCTCGCCGAGCTTATGTATGATGTGAAAGATGGGATGCTAGATATTACGCTCGTGCCAAAAAGCGGTGAGTGGTCGGCGCAGGATATCAATTTCAAATCCGGAGATGATCGTTATGATCTCGTGATTGCGATTGATAGCTCTGATCTGGCGTCGCTCGGCGAGATGAGTCGCGAGCATGCGGATTTTTTGATGCGCACGACTATCATCAATATTGACTGCCATGCCACCAACGAATATTGGGGACAGGTGAATTTGGTTGATCTGAATGCCGTCGCCACCACGGAAATTTTGTATGGCTGGATGGAGCGCTGGAATAAAGCGTTGATTGACGCGCCGATCGCAACGTCCCTCCTCGCCGGTATGGTGGCCAAGACAAAAAGTTTTCGCACGAATGATGTGACGCACCAAACGTTGCAAGCCGCTTCCAATTTGATCGCGCTCGGTGCGGAACGGGAAAAAATCGTGCACGGATTGTGGCGCAACCGATCCATCTCAAATTTAAAATTGTGGGGACGCGTGCTCGCGCGACTCAATCAGGATCAAGAACTCGGACTCGTATGGTCTGTGCTCACAGAATCGGATTTTACGGAAATTGGCGTGGCGCCGGAAGCATTGCATGGCGTGGTGGATGAACTGCTCGCGTACGCGCCGGAAGCGAAAGTTGTTGCGCTGATTTGGCAGCACGCCTCGGAAATTTTTGTGAGTCTCTACACAACAACCAACCTCTCCGCCACAGAACTCGCCCGACCGTTTGGCGGCAGCGGCACCCGCGATCGCGCCATGTTCCCGTACCGCGACGCATCAAACGTGACAGAAGCTGCCACAAAAATCGTTGAGCGTCTGCGTGAGACGCTGAAAATTTTAAAATAAAAATCCCGCCTTGAATCAAGACGGGTTGGGCATTTTTCTGGCGGGCCAAGAGGCGAGCAGGCTGGAGGCCACGATGGCGGAGACGCCGGCCAGGTGATGCCACCGGATCGGTTCGCCGAAGCCGAGAGAAAAGTACAACCAAACGAACACGATCTCGGTGTACAGGAGCAGACTCACCTCGGTTGCGGATCGCGCGTAGCGCATGCCGAGAATAACGAACGTGAAGGCTGCAGCGCTACTCACGAGCCCCATGCTCATGGACTCAAGAAGCGCGACAGGCGTCCAGTGTGCCGAGAAGCACGTCCATCCAAACGTGGCCGTGAGAAGTCCCAGACCCCAAAAGGCGGGAATGAAGGGGCTGATCTTGGTCTGCGCGATCCGTCTGTTAGAAAGGACGCAGGCCGCGTAGACAAAACTGTCCGCGAACGCCGCGAGAATCGGTAACACGCTCGCACGCTTACTCCAATCTGCGTCCTTGGTCATAAGCAACGTACCGCCCAGACCGAATACGAGAGCCACCCATAGCAGCGGCTGACGTCGCTTCTCTCCGAAGAAACGTTCGTACAGCGCGACCCAGATGGGGCTCACGTTTACGATGGTGATGACGACGCCGGCCGGAGCGTTTTCGTACGCGTACAGAAAAAGTCCGGTCCCGATCGTAAACGCGGCGGCCACAATCGCGACAGGCGCCAACAGCTGACGAGGCACAAAAATCTTGGTACGAACGACGAGCGCGAGCGCGAGGAACCCGAACAGCCCTCTCGCCCCGGCGATCTGCGCCGACGACCACCCCGCCCCATCACCCAACAGGTGACGAAAGACAGGGGTCGTGGCGCTCAAGGCAGAACCGAGCACGATGAGCCAGCGACCCATGAGTTCCTCCGACGATGGTTGGTGTGTGTCTTCTTAAATCAAAAAACGGTTCATGTCAAGACCGACGATCTCGTTGACAAGAGGCCTCATACAAAAACAACGCCGCGGCCACGGACACGTTAAAACTTTCCACAAACCCTCGCATGGGAATTTTGAGATGATAATCCGCGGCCTTCATCATTTCTTTTGACACGCCCGCGTGTTCGTTTCCGATGACAATCGCGATCGGTTGCGTGAGATCGACGTTCGTCGGATCTTTTGTTCGACCTTTGAGCGTGGTCACCGCGATTTTTATGTTCTTGTGTTTTAATGTTTTTATGATTTTTTGTGCATCATCCCATTTCGTGACATGCAGCCACTTAAGCGCCGACGCCGCAGCTTTTGATCGAAGCTCGGACAGACGCGGCCCCCGAAAACCCCCTTTATCCCCCTTATCAGGGGGATAGAGTAGGTGCACCTCCCCCACGCCAAACGCATCACACGAACGCAAAATCGCGCCAACGTTGTGCGGATCATCCACGTTTTCGATGATCACCATCAAATCCGGCTGGCGCTTGGCGAGCACGGTTTCAATTTTCTTTTTTCGCGCTGGGGTCATGTTAGATATTACGCCTTATTCGCAAGCTATTTGTCAACACGCTCACGCTCGAGAACGCCATGGCAAGGCCCGCGATAATCGGATTGATGATGCCGAGCGCCGCGAGCGGGATGCCAATCACGTTATAGATAAACGCCCAAAATAAATTTTGTTTGATCGCAGTAAACGTGCGACGAGCGAGACGCAACGCATCCACAGCTTTTTGAGGGGATCCTCCCATGAGCACAATCTGCCCGGCGGCAATTGCCACATCCGTGCCTGTGCCAACGGCGATCCCAAGATTTGCCTGTGCGAGTGCGGGCGCGTCATTCAACCCGTCGCCCACGAATGCGACGTGATGCCCCTCATCCTGCAAACGCTTTACCTCTTCTGATTTGCCGGTCGGCGAAATTTCCGACAATACGCGTGTGATCCCAAGCGACAATGCCACCGCTTCTGCTGTGGCGCGATGATCACCCGTGAGGAGAACAACCTCAATTTTGCGACGTTTAAGTTCCGCGATGGCAGTTGCCGCATCATGCTTCACTCGATCTTGCGCGGCAATGAGTCCGATCAAGACTGATCCGCGAGCGACGAGTATCACCGTTTTCGCTTGTTGACGCAATGTTGCAAGCTGATCTTCAAACGCTTTAGTAATGATCACTCCGGCTTCTCGCAAATATTTTTCCGTACCCAAACGCACCATCTCATTTCCAACCCGCGCCTCAATCCCCTGTCCGGGAATGGCACGAAAGTCGTTCACCTTTTCGGCGCTCACTTGTCGCTCAACGGCTGCTTGCAACACCGCCGTGGCCAATGGATGTTCGGAAGCTTCCTCAAGACCTGATGCGATCGCTAGGAGCTCGACTTCACTCGTGCCTCCGACGGGGATAATATCTGTCACGCTCGGTTTGCCTTCGGTCAGCGTTCCGGTTTTATCAAAAATCATCAGATCAATTTTCCGCGCCGCCTCAAGTGCTGATCCATCTTTGACCAAAATTCCTTTTTTCGCGCCTGCGCCCGTTCCCACCATGATTGCTGCCGGAGTTGCAAGTCCCATGGCGCACGGACAGGCGATGATGAGCACGGCCACGGCATGACGGATGGCCTCTGCGGGCTCATGCGTCACCGTGAGCCATGCGATAAATGTCAGCACTGCCAGCGTGATTACCGTTGGCACAAACACGCTCGACACTCGATCCACCAATTTTTCCACCGGTGATTTTGTCGCGAGCGCGTGCTCAACCGTCGCCACAATCGCATCAAGCGCAGATTTTCCCGGCTCCACCGTAACTTCGATCGTGAAGGAACCGGTTTTATTAATGGTCGCGCCATACACAACGTCACCAACATGTTTTTCAATGGGAATCGCTTCACCGGTCAACATGGATTCATCAACGGATGAAGAACCGTCCACGATCTTACCGTCGATGGGAATGCGCTCGCCGCTTTTGACGAGACAACGATCGCCAAGACGCAAAACATTTGGATCCACGTCCTCGCTTGATCCGTCCGCCTTGATCCGATGCGCAAGTTTCGCGTGAAGATTGAGGAGCGCCTGAATGGCTGTGCCCGCTTTTTGCCGTTGACGAGCTTCCAAAAATTTTCCCAATGACAAAAAGAAAATGATGATCCCCGCAACTTCAAAATATACATCTTCGCCGCGGATAAGCGCGTAGGTACTCCAGAGAAGCGCGGATCCGGTGCCGACCGTCACGAGCGTATCCATATTCGCGCGGCCATGCTTGAGTTCGTTCCAAGTTCCGAGATGAAACTTCGCGCCAACCTTGACCACGAGATACCACGTGATGACCGCAATCAAAACATCCCACGCCGGCCGACCAAATATCATTCCGATTTTCGGCATCACAAACATAGTCACAAACAATGGAATAACCAAAATCCCGGCGACGATCAACCCTCGTTTCGATACATATCCTTGGTGTTCCGTGTGATCTTCAGAAGGCTGAGCCTTCGAGGGTCTGACCGAGTACCCCGCGTCTTTTACTGCTTGTGCAAGCGCATCATCTGACGCGCTTGTTTCATTATGCGTGACGGTCGCACGTTCCATCGCATAATTCACAGATGCCTCTTCGACGCCTGCCACTTTTTTAAGCGCGCGCTCGATCGTCAAAGCGCATGATGCACAATGCATCCCCTGAATTTGAAGAGTTGTTTTCATAATCAAGAATTAGGCACGACCACGATCTGTCCACGGAACATGCCCATGGAGCAGCTGAATGAGTAGGTGCCGGGTTGGGAGGGAGCTTGAAATTCTATAGTGTTGATTCCGGAAGTCAGGAGCTGCCGAATACCTAATTGACGTGATTGGAGAACGGAAAGACAACCCGCGCCCTTGCTCGCATCAATTTCCCAACGTGTGGGCACGCCCGCACGAATGGTAAAACGATTTGGTAAATACCCTTTGACATAATTTGCGTCCACAATCATCTGCATGGCTTGGCTGTGACCGTCATACGTGACATACGGATCTTGAGAGGCTTGAACACCTTGAGTGCCAAACTCGGGAAGCGACAAGGGATAGCCGGCCATGGTAAATCCGTTTTGGATATTCCATAAGCCGAGAACGATGACGAGCGCGCCAGAAAACTGAAAGAAAAAATTTCCCAGCTTTCCCTTGAGCGAACTCGATGCCCAACCTAGAGCGAAGAGCGCGGGAGCCGTGCCAAGCGCGAATGCGAAAAGCAAACTTGCACTCGTGACAAAACTTCCGGTCGTAAGTGCGTATAGTTGCAGTGCTTGCGTGAATCCGCACGGCAAAAAGAAAGTGGCGGCGCCAAGTGCCATGGGCATGATGGGGTGTTCCTTGCCTTCCGCGTCCATGATGCGGTGCGCAATACTGTTTGGCACGCGCGGCATAAGACGCTTGAGCCAACGTGGCGCGAGCTGCAACATCTCAAGTCCCATCACGAACATGTAGAGCGCGGCCGCGATAGTGATCAAACCGGTGATGAGTGGCGAAGGTGACAACGCTTTTCCTAGAAGGCCGATCAGCCCGCCTAGCAATCCGTATGAGACCAAGCGACCGATGATGAAGAGTGCCACGGGACGCAGATGGTCAACTCGCGTAGCGCTCCCGTATCGCTCATTGAATTTTGCGGCCGATGAAAGCAACAATCCACCGGAAACCGCAATGCAAGAAGAACTTGCGGCCACGAGACCTAAAACGAACACCGTCCAGACACCGACGCCAACGCCCAAAGACACTTGTGGTTTAAGTATTCCCAAACGAGAAAAAACAAAACCAAAAAAGAAAACCAAAACAAACAATCCGATGAGTTGAAGAATAGAAGGTCGTTTTTGAACCGAACACACGGATAAATCAGACATAAGACAAAATTAAAACAATAAATATATCCCCTCACTCAAACCTCCCCTAACCCCCGTAAAGGGGCGTGGCCCCCACGGGGCTTTACGCCCTCCTTCGCAAGGAGGGGGATCAAAAAATCTTTGGATTCAAAATGCCGCGGCGAAACGCTAACAACAACGCGGGCGCTGCGATAAAAATTTTCTGACGATAAAAAAATGGTTTTAAGAAAAATTGGTCCGGTGATATCTTGAAAGAGATGACGAGCCACAACGCCAAAATTACAAACGTGATACTGACGATCGTGCGTGATGCTACCGCGGGGAAAAGTTGAAAAAAAGAAGCTTGATGTTGCGCCAGATTAAAAGGACAATTGGTTTGGTTCGATGGACAGTCTGTCATGTCCATCGGCATCATCGTATAACGACAAAAATTGAAAAACGTGACGCTCACGAGCGCACACACGAGGACGATTCCGAGCGTACGATTCTTCATATTAACCTTGTTTTAAGATACGCCGCGTTTCTTTTTTATACAATTCGACGGCAGGCTGATCGAATGCGTTGACTTTTAGCAATTTTCCCAAAAACATCGTCTCGATCATTTTGAATTGCAAAAAGCCACCCAAGCTGCGTAAAGAAAGATCAGGTAAAATCGTTTCCGTGAAAGGCAGCTCTTCATTCCGACAGGCTCGTTTTGCGCCGTGCAAAATAGCCTGCATGATTTTCTGCGCTGATTGACTCGGTAGCCCTTCGACGAGACCGCGAAAAAATAACGATCGTGGCAGCTTAACATCGTGCGTAGATTTTTCCGCCCACACGAACGTCGAAAACTTATCTCTCGGCCCTCCATACAACAGTTGAGCAACCGAATGGAGATCCGTCGAACCAATCGTAACCGTCGGCGTCATCCCCTTGCCATTTTTCCCAAGACTTTCAGCGATCAACTGCCGCACCCATTTGCCCAGCGTTTCCAATTCCGGATGAAAAAAGAAATGATCATAGATCGTGCGATCATGTTTCAAATGATGAAAGATGATCGACGCAGACACGGCCGCGTCCCGCTGTGGCATCTCTCGCGCGCCTCGGCACAGCTCTTTGACATCCAAACCGACAGCAGCCAAAGGGAATAAACCGGCGGCGGTAAACACCGAATACCTTCCTCCTACCATTTTTGGAATTGACAAACGAGCCATCTCTCGAGCTTCCGCTAAGTTCCACAATTTTGATCCGACATCGGTGGTGATTACAAACCGATCAGCTGCATTTTTAAATCGTCGCTTCATCCAACCCATAACCCATTCCGCATTGGCCACGCTTTCCGTCGTCGTACCCGATTTGCTGATGACATTGATGAGCACTTGATCGGCATGTTTGATCTCGCGCTTAAAAAATCGAGAAAACGCAAATAAAAATTCCGGATCCGTGGTATCTAAAAATAACATTTTCGGAAAACGCTCTTCCATCAAACCATCGAACGCTCCATACATCGCGTCATAAATCGCTTTGGCTCCCAAATTTGATCCGCCAATGCCGATGACAATCACGTACTTCAATTTTTTGTTGACTTTTGCCGCCCTCATCTTCAACACACGATTGATGAGCCCGCGATCAAATGGCAATCTTGCAACATCGTCTTGTATCAAAGACGGATCAAGGCGTTTCACAAGCTTCGACAATGCCGATCGGAGGACAAGCGCCGAAGGTTGAAAGAGAAATTTCATAAAAAAGGTACGCCTATGATACCGTATTGACATTCCTTCGTACAACTTACTATCATAAAGATAGAAGGTGAGCCAATCTCACCTTGAGAAAAAGGAGCCCGCCATGCAGATCGCCCACCAAAAGGATCTTCCCCTGCCTCCCGGCATTGGCATCACCGCGCCGGCCATCGGCTCTCCGATGCCAGAACCGATGATGGTTCCCGAAACCGCGCCGGACGTGACGGTCGACGAGGAAGAGCCACTCATCCGCAGGCGTCACGATGCCGGCATCCCGATGAACGACCCGAGCTCCGTCTTCTGACACCCGTTCGACGCACCCCTCTCCCCGATCGGAAAAGAATTTCCGATCGTTTTTTTTCCTGATTTACTGTTTTCCTGTTTTCATGTTTTAATGTTTCCGTATGAAACTCAAAATCGTCAATGCCGCAAAGATTCGCAACACCATTGATACGGACTTCCACGGCGTGGGTTCGCATGGGGATTATCCGTACATCCCGCTTGACGAGTTGTGGATTGACAGCTTTTTGAAAAATGAAAAAGACTTGTTTTTGAAATTATGGAAATTGGAACGCTCCATGCGGGGAAAATCATTTCGCATGATCAGGGAAAAAGCGAAAAAAACTTTTACGCTTCCAAAAAAAGTAAAAATTGTGGTTACGAAGAGTGTCAAAAAAGGTGAGCTGACAATCCGCTATGTGAATGGCGCCTCGGTGCGCGCCGCACTTGATCCTTATTTTTTGCTCGCCGGTCATCATTTGGTCTATTCCTCAATTCCCAAAAAAGAAATTTGGATTGACGCGAACATCGATCCCAAAGAATGGAAATATTGGTTGATCCACGCGCTCCATGAACGCGAACGTATGATGCAGGGCATGACACACGATGACGCACACGATTTTGCCCTGGCGGCACAACGCATGACCAGACGCAAAGACGGCGTAGCGGAATTTTTGAGAGGATAGGGAAACTTTCCGTCTCAGTTCCGTCTCAGTTCTGGTTATCCACACCGATTGAACTCACTAAGCCCCTGCGGTGCTCGACAGGGGATTTTCAAATCAGAACTGAGACGGAACTGAGACGCGGGGATGATCGAAAAATCCCCCTGATAAGGGGGTGGGGGGTTCCGATCGAAAAAACAAATAAAAAAAGAGCCGGGGCGGAGCGCCACGGCTTTCGAAGAGAGGAAAAAGTGCGACCGCTAGCCGCCCCGCGAGCGAGACTCTCCTTGAACAGACGATTCGCCACCGGTTAGAGTGGGTACTTTCTGCCTTGGATAATCTGCCCGCGGGGGGCTGCAGCCGGGGTCGGGAGGTGAGTCCCAAGGAAGTGCGTGAGCACATCCCACCCCTTTCGACCAAGAGCTCTTGCGAGTTCCGGGCCGAACCATGAGTTCCACACTGCGCGGCTACGCAGCATTCTTTGCCGTGATTCTCCTTTTGGGACGCTCACGGAAAGGGATTTTGGACGGGGGTGTTTCAACCCCTCTAACCTCATCCTAACTCACAGCGATCATACCACGATCTTTTCCCGACTCTGTAGTGAGAGACGGGCGTAGACTGGCCTGCCGGTTGCCCGACTGCCTGATCCATCGTGACTGATCTAGCTTAACCACCTTGCACCGC
>Ga0209515_10006596_pt1 | contig 14352 bp, 14 predicted proteins | sample Subgroupgradi54m_FD_187454 | JGI IMG/M metagenome (GOLD analysis project Ga0209515, IMG submission 187454) | Subsurface groundwater microbial communities from S. Glens Falls, New York, USA - GMW60B uncontaminated upgradient, 5.4 m (SPAdes)... ...
CGCCGACGGCCCGTTCCGGGGCGAAGGGAAGGGCGTCGAGGCGGCCATCCAGATGTGGGACGTCCGGGGGCTGCGCGGGGAGGTCCCGCTCGCGCTGCCGTCGCCGGCGCGCGACCTGGTTCCGCTCGCGCGGCCGATACCGGCGCGCGTGCGGCTGATCCACGCCAAGCAGATCGACGCCGAGGTCCACCCGGCCGATCTGCTGCGCCTCGGGTCCTCGGTCGCCGAGGTCCGGTCCGCGGTTCCGCTCCCGGTCTTCGGTGACGCGCAGGTGTCGTTCGCGTGGGAGGACGGCACGGCCGCTGCGCTCGACGGGAAGGTGATGGGCGCCTCCGGGCCGGGAGGCGTCATGGTGCGGTTCGGGGGACTCGACTGGGCCACGCGCGCGCGACTCCTGGCCCTGGCTCGATCGCGAGCGTGATGCCCGCGGTCACTCGTGCCTCTCACGTGGTTCACACAACGGAGCGGATCGGTATGAGGGATTCCTGCGCGCGGCTGGCACTGGTGGCGCTGGTCCTGAGCGGTGGCCTCGGCCGACCGGCGGGCGCCGGCGACGCGAAGGTGACCGTCGAGCAGGTCCGCGCGGTCATGAACACGACGCGGAACCTGAGCGGCCGCGACCTGCGGGGGATGAACCTGACCGGGCTCGACCTGAGCCGCGTCGACCTGCGGGGCGCCGCGGCGGACGCGAGCCAGGCCAACCTGAGCCAAGCCGACCTGCGGGGCGACGACGACCTCACGGAGGCGAACCTGCGCGGCACCGAGCTGCGCGAGACCGTGATGCCGCCGTTCCCTATGGAGCTGCCGGCAAGACGATCGCTATTTCACAAGACCAAGGATGCACATTGGGGGACGACCGTAACCGGTCCCGCTTGGCGCCTGCTGCGCCGCCAAGAGGGTGTTTTCATGGAATTGACTTCGCGCTCAGCGAATGTTCTGCGAAAATTGGTTGGCTAACCGTCGCCATGCAGCGCACGTTGGGGCAGCAGAAGCAAGGATCTTGGTGATGGCTGAGACGGAGGTCTCGATGCTCGTGAAGCAGATCGAGGATCGCCTGTTCCCCGGCCTGGGCCTCGACGTGTGGGAGCGCGCCGTCTACTGGCACCTCTTCCGGCGGACGCGCATCGACGGATGCGACAGCCTCGTGGTCGGACTGGATTCCTTAGCGGGGGCGACCGCTATGTCGACGACGAAGCTTCGTGAGACGCTGCGCTCTATGCAACGCAAGGGCTGCATTTCGATCGATGAGCGCTCTCGCATTGGTCATTCCGTTCGGGTGCTACTGCCAGAGGAGATCCCGGGCCTCCCCGTGCCCGGGACCCCAGCGGAAGCAGTGGACATTGAGACTCTTGATCTCTGCCTCGGCCGTCAGTTCGTCGCGCCACTGCTCCAACGCGAGGAGAATCGTTGCTTCTATTGCCTGGTGGCGCTTACGACCGATTCGACGGTGCTCGACCACGTTGTCGCTCAGGTAAACGGAGGCGACAACTCCTACCGCAACGTCGTCGCGTCCTGCCACACGTGTAACGCCCGAAAGCAGGCGGCCGCGGCAGACGACTTTCTTCGCGCGCTCTATCGAGATGGCCTTCTGTCCCAGGCCGATCTCCACGATCGACTGGAGCAACTCAGACTGCTGCAAGCGGGCCAGCTGGTTCCGAATCTCTGATGCGACCCGCCCTGCCCAACAGCTGCGGACGGACGGCGCTCCGCGCCGCCGCTGAACCTGCGTGTTGCCGGCGCAGCGGGAATCGCCGGGAGGAGATGATGCCCCTGGGGGCGCCGCTCAGGTCCACGCCGCGCCGCGCAGGTCGAAGCCGGCCAGGCGCCCTGCTCAAGGGACGACCGCTCAGGTCACGTGTGCTGAAAGCAGGCCGAGCCCCGCGGACCTCCGCCACACGGCGCTGAGGGGTGCCGTCCTGGCCGACGCCGACCTCGACGGGGCCGACTTCACGGGCGCCGACGCCAGGGAGGCCCGGGACCTCGGGGGCGCCCATCACCGCGAGCGGGCGAGAGGACTCGACTTCTGACGGGGGCTCCGGCTTCTTGCGCCGGTAGGACGGCTTCGGTATGCTCAGGCGGGGTCTTTGAAGGAACTCTTCAAGGGCGACGCGAGAGTGGCGAAACTGGCAGACGCGCTGGACTTAGGATCCAGTGGGCGCAAAGCCCTTGGGGGTTCAACTCCCCCCTCTCGCACCAGCTGAGCGATCCCTCAGCCCGCATCGCCAACCGCCGCGCGCCGGGTCAGCCGTGGCGTATCGACACCGACGACCGACGGAGCGGGAATGAAGATAGACGTCGAGCAGCTCGAAGCGTGCAAGCGCCGGATCTCGGTGGAGGCCCCGACCGAGGTCGTGCAGCAGGCGTGGGAGGCGGCCTACGGCCGCGTGCAGAAGGAAGCGCGGCTGCCGGGATTCCGCAAGGGCCACGTCCCGCGCAACCTCGTCAAGCTGCACTTCGCCGACGACGTGCGCCGCGAGGTGGCCCAGCGGCTGATCCCCGACGTCTACCAGGAGGCCCTCGCCCAGACCCGGATCGAGCCGCTCGACGAGCCGCACCTCCACGACGTGAAGCTCGAGGAGGGCGCGCCGCTCAGCTTCACCGCCGAGGTCGAGGTGAAGCCCGAGATCACGCTCGGCGAGTACAAGGGCCTCGCGGTGCGCCACACCCCCGCCCCCGTCACCGAGGAGCAGGTGGACGAGACGCTCGCGCGCATGCGCGAGAGCCAGGCGGAGTTCCGGGCCGTCGACCGCGCGCCGGCAACCGGCGACCTCGTGATCATCGACTACACGCTCGCCCCCGAGGGACTGCCCCCCGCCCAGGAGACGGGCTACGCGTTCGTCGTCGGCGACGGCTCGGTGATGTCCGAGATCGACCAGGCGGTGGCGGGGATGAGCGGCGGCAGCGAGCGCGAGGTCGGCGTGCGCTTCCCCGCCGATCACCGGCGCGAGGGCCTGCGGGACCGGCCGGGCACGGCCCGGATCAAGCTCGTGGAGGTCAAGGAGAAGGTGCTGCCGGCCCTCGACGACGGGTTCGCCCGCAGCCTCGGCGACTACCCGACCGTGGACGCCCTGCGCGCCGCCGTCCGCGAGCAGCTCGAGGCCCAGCGCGAGCAGGAGAACCGCCGGGCCCGGGAGGACGCGGTCGCGGACGCCCTGCTGGCGCGTCACGAGCTCCCGGTGCCGGAGGCGCTGGTCATGCGCCACATCGCCCTCCTGGTCGAGCACGCCCGCGAGCGCATGCGCCGCCAGGGCGTCGATCCGGATCGCGTGCAGTGGGACTACAATAAGCTCGTCCAGGAGCTGCGACCGGGCGCGGAGAAGACGGTGCGGCGCACCCTGCTCCTCGACGCGGTGGCCGAGGCCGAGAAGCTCGCGCCCGGCGAGGCCGACGTCGAGGCCGAGATCGCCGCGATCGCGGCGCAGACGCAGCGCGCGCCGGCGGCGGTGCGGGGCATGATGGAGAAGAGCGGCGACCTGGAGGGCCTGCGCTTGCAGCTCCGCGAGAAGCGGGCCCTGGACTTCCTGATCCAATACGCGTCGATCACGGCCTAGCACGGCATGGCAAGGAGAGGCCCGATGGCATTGGTACCGATGGTGGTCGAGCAGACCCCGCGCGGCGAGCGCGCGTACGACATCTTCTCCCGGCTGCTGAAGGAGCGGATCATCTTCCTGCCGACCTTCATCGAGGACGAGCTGGCGAACCTCGTCATCGCCCAGATGCTGTTCCTCGAAGCCGAGGACCCCGACAAGGACATCTACCTGTACATCAACTCGCCGGGCGGGTCGGTGACGGCCGGCATGGCGATCTACGACACCATGCAGTACGTGAAGCCGAACATCGCCACGATCTGCATGGGGCAGGCGGCCTCGATGGGGGCGCTGCTCCTGTGCGCGGGCGCCAAGGGGAAGCGCTTCGCCCTCCCTCACGCGCGCATCATGATCCACCAGCCGCTCGGCGGCGTGCAAGGGCAGGCCACGGACATCGACATCCAGGCCAAGGAGATACTGCGGATGCGCGAGGAGCTCAACCGCATCCTCGTGCACCACACCGGCCAGCTCATGGAGAAGATCGAGCGGGACACGGACCGCGACTTTTTCATGACGGCCGAGCAGGCGAGGGACTATAGAATCGTCGATGCGGTGATCTCGTCGAAGCCGACGACCCGGCCGGTGACCGAGGAAGCGGCGCTGGCGGCGGCCGCGGCCCAGAAATAGGGAGCAGGAATGGCCCGCACGCGAGAGGGAAACGGCGCGCTCAAGTGCTCGTTCTGCGGCAAGAGCCAGAACGACGTGAGGAAGCTCATCGCCGGTCCCACCGTCTACATCTGCGACGAGTGCATCGAGCTGTGCAACGACATCATCGCGGAGGAGTGGGAAGAGGAGAAGTCGCGGGAGATCCGCAGCCTGCCCAAGCCGTCCGAGATCAAGACGGCCCTCGACCTGTACGTGATCGGCCAGGAGCGCGCGAAGAAGATCCTGGCGGTGGCCGTGCACAACCACTACAAGCGCATCGAGGCCGGCGGCCAGACGGGGGACGTCGAGCTCCAGAAGTCCAACATCCTGCTGATCGGCCCCACCGGCTCCGGCAAGACCCTGCTCGCCCAGACCCTGGCCAAGATGCTGCACGTGCCGTTCACGATCGCCGACGCCACCACCCTCACCGAGGCCGGCTACGTGGGCGAGGACGTCGAGAACATCATCCTGCGGCTCCTCCAGGTCGCCGACTACGACGTCGAGCGGGCCGAGCGCGGCATCGTCTACATCGACGAGATCGACAAGATCGCCCGCAAGTCCGAGAACCCGTCCATCACCCGCGACGTCTCGGGCGAGGGCGTGCAGCAGGCCCTGCTGAAGATCCTGGAGGGCACGGTGGCCAACGTGCCGCCCCAGGGCGGGCGCAAGCACCCGCACCAGGAGTTCATCCAGGTCGACACCACCAACGTGCTCTTCATCTGCGGCGGCGCCTTCGTGGGCCTGGACAAGAGCATCGAGGCGCGGGTGGGGCGGAGCGGCATGGGCTTCGGCGCGGAGATCAAGAGCCGCGACGACCGGCGCCTGGGTGAGCTGCTGTCGATGGTGCAGCCGGAGGACCTCCTCCGCTACGGCCTCATCCCCGAGTTCGTCGGGCGCCTGCCCGTGGTGGCCACGCTCCACGACCTCGACGAGGGCGCGCTCATCCGGATCCTCCGGGAGCCGAAGAACGCCATCATCAAGCAGTACCAGAAGTACTTCGACCTCGAGAAGGTCCGCCTGAAGTTCACCGACGACGCCGTCGCGGCCATCGCCCGTGAGGCCATCAAGTGCGGGACGGGCGCCCGCGGCCTCCGCGCGATCCTCGAGGAGGTCATGCTCGAGATCATGTACGACCTGCCCTCGATGGAGGGGCTGAAGGAGTGCCTGATCACGCGCGAGGTCATCCTGAACCGCGAGCGGCCTATCCTGGTCACGGAGCCGAGAGAGCAGAGCGCCTGACCGGGCCGCGGTGCCGCTGTATGTCGTGGCCACTCCGATCGGCAACCTCGAGGACGTCACGCTGCGCGCGTTGCGCGTCCTCAAGGACGCCGACCTGATCGCCTGCGAGGACACGCGTCGCACCCGGGCGCTGCTGACCCACTTCGGGATCTCGACCCCGACCACCAGCTACTTCGAGCACAACAAGCTCCGCAAGGGGCCGTACCTGATGGGCCTCCTGCGCGAGGGCAAGTCGGTCGCGCTCGTCACGGACGCCGGCACCCCGGGGATCTCCGACCCGGGGTTCCTGCTCGTGCGCGACGCCCGGGCGGCCGGCCTCCCGGTCGTCCCCGTTCCCGGCCCCGCGGCCGTCACCGCCGCGCTGTCGGTGGCTGGCGTTCCGGCCTCGCGGTTCGTGTTCGAGGGCTTCCTGCCGATCAGGAGCGGCCGCCGGGGACGCCGCCTGCGCGAGCTGCTCGCCACGGAGATGACCGTGGTGCTCTACGAGTCCCCGCACCGCATCGCGGCCACGCTGGAGGCGATCCGCGAGGTGTTCGGCGAGGTCGAGCTGCTCGTCGCCCGCGAGCTGACGAAGCAGTTCGAGGACATCGCGCGGGCGACCCCGAGCGCACATCTCGAGCGTCTCGCCCAGGCCGGCCGCGCCCGCGGCGAGTTCACGCTGGTCATCCCCGCCCCGCGCTGAATTCTTCCTCCTCGAGGAGTGAAGCGGCGGTACGGCTGTTCGAGCGCCGGCTCCGCCGGCGCAAAGTCGGTTCTGAGGCCTCGGAGGGGCCGTCAAGGCCCCCTCCGACTATCGAGCGCCGGCTTCGCCGGCGCAATCCCAAGGGGGGAGGTTCGGAAGGGGGGCGGAACCCCCCTCCGAGTAAGATGTATACTCGACTGTCCATGAGCATCCCGAAGGCGTTGACGATCGCCGGATCCGACTCCGGCGGAGGAGCCGGCATCCAGGCGGACCTCAAGACGTTTTCCGCGTTCGAGGTGTTCGGGATGAGCGCGCTCACGGCGGTGACCGCGCAGAACTCGCTCGGCGTGCACGGCGTCCACGAGCTGCCGCCCGAGTTCGTGGCGCGCCAGATCGACGCGGTGCTCGGCGATTTCGGTGCCGACGCGGTGAAGACGGGCATGCTGGCCTCGGCGCCCATCGTCCGGGCGGTGGCGGCCCGGCTGCGGGCGCACTGCGTCGAGCGGCTCGTGGTGGACCCGGTGATGGTCGCGAAGTCGGGCGACCCGCTGCTCCAGCCCGACGCGCGGGGCGCGCTGATCGCCGAGATCCTGCCTCTGGCGCTCGTCGTCACGCCGAACCTCGACGAGGCGGCGGCGCTGGCCGGGATGCCGGTGGAGACGCCGGGCGAGATGCGGGAGGCGGCGCGCCGGATCCACGCGCTCGGCCCCCGCGCCGTCCTGGTGAAGGGCGGGCACCTCAAGACCGACGCCACCGACGTGCTGTGGGACGGGCGCGAGCTGATGAGCTTCGACGCCCCGCGCATCGAGTCGTCGAACACCCACGGGACCGGCTGCACGTTCTCGGCCGCGATCGCCGCCGGCCTGGCCCGCGGGCGCGCCCTGCCCGAGGCGATCCGCGAGGCCAAGGCGTACGTGAGACGGGCGATCCGGGAGGGCGTCCAGCCGGGGCACGGCGTGGGGGTCCTCCGGCACTTCATCGGGGAATGGTGAGGCGAGATGCCGCGTAATCCGGAGAGAGAGAGCATGCCGTTCCTCGAGCACCTCGGGGAGCTGCGCAAGCGCATCATGTGGTCGCTGGTCGCGGTCATCGTGGGGCTCGCCATCGCGCTGAACTTCACGGACCGGCTCATGAAGTTCGTGCGCCGCCCCTTCGAGGTCGCCGCCCCCGGCCAGAAGCTGGTGTTCCTGACCCCCACCGAGGCCTTCTGGGTCTACATGAAGGTCGCGCTGATCGCCGGCATGGTGCTCGCGCTGCCGGTCGTGCTCTACCAGATCTGGGCCTTCATCGCGCCCGGCCTCCACGCGCACGAGAAGCGGTACGCGGTGCCGTTCGTCATCATCGGCTCCGTGTTCTTCCTGCTGGGAGCCTCGTTCGCCCAGTTCGTGGTGATCCCCTTTGCCATGCGCTTCCTGGTGTCGTTCCCGGGCCCCGACCTCGCGCCGATGATCTCGATCGGCTCCTACGTGGACTTCGTGCTGAAGTTCACCCTCGCCTTCGGCGCCGTGTTCGAGCTGCCCGTGATCATCACGCTGGCCTCCCGGATGGGGCTCATCACGCCGCAGTTCCTGGCCAAGAACCGGAAGTACGCGATCCTCGTCAACTTCATCATCGCCGCGGTGCTCACGCCGACGCCGGACGTCTTCAACCAGACCCTCATGGCCGGCCCGCTGATCGTGCTCTACGAGCTCGGGATCATCTCGGCGCGGCTGTTCGGGCGCCCGGCGTCGCGGGTGGCGGCGGAGGCGGCGGAGCAACGGAGCTGATGAACGGCGCGGAGCTCCTGGTCCGCTGCCTCGTCGGCGAGGACGTCACCACGATCTTCGGCCTCCCCGGCGAGGAGACCCTGGCGCTGACCGACGTGCTCCTCGACTCCGGCATCCGGTTCGTCCCCTGCCGCCACGAGCAGGGCGCCGCCTTCATGGCGGACGTGTGGGGCCGCCTGACGGGGAGGGCCGGCGTGTGCCTGGCCACCCTCGGGCCGGGCGCCACCAACCTGATGACCGGGGTCGCCGACGCCAACCTCGACCGGGCGCCCGTCGTCGCCATCACCGGGCAGGCCGGGCGCGACCGCATCCACAAGGAGTCGCACCAGTACGTGAACGTGGTCGACATGTTCCGGCCGATCACCAAGTGGAACACGCGGCTCGAGCTGGCGTCGGTGATCCCGGAGGCGGTGCGCAAGGCGTTCAAGGTCGCGGAGGCCGAGAAGCCCGGGGCCTGCCACATCGAGCTGCCGGAGGACGTGGCCGACGAGACCGTCGACCCCGCCTCGGTGCCGCTCCTGGCCACGCGCCCGCGGCGGCCCTCGCCGGACCGGCCGGCGCTCCGGCAGGCGGCGGCCCTGATCGACCGCGCCCGGAGCCCGCTGCTCTTCGCCGGCAACGGGGTGATCCGCGGCAAGGCCTCGGTGGCGCTGCGCGAGTTCGCCGGGCGGACGGGCATCCCCGTCGCCAACACGTTCATGGCCAAGGGCTGCCTGCCGTGGGATCACGACCTCGCCCTGGGGACCGTCGGCCTCCAGCTGCGGGACGCGATCTCCTGCGGCTTCGACCGGGCCGACCTCGTGATCGCCGCGGGCTACGACCCCGTCGAGTACGCGCCCCGGCTCTGGAACCCCGACCGCAACAGGACGATCGTCCACATCGACTTCACGCCGGCCGAGGTCGACGAGCACTACCAGCCCGCGGTCGAGGTCGTGGCCGACGTCCGCGAGGCCCTCGACCTGCTGCGCGACCTCGTCAGCGTGCGCCGCGATCCCACGCCGGCGCGGGCGCTGCACGAGTGGATCCTGGGCGAGCTGCTCCAGGGCGCCGCCGACGACGGCTTCCCGGTGAAGCCCCAGCGGATCCTCGCCGACCTGCGCCGGGTCCTCGGCCCCGACGACATCGTCGTGTCGGACGTCGGCGCCCACAAGCTCTGGGTGGCGCGGCTGTTCCAGGCGATGAACCCCAACACGGTCGTCATCTCGAACGGCTTCGCCTCGATGGGGGTCGCCCTCCCCGGCGCCATGGCCGCGAAGATGCTCTACCCCGAGCGCCGGGTGGTCGCAGTGGCGGGCGACGGCGCGTTCCTGATCAACGTGCAGGAGCTGGAGACGGCGGTGCGGCTCGGCCTCGCGGTGGTCGTGCTGATCTTCCGCGACGACGCCTACGGCGTCATCCGCTGGAAGCAGCTCTCCCGCTACGGGCGCGAGTCGGGCGTGTCCCTGGGCAACCCGGACTTCGTGCGGCTCGCGGAGGCGTTCGGCTGCCGGGGCGTTCGGGTCGAGAGCGCCAAGGAGCTGGTCCCGGCCCTCGAGAGCGCCTTTGCCGGCCCGGTGCCCTGCATCATCGACGTCCCCGTCGACTACCGCGAAAACCTGAAGCTGACCGAGCGCCTCGGCCAGCTCGTGTGTCCCCTCTGATGGTGCGAGGCGCCAGCCGAGCCTCCCTGTCGCAAGCCCCGCGCTGTCGTGCGAGCCGCCGCCCGCAGTTCGAGCCGAGCGGTGTCGGAGGCGCACGCCCACCGCGAGGCGAGGCCCGAGTGGATCGAGACGAGCCAAGATTTCGAGAATGGCGAAACCGGGCGGCGCTGGTGATGCGGGCGTTAGATCCACCTCCCAGACCACGTAGAGTGGAGCACTAGTGGACTTCGCAGCGCTGGATCTGCCCGAGCCCTTGATGCGCGGGATCCGCGAGGCGGGCTTCGTCACCGCCACGCCGATCCAGGAAGGGACGCTGCCCCTCGCGCTGAAGGGCAGGGACGTCGCCGGCCAGTCGCAGACCGGGACCGGCAAGACCGCCGCCTTCTTCATCGCCGCCTTCACTCGCATTCTGCGCCACCCGGTGCCGGGCTCGCCGTCGTCCGCCCCGCGCGTCCTGGTCATCGCGCCGACGCGCGAGCTGGTCGTCCAGATCGAGGCCGACGCGAAGGTGCTCGGGCAGTTCACCGGGCTCAAGATCCTCTCCGTGTACGGCGGCATCGACTACAACAAGCAGCGCGACGACCTGCGCGCGGGCTGCGACCTCCTCGTCGGCACGCCGGGCCGGCTGATCGACTACCTGAAGCAGCACGTCTGGTCACCCCGCCGCGTCGAGGTCCTCGTGATCGACGAGGCCGATCGGATGTTCGATATGGGGTTCATCGCCGACCTGCGCTTCATCCTCCGCCGCCTGCCCCCCGCCGAGAAGCGCCAGTCCTTCCTCTTCTCGGCCACGCTGTCCTTCCGCGTGCTGGAGTTGACGTGGGAGTTCATGAACAACCCCACCCAGATCACCATCGCGCCGAAGCAGAAGACGGTGGAGACGGTCGAGCAGGTGCTGTACCACGTGGGGCGCGAGGAGAAGTTCTCGCTGCTCCTGGGCGTGTTCCGCCGGGAGGGCGGCGACCGCATCCTCATCTTCACGAACACGCGCGAGGAGGCGCGGCGGCTCGAGGATCGGCTCACCCGGAACGGCTGGCTGGCCCGCGCGCTCACCGGCGACGTCGATCAGAAGCGGCGGCTGCGCATCCTCAACGAGTTCAAGGACGGCGAGCTCCCGGTGCTCGTCGCCACCGACGTCGCCTCGCGGGGCCTGCACATCGAGGGCGTCACCCACGTCGTCAACTGGGACCTGCCCCAGGACCCCGAGGACTACGTGCACCGGATCGGGCGCACGGCGCGCGCGGGCGCGGGGGGCAGGGCGATCAGCCTCGTGGACGAGGCGACCGCGCTGATGCTGGAGCCGATCGAGAAGTTCCTCGGCCAGAAGATCCCCGTCGACTGGCCCGATGACGAGCTGTTCCTGCCCGAGATCAAGGCAACCGCCGAGGAGCGCCGCCGCTACGCCGAGGAGAAGCGGGCACGCATGGAGGCCCGGGGGCGCGGCGACATCCGCGGCCACCGCCGGCCGCCGTCGGGCCCGGCCCGCGCGCCGGCTCCGAGAGCCCCGGCGCCCCCAGCGCCCCCCGGCGATGCCCGGCGCCCCCGGCGCCGGGGACGGGACGGCGGAGCCGCGCCGACGCCCTGATCATCCCTGACGAGCCGTCTCAGGCCGGCGTGGGCTGAACGACCGACGCCCGCGATCGCGGGCCGCCTCGTCCTCGTCGGGTGCCAGCAGCCGCTGGTAGGAGCGGAGCCCCGGGTCCATGGGCACGTCGTAGGCCATCAGCACGACGAGGAACTTCAGATCCTCGACGTGCTTGGCCACCACGACGAGGCAGACCGTGAGCGGCGTGGCGAGGAGCAGGCCCACGGGTCCCCAGAGCCACGTCCAGAACGCCACGGCGACGGGCAGCGGAGCGTGCCGGTCTGGAGGCCACTCCGACCAGCCGTGGCGGCAAGAAAGGTGCCGCTACGCGCCCCTCCGAGCTCAGAGCTTGTGGACGGGGAAGATCGTCTTCTGGATCAGCTCGACCTGGCGCTCGGCGTAATCGCGGGCGGCGCTCCGGCTCGGCTCGGGGAGCGGGGCGGGCTCGTCGGAGAGCGTCCGGGCGGTGAAGCGGAAGCGGCGGGCGACATCTGCGAACCCGGCCGGCAGCTCATCGGGGAGCCGGATGCCGTTCATCACGGCCCAGGCGGCGGTCCAGGCGCGCGCCACGTTCTGGAGGTCGTAGCCGCCGCCCCCGAGCGCGACCAGCCGCGGCGCCAGCGCGACGACTCGCTCCACCGCGCGGGTGAAGGCCTGGACGTTGAGGGCGAGGTGGGTGAGCGGGTCCGTGCGGTGCGAGTCGATCCCGAGCTGCGCCACGACCACGTCGGGCTGGAAGGCCTGGAGGAGTGGGGGCACGACAGCCTCGAAGGCGTGCAGGTACACCTCCTCGTCCGTGAAGGCCTCGAGCGGCAGGTTCACCGCGTACCCGGTGCCCGCGCCGATGCCCTGCTCCTCGACGCAGCCCGTGCCCGGGAACAGCCGCTCGCCCCGCTCGTGAGTGGAGATCGTCAGCACCGCGGGGTCGGCGAAGAACGCGAACTGCACCCCGTCGCCGTGATGGGCGTCGATGTCGACGTAGGCCACGCGCAGGCCCCGCTCGCGCAGGTGGAGGATGGCCAGGACCGCGTCGTTGACGTAGCAGAACCCCGAGGCGCGCTCGGGCATGGCGTGGTGGAGGCCGCCGGCGAAGTGGAACGCCCGCGCGACCTCCCCGGAGGCGACGAGCTGGGCGGCCAGGAGCGAGCCACCGGCGGCGAGCTGGGCGGCCTCCCAGAGGCCGGGGAAGACCGGGTTGTCGCCGGCACCGAGGCCGTGGAAGCCGGCCCGCGCGGTCGGGCCCCCCTGGCTCGCCTCCTTGAGGACCTCCAGGTACTCCTTCGTGTGGAAGCGGCCGAGAGCCGTCTCGTCGGCGGGCGCCGGCGCCAGCACCTTCGCCTCGGCCAGGCTCGTCAGGCCGTAGGCCTCCATGAGGCGCCACGTCAGCCCGAGCCGCTCCATGCGCAGCGGGTGCTCGCGCCCGTAGTCGAAGCGGGCCCACTCCTCGGAGTGGACGAGCGCGGTCTTCATCGCGCCCGAGCCCGGCTGGCGGGGCGCCGGCCATCGGCGGAGGCACGCTCCCGGATCCAGTGGCCGCTCTTCCCGCCGGACTTCTCCAGGAGGCCGACCTCGGTGATCGTCACGCCCTTCTCGACCGCCTTCACCATGTCGTAGACCGTGAGGGCGGCCACGGCCGCCGCCGTGAGGGCCTCCATCTCGACCCCGGTCTTGTCCACCGTCCGCACCCGGGTCTCGATCGTCAGGGTGGACGCCCGCTCGTCGAGGTCGAAGCTCACGTCGACCCCGGTGATGCGGAGGGGATGGCAGAGGGGGATGAGGTCGGGCGTGCGCTTGGCCGCCAGGATGCCGGCCGTGCGCGCGACCCCGAGCACGTCGCCCTTCTTGACCTGTCCGGCCTTGATCTTCTGGAGGGTTGCGGGCTGCATGGACAGCACGGCGCGGGCGACGGCCTCGCGGGCAGTCTCCGCCTTCGCGGAGACATCGGCCATGCGGGCTTCGCCCTCGGGCGTGAGATGAGAGAGGCCACGGAACGACGCCTCCCTCATGGCGGACTTCCGATCAGGCCGTGACGCTATGACGCGCCTGGCGGAGGATCGCCTCCATACTGTCCTTGGCTATCAGCTTGAGCTTCTTCAGCTCGCTGCCCCGCCATTGCGCTTCTGATGTCGACGGGACCTGTCGGGTGAGCTCCTGTAGTTCCAGGTCGTGGGCGTGGTGCTCGGTGCGGAGGCGCCGGAACTCTTCGTTTTCGGCCGTCAGCCGCTCGATCAGAGCGTCCAGATCCATGCCGACCTCCTTGCGTTGCTCCCTTATAGCCAAAGCGTGAAAAGAAAGTCAAGCGATGGTGTCGAGCCGGATGAGGTGCGCGGCCGTGGCCTTGAACGCGGCGGTCACCGCCACGCCCTCCGCGAGCCCCAGGTCCTCGACCGAGCGGTGGGTGACGAGGGCGACGAGCGGGAAGCCGCACTCGACGACCACCCGCGCCTGGGGGCCGGCCGCCACCACCTGCGCGACGGTGCCCGCGAGGCGGTTCCGGGCGCTCGAGGCCGGACCGGCGGCGTCGCCGGCGGTGAGCGTCACGTCCTCTGGCCGGAGGCAGAGGCGCACCCGCTGCCCGGCGACGGCGGCAGCCACCACCTGGATCTTCTGCCCGCCGACCTCGACGAGCGCCACCCCACCCGCCTCGGACACGACGCGCCCCTCGACGATGGTCTCCACCCCGACGAAGCGAGCGACCTCGTCGGACACCGGAGCCCGGAACAGACGCTCGGGGGTGTCCGCCTGCACGATCCGGCCGCCCATCATGACCGCCACCCTGTCGCCGAGCGCCAGCGCTTCCCATCGATCGTGAGTGACCAGCACAGTGGTGATCCGGTCCTCGCGGAGGATTCCCCCCAGCTCAGCGATCAGCGCCTCACGCGTCGGCTGATCCAGCGCCGAGAACGGCTCGTCGAGGAGCAGCAACTCGGGCTTCAGGACGAGCGCGCGGGCGAGCGCCGCGCGCTGGGCCTCGCCCCCGGAGAGCGTCCGCGCCGGGCGATTCGCCAGCGCCCCGATCCCGAAGCGATCGAGCCACACGTGAACCCGCGATGCAATCTCGGCGGCCGCCACGTGACGGAACCTGAGCCCGAGGGCGACGTTCCCGAAGACCGTGTCGTCCACGAGGAGGGGGTCCTGAAAGACCGTCGCCATCCGGCGCCGCGCCTCAAGGACACCGCTTCCCGCTACCGTCTCGCTCTTGAACCGG
>Ga0209515_10006597_pt1 | contig 14352 bp, 12 predicted proteins | sample Subgroupgradi54m_FD_187454 | JGI IMG/M metagenome (GOLD analysis project Ga0209515, IMG submission 187454) | Subsurface groundwater microbial communities from S. Glens Falls, New York, USA - GMW60B uncontaminated upgradient, 5.4 m (SPAdes)... ...
CCCTGCGAAAGGTGGATCTCCAGGGATCCGATTGGGGAGGCTGGCGGAGTAAATCTTTATTCGTATGTGGGCAATAATGGGGTCAATTATTTTGATCCCCTTGGCTTAACCCCCAAAAAAGAATTCTCTAGGGGTAATCGTGGAAACAAGGATTTCCAGGATTATATGCACAAATGGAAGCAGGACCAAAATAGAGGCGGCCAAGACGAGGATTTCGGCTACGGGGATGAACAAGAGCAAAAGGCAGAGTGGGAGAGTAAAGGGTGTCCGAAAAAAACTGATCGTAATGCTGGAAAGTCCAAACATCGTGGGAAAGGAAAAGGTGGCTGGCCACCTGACTTCCCCTCTGGCCCCGAACCTGATATGCCTTCTGCTCCAGCTGATGCTACTAATGTGCCTGATAATTCGGAGTCTTCGGCTTCTCCCAGTCCAACTCCACCGTCCATTCCATCAACATCCGTTCCGGCCATGCCTGATGTTCCTTACATGCCACCCGTAAGACTTCCGCCTATCCGGATTCCTATGCCTGAACCTATTTTTGTGTTCCCATGAATTCACCATTTCAACTTTTTTTCAAAGGCAACAGATGCCGTGCATATTGAGGGCTTTTGGTAAAAATTTTGATGCGGCCAAATACGTGGAGAAATCTCCCTTCAAGGGAATCGAAAAATATCTCAAGGGTGAGCCAAGGTATCCATTTTCCAAGCCGGACGGTCCAAAGAATCGTGTATCTGGAATTATGGTAAGAGTGAGTTCGGGTGATTTTGACAACCTTCCAAGTCAAATCACTGATGCGATCCTTTTCGCGAAAAAATATTCCAAAGAACTAGGAAAGCTGGTTAACGTTAAGGGTGTTGAAACGGTTGCTTTCGATTTCGGTATCTACAAGCGGGATGTCATGGGGCAGTTCGATTATTTTCCCTCAGAGTTGCTGCTTCTCTTAGGGCGTTCGGGTGTGGGATTGGAGTTGTCGCAGTACGTTTTCAGCGATGATCCAAAAACAGGTCGACGAAAGAAAACAGGGACCAAATCTGCTTGAGGATCATCTGCCGCTCCATCGGTCGTAAGTTCTCGAACAGGTCTTGCGCCTTGGGATCAGCTTCTGCTTTTTTTTCGAGCCGAGTTGGCTTTTTGAATCCGTAGCGCTTGCGCCTGCTTGAGTAACGCCCGTTGGTCCGTGGGCGGCAATTCCTCGAATATTTTCCGCATCTTCCGGTCCCGGCTGTTCTTCGCTTGGCTGGCTTCGATTTTGATCGGAGCGGAACTCCCCGCACCATAAAGATCTTGTATCAGTACGCCTAGGAATTTGGCCAGCTCCGGAATCTTCTCGGCGGAAGGATTGCTGATCCCTCGTTCATAGTTGGTGATGGCGTATTGGGTGATGCCGAGCTTGTCGGCGAGTTGCGTCTGGGTCAATCCCGCCGCTTTACGGTATTTGCGGATATTTTCGGCCAGGTTCATATCCAAATATAGCACGGCTTTCCGCTCCCTTCGTTTTTGGCCTTGTCAAATACGATTACAGGTCGTAAGTTTATATTACGATCTGAAATCGTTTTTTCACCCTTGACAGGGTTCCACAAAAGGAGGCTTTGGATGGTGTACGAGATCGAAACGGGAGACGTGTTCCGGGCGGCCTACCTGGTCAGCCGGGGCGGGGCCGTGGTCAAGGCCACGGTGCAAGGAGCGGACCATGTGGTCCTGACCTTGAAGGGGGAAGACCTCGACCACGAGGATCTCCGTTACCGCACGGCGGCGGGGATGGTGGAACCGTTGCGGCTGAAAGAGAACCTGAACCGCCTGCGGGACTTGGTAAAGAAGACGCTCCATACCGTTGCCCACTACGACAGGAGATTCCCCCATGCCGCGCATCCCGCAACCTGACCTCGACCGCCTCAAGGCGGACCTCGACCTCGCGGCCCTCATCCGCGCCAAGGGCATCGAGCTCAAACCCCACGGCACGGCGGACCTCATCGGCCGCTGCCCGTTCCATAACGACAAGACCCCATCCCTTGTCGTGACCCCTTCCAAAGGCCTTTGGCATTGCCTTGGCGCGTGCCAAGCTGGCGGCGACATCCTCAGCTGGATCATGAAGGCGGAAGGCGTTTCCTTCCGCCATGCGGTGGAGTTGCTCCGCGAGGGCAAGGCCGCGACGTTGCTTTCCTCGGAGAAGATGGTCAAGGTGGCGACCATCCCCAAGCTGCCGCCGCCGGTGGCCCTGGATGCCGATGATCAAACCCTTCTCAACCAGGTCGCCGACTACTACCACCAGGCGCTCAAGGACGATCCCACCTCCAGCAAAGCTCGCGAGTATCTGCACAAACGCGGGATCGCCGACGCCGAAGCGGTGGCCGCCTTCCGCCTCGGCTATGCCAACCGCACGCTGGGCCTGCGCCTGCCGGACAAAAACCGCGAAGCCGGCGCGGCCATCCGCGGCCGCCTGGAAGCGCTTGGCGTGTTCCGGCAGAGCAGCGGCCACGAGCACCTGGCCGGGAGCCTCATCATCCCCATCCTGGACGCGCACGGGAACGTGCAGGGGCTCTATGGTCGCAAGGTGCTGGATAACTTGCGGCCCGGCACCGCCCCGCACCTGTACCTGCCGGGCCCGCATCGCGGCCTCTGGAACCCGGCCTCTTTGCATCAAAAGGAGATCATCCTGTGCGAAGCCCTGATCGATGCGCTTTCCTTTTGGGTGAACGGCTTCCGCAACGTGACCGCCGCGTACGGCGTGGAAGGCTTCACGGAGGAAATGCTCGCCGTCTTCATCCGCCACGGCGTGCAGCGGGTGTATATCGCCTATGACCGGGACGAGGCCGGGGACAAGGCGGCGGCGAAGCTGGCGGACAAGCTCTTGAGCGAAGGGATCGAGTGCTTGCGCGTTCTGTTCCCGCACGGCATGGATGCGAATGAGTACATCCGGAAAATCTTGCCGGCGGACAAGGCGCTCAAGGTACTGCTCCACGGGGCCGTGTGGCTGGGAAAGGGCGTGAAGCCCGTCGGGACGGAGCCGCCGGCCACGCGGGACACGCTGGAGGCGGAGGTGGTGCCGCTGCCCACGGGGGAGCGCGTGGACCTCGATACCGGCGAGGTGCTGGCCGATGAAACATCGGGCGACGAAGCGTCGGGCGCGGCGGAGCTTGCTTCGAGCCTGACGGCGCGCGCGCCCGTTGTCGTCCGCGAGGTGACGCTGGCGCAGGTCCGCGGGCGCTACCCGAACTTGAGCGACGCGCAAGCGCACCTGGTCGGGGAGCTCTGGGAGCTTCGCAAACAGCGCCTGGGCGAGGATACGCCGCTGCCGCCGTACCCGGAGGCGTCCTTTGAGGACAGCGTGGCCGCGCCGCCCGCGACTGCCGCCGCTCTCGCCTTCGTGCCGGGTGGAAGCGATGGCGCGCCTGCCGCCTGCCTGCCGCATACCCTCCACGGTGAGGACGTGCTTGTGACCCTGGGTGATCGCGCCTGGCGGGTGCGCGGGCTGCACAAGAACCTTGCCTTTGAGGTGATGAAGGTGAACCTGCGTGTTACCGTGGGCGAAAGATACTACATCGACCAGCTCGACCTCTACAACGCGAAACACCGGGAAAGCTTCGTGACCCACGCCGCCCCCGAGGTGGAAGAGAAGATGGATGTCTTGAAGCGCGACCTGGGCCGCATCCTGCTGCTCCTCGAACAGCTCCAGGAGGATAAAATCGCGACCACCCTGAGGCCCAAGGCCGCGGCCGCCTACACGCTGACGGCCGAGGAGGAAGCGGAGGCCCTGGCCCTTCTCAAAGCGCCGGAGTTGACCACCCGCATCGTCGAGGACTTGACCACCTGCGGCTACGTGGGCGAGGAAACCAACAAGCTCATGGGCTATCTGGCCGCCACAAGTCGCAAGATGGACGACCCCCTGCACCTCCTCATCCAAAGCAGCTCCGCCGCCGGCAAGAGCTCGCTCATGGACGCCATCCTGGCCCTGATGCCCCCGGAGGACGTGGCCCAGTACTCGGCCCTGACGGGCCAAGCCCTTTTCTACATGGGCGGAGAGACGCTACGCCATAAGATCCTGGCCATCGCCGAGGACGGCGGGATGGAGAAGGCGGCGTATGCCTTGAAGCTGCTCATGACGGACAAGAAACTGAAAATCGCCGCGCCGGGCAAAGACCCGGAGACCGGCAAGCTCGTGACCCAGACCTACAGCGTGGAGGGCCCGGCGGCGGCGTTCTACTCTACCACGTCCTCGGAGGTGGACGCGGAGTTGCAAAACCGGTGCATCACCCTGACCGTGGACGAGAGCGAGGGCCAGACCGAGGCCATCCTGAAGCTGCAGCGGTTCCAGCAGACCGCGGAGGGGAAGCAGACCAAGCGGCAGCGGGACCGCCTGCGCAAGCTCCACCAGAACGCGCAGCGGCTGCTCAAGGCCGTCGAGGTCGTGAACCCGTACGCCGCGTTCCTGACCTTCCACGTGAAGCAGAGCCGCCTCCGCCGCGACCAGATGAAGTATCTCGGGCTGATGAACACGCTGGCGCTGTTGCACCAATACCAACGGCCGCATAAGCGCGATGCGGACGGCGTGGCCTACGTGGAGGTGACGCTTACGGACATTGCCCTGGCCAACCGCCTGGCTGCGGAGGTGCTGGGGCGGACGCTCGACGAACTGGCCCCGCAGACGCGGCGGCTCCTAGAGCTCCTGACCGGCATGGTCGGCCGCATCGCGACGGAGAAGGAACTGGCGTGGCCGCTCATCCACCTCAGCCGGTGGGATATCCGTAAAACCACGGGATGGAGCGATACGGCGCTCAAGGTGCACCTCGCCCGCCTAGTGGAGATGGAGTACTTGGTCATTCACCGCGGTGGACGGGGCCTCACCTATGAGTATGAGCTCTTGTACCGGGGCGAAGGGGAAGGCGGCGGCCGGTTCCTGCTCGGCCTCCTTGGCGTGGAGGAGTTGCGGAAAAAGGCCCATGGCCATAGTTACGATATTGAGCGGTCAGGGGCAAATGGCCATCGGTCAGGGTCCGGTCCGGGGTCGGTCAGCCCCTGGTCAGGGGGTGGTCCGGGTGATACAAATACGCTTTCGACCAATAACAATAGGGTTGGTAACGAGGGTAACCCGCAAATCCAGGAAAATGCATATAGAGGCGAAAAAGAATCCGCGTCATACCCGCCCCTGCATCATAATCATAAGATCTCTTCTCCCTTAGTTGCTTCAGTGGCTTTAGCTGCTGGGGCCCCCTAACCATGGCCCGCAAGAAGCCGTCCACGGCCTTTCCGAGCCCGTCGCTGTATGCGAACGCGGGCACACTGCTGTTCTTCCTCGAACCGTTCAATAGCTGGCAGCGGGTGCGAGCGTTCTCGGAGGCGACGATCCGGCGGCGCACCGATCACGTGCGCCACTTCATCCGGTTCTGCGAGGAGCGGGGAGTCAACACGCCCGAGGAGGTGAGCCGGCAGGTGGTCGAGCGCTACCAACGGCATCTGTGCCATGCGCCGAGCGCGCGCAAGCAGGCACCGCTCTCCCTGTTCGGCCAGCTTCAATACCTGTATGCCCTGCGGGCCTTCTTCCGCTTCCTGTCCAAGGAGCGCCACCTGCTCTACAACCCCACCTCGGAGATGGAGCTGCCGAGGCCGGGGAAGCGCCTGCCGCGGCATGTGCTGACGCTTGAGGAGGCGGAGGCCGTGCTCGCAAGCGCAGACCCGGCGGGGGCGCTGGGGCTGCGGGACCGGGCCTTGCTGGAGATCCTCTACTCGACCGGCATCCGCCGCAGCGAGTGCGTGAACCTGAAGGTGTATGACCTCGACCTGGTGAACCGCACCGTGTTCATAAGGCAGGGCAAGGGTAAGAAGGACCGTATGGTGCCCATCGGGGAGCGGGCGGTATTGTGGTTGCAGAAATACCTGACCGAGGTGCGTCCGGAGCTGGTGCAAGAGCCGGACTCGCAGTTCCTGTTCCTGACACCGGTAGGGGAGTTCCTGGCACCGGACTACCTGACCGAGCGGGTGCGGTTCTACGTGGCCAAATCGGGCATCGGCAAGGAAGGGAGCTGCCATCTGTTCCGGCATACCATGGCGACCTTGATGCTCGAAGGCGGCGCGGACGTGCGCTATGTGCAGGCCATGCTCGGGCACAGCCAACTCTCGACGACGGAGATCTACACGCATGTCTCCATCCGCAAGCTCAAGGAGGTGCACGAGAAGACGCACCCGGCAAGGATGAAGGCGGCGGCCTCAATCGATCCGCCGGTGAATCAAGAGGAAGAAGAAAAGCCTTCTACCCCTTAGTCGCTTCTTCTTCCCCCGCCCACGCTTCGCGGCGCCCACCACCGCCCCCAGGGGCTCCCCCGCCATGCGATGGCAGTCTCGGGCGCGCAAGACGGTGCCGGGGTCGATACGCTGGCCGGGCCGGGCATCTCGCCAGCGTGATGCCGTGCTCGCGCACTTCGCGCGACATGCACCGCATCACTTCATCCGGCTCCATCCCCGACCCTGGTCCATCTGGCACCGCCTACCGTGTTTTGGGCTTTGCGTCCCATGCGCCCAAAGCACGGTCCGGCAGGGCCCTGCGGTACGTGCGGTCGCCGTGCGACCGCCCTTTACATAAGGTGTTTTACGCAAACTGCTGCCGTGGCCTTGCCACGGCCCAGTACGGCCGTGTCCCGGCCTTCGCGTAAAACACCTTATGCAAACCTCGGGTTCCACATACGCAGCCGCCGTTCCGGCGGCCGCTATGCTCCTGCCGGGCGCGCCCTTCTCTTCGTTCCGCCCAATACCAAAACCAATACAGCAGCTAAAGGAGGAAAGCCATGAACAACTTCGATCACCTGCAAACCATCCTGCGCGAACTCGACAAGCTCGAGGACAGCCTACGCACGCTCCGGGACTATGTGGAGCCCAAGACCAAGGCGACGGTGAACGCCGCGATCGGTGAGGCGCACCGGCTCCGGGATCACCTGTGGCAGGTGGATAAAGCCATGGAGCAGGAAGCGGGGCCGATGTGAAAGCCTTCTTCCCCTTAGTTGCTCAACCTGGCCGGCTCCGCGCCAGCGGAGGCGGCCAGGCCCTGACCAAGCAACGCCGGTGGGGCGAGGCAAACCCCTTGCATGGGCAGGCCGGGGCAGAGGCTTGCGGACGAGCGCTGGCGCCTGCCCACGCGGGTAAGGATGGCGGCTTAAGTTATCGGTGTTACGCGCGCGGGGCCTTCGCGCTTCCCAAGGGTAAGCGCGAAGGGAGGGGTTAAAGGAGGTGTTCGACGGAGATATGGAAGAGCTGAGAGAGCTTCTTAGCCTTGTCCGTGCTCACCTTGCGGCGGCCGTGCTCCCAATCGGAGACGTACTGCTTGGACACGCCGACCTTCTCGCCCAGCTCCTCCTGGGTTAACCCCAGGTTCTCCCGGTAGATCTGGATGCAGCTGCCGGGCGTGGCCCGCTTGTCCAATGCCTTGGCAAAGGCGGTCTCGAAGTAGTCGACGCTCTCCTCATCCTCGGCCTCAAGGTGCAGCTTGCGGCCGTACTCCTTCTTGAGCACTTCCATCATGAAGGGGGAGATCTCCCCCTGAATCCGGACATCAATATGGGGCGTTTTCACGACTGCCAGCATAGTACACCTCAATGGTCAAAATCTCTTTCTCGTATGTCCAGCACGCGACCCAGTGGAAGGACAGGTGGCAATGGTACTTGTTCCCGCCCAGGCTGCTGAAGTTCGGCCAGATCTTGGCGAGGGGTCCGTTCTCCCGTAGGTACTGGGTCAGGCGGTGGAAGCGGTCCTGCTGATCCTTCGGCATCTTCTCCAGGCCCTTCAAGGCCTTCTTGGTGACGCGGACCGGGTAGACCTTCTTCTCCACCTCTTTCAAGATACCCTTGGAAAGGGTACTCGTCAAGGTAAAAGTACCCTCTTGGGCTTCAGACTTTTGGGCTTCTCCGCCCGGGTGGGGCGGCGGCGGACGGCCTGGGCCCAGCCAGGGGCTGGGCTGGAACCGGGAAGTGCACCCAAGATGGAGCACGGGCGCAGGCGGTGGAAACCGCCGGTGCCGTGCGGGAGACAAAAGTACCAGGACCGGCGCGATTGCGCCCTGCGACTCTTGGGTGCCCTTCCCGGCCTGGCCGTGGGGCGCGAGGTGCGAACGAGACGGAGCGCCGAGCGCCCAGCCGCGGAAGCCCGCCGGCCGCCCAGGAGAGACCGGCGCTGCATGGCCGCCAGGCGATGCGGCGGAGAGACAGGGCCGGCGGGTTGGAGCGGCTCCGCCGGGGGGCGGGTGGAGGCTCCCTGGGTAGAAACCGAAGGGTCTTCTACCTTTCTGTCAGTGGAAACCCAGCAGGCAACCGGCGTCCTAACCTCTCCCTCCGGAGCTTGCTTCACTTCACCGTTCTTCCTCCTCATTGCCATCCTTCGGAGCCAAAAAACCGCATATAGAGAAAAATCCGCCCAAGGTAACATGTGTGTTACCAAAAAAAATCACCTAAGCCGAGAACCGGAGCCAGGTTGCGGCGCTTCTTTGGGCGAAACTCGCAACAGACCCTGCGAAAGGTACGTCTCCAGGGATCCACTTTATCGCCAGGAAATCGCAGGGGGAGATAGTGGCCGTCGGCTATTCGCTTTCGTCCGTCTACCAGGATGCCTTGTCTGCCATGATCGGGCAAACCGCCGCGATCGAGATTGTAATGATTTATCCATCCGTTCCCGCCATGGATGTCACACCTCCTTCGGGATTCGAACTCTTACTGGATGCCGGAAACCTTGATTTCTCCCTGGAGGCGATCTTGTTGGGCACGACGGACGGCTCCATAGCGGAACAAGCCTTCCAGGCATTTGCGATCCGGAAAACCACCCAAGACGTCGCCCTTGAGGGCTTTTCCAATGGGAAGCTGGTTAAAACGGTAAGTTGCAACTATGAGCTCGCTGAGAGCCAGGGAGAGTCGGCCCCACGCGATGTCATCAAGGAATTCGGGTACGACAAGTATGGAAATACGATCCGAATCGTTGAAACGAACCCATATGTCGAGGATCCGGCGCGGCGGATCCATGTGGTCCAAAACCTGTTCGATTCGCAGGACAGATTGATCCAGAAAACCGTTTGCGGCGAGTTGAATTGCGATCCCGCCCTTAGCCACGTCGAAAAGTACCTATATGATCAACTAGGCAGGCAAGCCACAGTGCTTGACAAGCAAGGTTCGGTCATCGCCCAAAATCACTACAACTTCATCGGGCAGCTTTCGGCCAAAGGCTTGGGAGGTGAACTTGTCAAAACCACCACCACCAAGGCCCTGATTCAAAGGAACGAGTATCACCTGCATGGGTGGCTGAAGGCGAATCCAACAGAGCGCCTGAAGAACGGTTCGCTGCTTTTTCAGGAGCAATTGTCCTACGAGGATGGCTTTCCGGCCCGCTTGGACGGCTTGATATCAGGCGCAAATCTTTTCTATGACAGGACACTCGGGTCCCGTAACGATCTCGAGTATTCTTTCAAATACGATGAATTGGATCGACTGACGAACGCCTATGATATCACGGAAAGCGTGAAACCGGACGGTACGCCGAACATCCTGGAAGATAGGACCACGGCATACGACTACCTTCAGGATGGCAGGCTTGCCCATATGGAACGTGATGGACTGGCGGGAGATTACCATTACAATGCTTTCGGACGTCTGGAATCCGTTACCGGGAATCTCATTCCGGATCGGCAGACCAGTCCCGATATGGATGGCCAATCGAAATTCCACTTTGACGCGGTCGGCAATCTCGTAGAAGACGGTTCCAAGGCAAAAGGCGGCCATCCGTTCAAGGTCTTTTACCGTTCAGACAATCTTCCTTATCTTTTCGTATACGGCGTGCCCGGAACCACCATGGAATACAAGGAATTCATCGCCTATGGAGAAGGCAATACCCGAATATCGCGACGGATCACTGCCGATGGAGAATGGAAATCCTCAAAGTCTTATTTCGATATCGGCTCGGAAATCCGGGAAGCCGATGGTTCGCCTACCGCAGAATATTTCGGACTGGACGGTCTGGGGCGGACAACGTATGACCCCGGCTTTCCTTCCGGAAGGAAAGAATTCTATTTGAAGAACCATTTGGGGAGCACGCAGGAGGTCTACAATCTTGAGGATGCGAACATCTCCTACGCAACGCTTTACTTCCCCTACGGAAAGCAGTTCGCGGAATTCAATACTGCATCCCAAAAAGTCACGGAAAGATTCACGGGAAAGGAATTGGACGAGGATATTAATCTATCCTATTTCGGAGGCCGTTTTTACGATGCGGATCTTGGACTTTGGATTTCCTGCGATCCAAACCGGCAGAACCATTCGCCATATACGTACAGCTCCGATGATCCGATGAATTTTCTCGACCCGGATGGATTGAGGGATATCTTTGCGGCGTTCTATTACAACCAGAATAGCCGGGGAAAGACAGTCAATGCCGATGCCCAGGCGATCAAGCTGCAAAACTCCCTTAAGGAGAAGTATCCGGATGACAATATCCAGGTTAAGGCTTTCGCGACCGGAAAGGTCAATCAAATGGTCGCATTCCTGAACAGCGCAAGCGACAGTCCCATCCGGGTCATTCTGACGCATTCATCAAAAGCCAGGGACAAGATTTCGGACGTGCCCCACGCTTCCGATAAGCAACCGAATGATCATAGGTTTGCTATAAAGGATTTGGACAATATTCTCGCAGGCAAAACCGGTTTGGCCGCATGTGAAGCCGGAATTACCGTCCCTACCGATCGGGAGGATATTCAAAGGATTTTTCCTGCCCCGGCGGACTCGAAAGGTCATGTCGCGACGGGCCGAGTCCAGGTAGACGTGGCCGCCAAGGCATATATCGCCCAGGAGCATGGCAAATGATAAAAGGCCTGTTGATATCCTCAGCATTCATTCTGGGATCCTCCCTTCACGCTGAAAGCGGATTGACGTTATCCGGGCCCATTGAATCCATCAAATTCAAATACGAATATGGGGAGGACACATATGGGGTCCGCGGGACGCCGGATCAAGACATGGATGTAAGCGCAAGTTCGAGTGTCCCAGTTACAAAGGATTTCATATCCCTTTTTCTGAAGAAGGGCCAATTGAACCTTGAGGAATCCCAATCTCCTTTGTGCGGTTGCGACGGCTCCTCGGAGGCCTATTCCGTTTTCCTGGTATTACAGGCCAAGGATACGGTCGAATTGGGATTCAACTATTGTGACGAAGGATTCCGAACAGCTTTCGCCACTATCCGGGATAAGGATTACAAGTTGACGTTGACCGAATCCGAAGGCAAGAAGGTGCATAGGAAGTTCCAGGAATTGATCAACCGCATCGCAGCAATCGCGAAGCGTAAAAGTTGCAAATGAGGAGAAGCAAGGGTCAATCGTCGGCCAACCCGATCGCTTCCTTCTCTCTCCTGCTCAACTTCCTTTTCTTACCCGTCCTCGCCCAAGATCATTGGACCTGGCAAAACCCCCTTCCTCAGGGCAACGACTTGGAGTCCATTGTCTTCACCTCCTCCGATACGGGATATGCCTTTGGAGAAGCCGGAACCATTCTCAAAACCACGGACCGCGGGACGTCCTGGTCCATCCGAACTGCGGGTTCGGCCCGGCTCCATAAGGCGCAATTTCCCAATTCCAAACTAGGCTACGTAGTCGGCGATCTTGGGTCGATATTCAAGACCGTGGATGCGGGAATCCATTGGGCCGAGCTCCCAAGCGGAACGAAACGCAATCTATGGACACTATGGTTTCAGGACTCTGCCAAGGGCTGGGTCGCGGGTGACAGCGGTACTCTACTTGCCACAACGGACGGGGGCGCTTCCTGGGCCCAAGTACCGATCCCGACCAATGCGGATATGCGTTCCGTGCATTTTCCGGAACCCCAAACCGGATATGCCGGCGAGCAGGCCGGAGCCCTGTGGAAAACGTCGGATGCCGGGGTCCATTGGAGCCGGACGATATCGGACTCCGGGGAAATGATCGACATCCGCTTCACCAACCGCGACACGGGGCTTGCCGTCTACGACACGGCGGTGTACAGGACCAACGACGGCGGCGCCCACTGGAGCCGGACCCTGGGCGGCTTGCCGTTCGGCATTCTATCGACCCAATTCGGAAACCGCGACACGGTGAATCTCACCCTGATGTATGGTGACTTTCGCCGATCGGTGGATGGAGGTTTGACCTGGATATCCGTTCCCGGCGGCATCGAGACGAAACATAGTGTTTCGGTCTGGTTCGTGGATCGGAGTTTGGGTTTCACGGCCGGGAAAACCGGAGCCTTGTCCAGGACCTTGGACGGGGGGGTGCATTGGGAGTCTTTGGGTTCCAACGTGGGATTTTCGGACGCCAATCCGTTCTTCGCGGGATTGGATTTCCCGACACGGAATCTCGGTTATGTCTCGACCCAGGACGTCTGCTACCGGACCCGAAATGGAGGGATGAATTGGGAGCGGGTTTCCTCCTTCGAAAATCCCATCATGGCGGCTCTCTTTCCCGATTCCTCCACGGGCTATGCGGTCGGCGCATCGGGAAATGGGCAGGTGCAGCCGGGCTTCATCGTCAAGACGGTTGATGAAGGTAAATCCTGGCAACCTCAGGCGATTGGATCCGCCGGCAGATTGAATTGCCTGGCCTTTGCCGGTAATACCCTGTTCGTGTTTGGGTTCGGGCCGGGGCGAAAATCCAGCGACGGTGGGAAGACATGGGAAACCGTACCTTCCCCTTCGCCTTATTCACTTTCCCTTGCCGAATTCATCGATGCAAAAAAAGGTTTTGTCGGCACGTTCAGCGCTTTGTACAGAACCGAAGATGGCGGGCAAACCTGGGATTCCGTTTCCCTTGCGGGAACCGGCGCCCCTGGACAACCCCCTATCTACAAAATCCATTTCAGGGACCGGAATACTGGATTCGTACTCTCGGATAGCGGGCATATCTTCAGGACCGTTGATGGCGGCGGCCATTGGGAACGCGCTATCACCCCGCAAGTCGATTACCCGCTACATACCGTGGCATTCGCTACGGCGAATATCGGCTATGCCTCGGGCAGGTTCGGGTTGATCCTGAAGACCACGGACGCCGGTAAGAATTGGTCCTTACAGGAGGGTGGAACCCGGTATCATATTTTCGGTCTGGTCTTTCCGGACTCGGGCACGGGATTCGCCGCAGGATTCAGTTCGACCGGCTCTGGAAGTCCCGGGATCCTGAAGCTGGAGCGTAACCTGGAAGTTTCCTTGGATCGTATAGCCAGCCAAAAGTTGGAAATAAGCCGGGGCCGGGACGGGGAATTCAGTTACGTCCTACCTGGAGTGGCCCATGTTCACGCCATGCTTTTCGATGGGCGTGGCCGCATGGCTGCGGACCTGCTTGATGAGGTCCAATCCGCGGGTACGCATCGATTGCGATTGCCGGATCATGCAATCGTTCCGGGAACCTATGTTTTGGAATTCAGGGCGGGTAATGCGTCTTACGCTGCTATGGTTTTCAGGAATTAGGCCACCGAAGCCGCGGTTCCGTCTCCGCCCCAATCCCAATTCGGCATCACGCAAATAGCGGGATCCCTTCCCGCTCCAACCCCTACTGCGGCCGCACGTACCCGAAGGTCGCGAACACGGCGGTCTCGGATTTCTTCACGATCTGGCCTTCGCCCTGCGCCCCCGTCTGCGCTTCGTTCTCATGGTTGAGCACCACGCCCTTCAGGATATAGGCCCCGGTCGCGGCGGCTCCGCCGTTGCTCGCCACCGGGATCCAACGGAAGCGGATGGAGCGGAAGCCGTCCTTGTCCTGCGCCACCTTCGCCATCATGTCCTCGTCCACCTTGCCCTGGGTCCGGTTCACGTATTGGCCCAAGTGATCATACACGGTGAAGGTGTATTGGAAGGCGTACTTGGATTTGAGGATCCAGTCCGGGCGGCTGATGGAGGGATCGAGGAAGACCGGGTCCGTGCCGAGGGGGCAGCTCAGGCAGATTTCCTGGTCGCGGATGTCGATGCCGACCACGGCGAAGGGATGGATGCGGATGTCCGAAGGGATGATGGGAAGGTTGCCGCCCATCTCGCGGGGCTTGATGCTGTTCACCACCTGGATGGTGATGGGGTTGATGACCGTGACCGGAACGCCTTCCACCTTGATGCGCTTGCCGCCCGCCACGTCCGGGTTGCCCAGGGCGTCGTGGATTACGGGCTTGGCCGCCAGCACAAGGCTGTCGATATACACCGGCCAGGCCGGGGATTCGACCGCGAAGGTCCAGCGGTAGGTGTTGGACTGGCCGTCCACGGGTACCACGGAGGTTACCTTGACATCGCCGCCCTGGGGCGCGCCGTTGCGGATGATGTCGAAGGGCCATGGGTTGCCGCCTTCGAGTTCCGCGATGTTCAGGGGCTCGCTGAAGGTGATGTCCA
>Ga0209515_10006600_pt1 | contig 14346 bp, 8 predicted proteins | sample Subgroupgradi54m_FD_187454 | JGI IMG/M metagenome (GOLD analysis project Ga0209515, IMG submission 187454) | Subsurface groundwater microbial communities from S. Glens Falls, New York, USA - GMW60B uncontaminated upgradient, 5.4 m (SPAdes)... ...
ACGCGCCGCGGCGGCCCGGGCGGCGGCGCCGCCGCCGCGACGGGCAGGCTGTCGAGCGAGAAGGCGACGATGAGCGCCGCGGCGTCGGTGACCTCGCGGCAGGTGATGCCATCGAGCTCGCGCACGCCCGGTGCGCTGCCGCCCAGGTCGACCTCGAGGTGCAGCCGCCAGCGGCCATCGCTGGCGAGCCAGGCGCGCACGCGCACCTGCGCGGCCTGCACGTCGGCGTCGCGCGCGCGCTGCGCGGCGGCGCGCGCCCGGAACGCGTCAGCGTCGTCGCAGCCGGCGGGCACCTCGTAGGCGAGCGTCCACGCCTGCGCAGGTCGGGCGAGCGCGACGAGCATCGCGACGACGACAAGGGTCAGAATGCAGCGGGGCGCCGGCGACACGGGCGCGAGTATACGGGGCCAGGCCCCGGCACCCGCGCGGAGGACCTCACATGCCCCGTCCTCGGCCGCGGCGCCACGCTCGCCAGGTCAAGAAGATCAGGCCTCCCAGCGCCGCCGCGAGCGCTCCCCAGCCGGGCCAGTTGCTGGCCGAGATGCGGCAGCCGCAACCGCCCGCGCCGCCCGTGGCACCCACGCCACCGTCGGGCTCGACGCCCGTAGCCATGCCCGCGTCGGGCGTGCCCTGCTCGCCGTGCTGGCCGAGCCTGGTCGCCACCTCGATGTACTCGAACGCGACCTGGGCCGGCGACTTGCCCTCGCGATCGAAGACGACCACGGTGTTGTTCTCGGCCAGCCACGGCTCGGGCACATAGAGCAGCGTGCCGCCATGATAGAAGCCCAGGTTGTGGCCGTTCACCCACACCGAGCCGGCCGAGACTCCCTGCATGCGTAGCCCCACCGACGCGACGCGATCGGGGGGAAGCGGAGTGTGGAAATCCGCCCGCCAGAAGGCCGGCCGCGGGTCCGCCGGCGCACTGTCTTGCCACGGCCCATTCACGAACGCGCCCCAGTTGGTCGCATTGCCGAGCAGCGGAGTCTCCTCCAGACCGCCGACGCCGCCGCGGAAGCGCCAGGGCGATCCGGGACGGCCCGCGATGACGTCGACCGCGCCGGTCAGCCCGCCGATGCCGCCCGTGTTCAGGATGCAGATGGCGATCACGTTGTCGCCCGCCACCAGCGTCGACGAGGCATCGATGAGCGCGGGCGTCGACCAGTCGGCATGGTGCCCGGCCAGCGTGCCATTCACATACACCCAGGCCTCGTCATCGATGCCGTGCAGGAAGAGGTAGCCGTGCGTGGGCACGGCGCTCACCGTCACGTGGGCGCGGTACCAGGCGTAGGTCGCCTGACTGCCCATGTTGTTGGGCGCCGGCTGCACCACGCTCCAGCTGCTGTCGTCGAACGAGCGCGCCGCGAAGGTCGCCGCGCTGGTGCTGGGCTGGCCGTTGATCGACATGCGCCAGTCGTCGAGCGTGGCGAGCAGCTTTCCGAACGCCACCGGCCCCCACAGCCCCTTGAAGCCGAGCGTGCCGGCGCGCCCGGCGTAGCTGACCAGCTTCTGCCGGCCCTCGTGGGTGGTCAGCACGGCGATGCTGTTCGGCCCGGCCTGGGTGGGAAACACGAGCTGGCTCTTGCTCACGTCCACGCGCTTGCCATTCACGAAGGCGCGCGCGTCCTCCATCGCCGACGAGAAGAACATGACCGCGCCGCTGTCGTCGGGCGCGTCGAACGTGGTGCGGTACCAGCCATAGCCGTTGGCGAAGCCGTCGTTCGCCGACAGCGGCTGCGGCTCGGGCGAGGACAGCCACGCCGCGTCGTCGTACCCGGGCAGCCCCTCGGCGGCACCGTCGCGCCAGCGCCAGCCGGTGAGCGGCGCGGGAGCCGGCGGCGCACTCGCCCTCGGCGCCGACACCTGCCGCCGTCCCTGCGCGTCGTAGATGGTCGCCTGCCCGCCGGCGAGCGGCAGCTCGAGCGACAGGTCGGCGGCCACGTACTGCGGCCCCACGAACAGCGCCTGCTCGGTGAACCAGCTGCGATCGGCGAGCGCGCGATTGACGGTGAGCACGTGGATGGTCTCGCCGTCGCCCGAGTCGATGGTGGCCTCGTCGATGCCATCGCCGGCGGGAAAGGTCACGCCGAGATGGGCCTTCTTCTGCTCCGCCTGCCAGGTCCAGGGTGCGCCGGGCGCCGCGCTCGGCGCCACGCCGAAGCGCAGCGACAGCTCCCCGGTCTCGCCCGCGCGTCCGTAGAGGACCAGGTAGCGAGCCGCGCCATACCTGGCGCTGCCGAGCACGCCGGCGGTCACGTAGTCGAAGGTCACATTGTCGGTCCACTTCGCGCCCACGACGATGGGACGGATCTCCCCCGGGCCCAGGGTCAGCTGGCCCTGCGCGGGCAGCGTGAGCGCGGGATTGCCGAGTGTGAGCCCGGTCGACGCGGCCACTGCGGACGGGTTGTCGAGGAAGACGACGCTGCCGGCCGCGCTCTTGCGCGCGAAGGCGCGCAGGCCGGGCGCCACCTGGGCGCCCATGTCGGCTCCGTCGGTCGCCGTGGCCAGCAACGCGGCGAACGTCTGCGCGAACATGGAGGCGCGCTTGATCTCGGGGTAGCTGCGGCGCAGCTGGCCCGCCTCGCCGATGGGCGCGCGGTAGTCGTAGCTGGTGGGCAGCTCGTCGTCGCTGGAGTAGCCGAAGTTGGTGCCTCCGTGGACGACGTAGTAGGAGTACCCGCCGCCGCCGAAGGCCAGTGCCTTCCATGTGCCGCGCCCGGCCTTGAGCACTTCCTCGTTGGTGGGCTCGCCGCCGCCATCGAACCAGCCGACCCAGAACTCGCTCGAGAACCAGGGCACGGTGCGCGCGCCGAAAGGCGAGTCGCCGGCTGGATCGTGGCCGTGGTGCAGCCCCGAGTAGTAGAGCGGCACGTCCAGCCCGAGGCTGCGCGCCTTGTCATACAGGTGCTGAAGATACGGGGTCGAATCGGTGCCCCAGGCCGCCGGGTGCTCGTTCTCGAGCTGGACCATGAGCAGTGAGCCGCCCTTGTGGATCTGGTGCTTGACCAGGATGGGCAACACCTTCTCGTAGTACTTGTCGACGTAACCCAGGTAGGTGGGATCGTCAGTGCGAATGCCGATGTCAGACTTGACGGTGAGCCACGAGGGCAGACCGCCCGACTCCCATTCGGCGCAGTTGTACGGTCCCGGACGCACGATGGCATATAGGCCGAGCTCTTCGATCAGCGACAGCCACGCGTCCAGATCGAGGGCGTCGTCGAAGTCGAAGACGCCTTCGCGGCCCTCGTGCGCATTCCAGAAGACGTAGGTCTGGATGGTGTTGAGCCCGGCTCGCTTGGCGCGGACCAGGCGGTCGCGCCACAGCGCGCGCGGCACACGCGCATAGTGGATCTCGCCCGCCGACAGGATGGTGGGCTTGCCATCGACGACGAAGAAGCCATTCTGCCAGCCGATCCTGGCTGCCGCCGCGGGGCGCGCGGGGAAGATGCTGTCGTTGGCCGAGGCGCTGCCGGTCAGGAGCAGCGAGGCCGCGAGCACGGCGACCGCCACCTGTCGCAGGAATCCAGTTCCACGCATCGCGAAAGAATGCGAAGCAGCGACTTTGCCGTCAACAGAATCCCAGTTGACGCGGTCGGCGACGGCCAATGTCATGGCCATTCGTGACTCCCGATGACCGGATTGCGATCACTATCAATCTGACGAATGGCGCATTTCGATATCACCCATGTCAATGACCTGTATTCAGCGAATTGACGCTTGCGTCCTGTCGCCTTCGCTAAGGTGCCGGCGCGGCGAGCACCCGCGACTGAAGCTGAGCCGGGATCTTCCGAGCTCGCCGCATGAAGCCTGATCCAGGCCAAATGGAGGTCTTCGATGCATTCGCGAATGAATGGCATGAAGTGGTGGCTCGTCCTCGTCGGGGCGGTGCTGCTGGGTGGATCGTGCGCCAGCGATGAGAGCAGCTCGGCCACGCTCGCTGACGATGTACAGCAGCGCATGATCGAGCAGCGGCCGCTTGTGCGCGCCGCCAGCCTGATCGCGCACGAGATCGACAGCGGTCGCTACAGCGGCTACGCCAGCATCGTCATCGAGGACAAGGGCGTGGCCCTGTGGTGGAAGGGCGAGCTGCCCGCGGGCATGGCCGCGATCGTGGCCGAGGCCAGCAAGACGGCCCCGGTGCGGGTGGCGGCGGCGAGCTACAGCGAGGCCGACCTGCGCGCGGCCGGACGCGCCATTCGCGCCCAGCTGGGCCCGGCCGGGCCGTTCCACGCCATCAAGATGGAGCCTGACGGCTCCGGCCTCATCCTGGGCGCGGCGCCCGGGCGCGCCGACGCCGCCGAGGCCATGGGCTCCATGCGTCGCCTCATGCCCGAGGTCGACGTGCCCACGCGTCTCGTGGTCGAGGATGCACCCACGCCCATCTCGCGCGACAACGACAGCGCGCCCTGGTCGGGCGGCGCGGTCATCTGGAACCAGACCGGGGGCGCGCTGTGCACCTCGGGCTTCGGCGTCGAGCGTGGCAATGCCAGGTTCATCCTCACCGCCGCGCACTGCGGCGAGGTGGGCGCGCGCTTCGCCGACGCCACCGGTGAGCTCATCGGCTTCGTGGGCGACCGCAACACCACCGACGACGTGATGCTGATTCCCACCTCCGACGTCACCGACCGCATCTACATCGGCGGCAAGACCAGCAACACGACCAAGCGCGTGACCGGCTACGATCATGCCTTCATCGGCGAGCTGGTCTGTCAGTCGGGTATCTCGAGCGCCGACCAGCGCGGCGGGCCCATCTGCAACATGCGCGTCGACGCGCTGCACGCCGACGACGGCACCGTCGAGGCCGTGCAGCAGAACGGCATCGACTCGGCCATTCCTGGCGACAGCGGCGGCCCGGTCTACTCGGATCAGGGCAGCACGGTGGTCGCCAAGGGCACCTCGACCTGGACCGCGGGCACGCGCTTCGGCTTCCACGACTTCGTCACCGCGAATCGCGATTTCGGCGTCGTGCCGGTGAGCGGCACCAGCCCGGGCGGAGGCGGACGCCTGGTCGACCGCAACAGCGGCAAGTGCCTCGACGTCAACGGCGGCGGCTCGGCCGACGGCACCAAGATCCAGCTGTGGGGCTGCAACGGCACCGGCGCGCAGGCCTTCCAGCTGAACGACGCGGGTGGTGGCCTGGTCAGCGTGGTCAACCCGCAGAGCGGCAAGTGTCTCGACGTGGACCATTCGGGCACGGCGAATGGCACGCTCGTCCAGCTCTGGGGTTGCAACGGCACCGGCGCGCAGAAGTTCAGGCGCGAGGCGCGCGGCGGCGGCTTCGACCGCCTGGTCAACAGCAACAGCGGCAAGTGCGTCGACGTCAGCGGCAGTGGCAGCGCCGACGGCACCCAGGTGCACATCTGGGATTGCAACGGTGGCGCCAACCAGGACTGGTCGATCCAGTAGAAGCGTCTTGCGCGCGTGGCGTGTGATGGCATCATGCGCGCCGCCATGGACACCAAGGAAAAGATCTCGGTCGTCGATCTCGCGGATCTGCGTCCCGACGCGCCCGCGTCGGCGTGCGCGCAGGCCAGCCAGGCGCTGCGCGACGCCTTCGGACATTTCGGCCTGGTCTACGTCAAGGGCCACACGCTCACGGCGGCCGAGATCGAAGCCTTCTACGACAGCTTCATGCGCTTCACCCGCCGGCCGGAGGCCTACAAGCAGAGCTTCGCGCGCGGCGATCTCTGGTACCAGCGCGGCTGGACCCCGCCCAACACCGAGAAGGCCGTGGTCGCCGGCGGGCAGCCCGACTTCAAGGAATGCTTCTTCGTCGCGCCCGAGCCGCTCGACGCCGAGGCGCGCCTGCAGTACCCGCAGCTGTACTGCGACAACCTGTGGCCCGACGACGACGACGGCTTCGACGCCCGGGCGTTCCGCACCCGCTACCTGCAGGTCGGTCGCAAGCTGCACCAGGCGGGCACGGCGCTTTTGCGCGGCTGCGCCCTGGCGCTCGATCTACCCGAGGACACCTTCGTCAGCATGATCGCGGGTGGTCCGCACGTGACGCGCGTGCTCAACTACCTGGCGCTTCGTCCCGAGCAGATCCACTCGGGCATCCTCTGGGGCGAGGAGCACACCGACTTCAACCTGCTGACCCTGCTGCCGGGCGGACGCTTCTACGATCAGGCCGGCCAGGCGTGCGCGCGTCCCGACGACAAGAGCGGCCTCTACCTGCGCACGCGCAGCACGCCCGACGCGCCGGCGGGACACATGGTGCAGGGCCGTCCGCCCGAGGGCTGCCTGGTGGCGCAGGTGGGGCAGATGCTCGAGATCCTGACCGGAGGCGTCTTCCTGGCCACGCCGCACGTGGTCACCGCGCCGGGCACGCCCGGCTACTCGCGCATGTCGTCGGCGCACTTCATCCACCTGCACTCCAACCAGGTGCTGTTCCCGCTGCCGCGCTTCCGGCACGAGACCTCGGTGCGCGACTACAGCCCGCCGGTGCTCGCGGGCACGTACTCGATCAAGACCCTGGTCGACATCGGGCTGGCGCCCACGAGCGCGCTCGACCGCCTCGGCTACCGGCAGTACGACCGGCTGGGGACGATCCGCGCGCAGAAGCTCGGCGGGTAGGATCGACCCTCTTGAACCGCCATGTCGCTAACGACGCCAGCTCTGACCAACCCGTTCCCGAGCTTTGATTGGATCAGAACCAGATCTGGATTGATTGAGTTGGTCAGAGCTGGCGTCGTTGGCGACATGGCGGTTCAAGAACGCATCTTTCAAATTGCGTCCGCCGCCTCGCCCGCCTCGCCCGCTTCGCCCACGCGCACGCCACGCAGGCGCGCACGCACGGCCGCGCGCGAACGGTACGCGCGCGTCTTCACCGTGCCCACGTTCAGCTTGAGCTTCTTGGCCACCTCGGTCTCGGTGTAGCCCTCGGCGAAGCGCATCATGAACACCTGGCCGTACTTGGGCCCCATCTCGTCGAGGCGAGCCCGGGCGCGGCCGATCTCCTGCTTGGCGATCAGGGTGTCCTCGGGCGACGAGGCGTCGGTGGGCGCCTGCGCGATCAGGTCGCGCTCGTCCTTGCTGTCGCTGATGCCGCCCGGCAGGAGCGTGAGCAGCACGGGCTGACGGCGCTTCTTGCGCAGGTGCATGAGCGCCGTGGTCGCGGCGATGCGGTAGAGCCAGGTGGTGAACTGCGACTCGCCGCGGAAGCTGTCCTGGTAGCGCCAGGCCAGGACCATGGCGTCCTGGGCCACGTCGGCGGCCTCCTCGCGGTCCTTGACGTACTTCATGGCGACGGCGAACACGTACTCGCGCTCCTTGGCCCCGAAGCGAACCGTGCGTGCCGACTCCCTCGTGACGGTGTTGCTGGCTGCGTTCATGGACAGGGACAGATACAAGCCCCGCGCCATCGCCAGGTGAGGAATGGTCACGAGGAGTTATGCTTCATCCGGGTGCGCCGGACGGCCGGACGGCCGGCACACCTGCCGGGATTCCGGCAGTTTGGCTCCATGTCCGGTGCGGTCTCGCACCCTTGCACCACGCCGGGCCTGGCCCATGTAGTGCAACGGCTGCAACCGGGTGCAACATCCTGCAACCCGGTCGAGCAAGGTCCTGGAGGTAGTCACGTGGCGCCGCAGCAGCTGATCTCGAAGGAAGACCTCGACGAGGTCCAGAGGTGGATGATCCAGAAGCGCCTCAGCAGCTTGAGGCTGGGCAAGCTGATCTTCGGGCCCGCCATCGGGTTCTTCGTGCTCTCGGTCCTGGCGCGCGGGGGTGGGTGGTGGCGACTCTTCGTGCTGCTCGGCGTCGCGGGAGTGATCGGCTGGCGCGTGCTCATGGCGCGCCACACCTGTGACCCGCGCGACGTGCCCCAGCGCATGGCCAAGGAGAAGCTGTGGGTGCCCATCCTGCTGGGAGCCGTGATGCTGGTGACGGGCGCCTTCGACAGCCCGCTCCTGCCCGCACTGGCCCTGCTCTGCTTCATGTTCGGCACCCTGGCGCCCACGAGCGCGCTGGTGCCGCTCTCCCTGCTGTCCGCGGCGGTGGTCATCTTTCTCGCCCTGGCCTCGGGGCTGGGCTTCATCCCCGACCTGATGCCGTCGATCCTGGGCGGCGGCTCGCGCTCGCCCCAGCCCGATTCGCTGCTGTGCTGGAAGGCCGGCTTCATGGTGTTCGCCATCGCCTGGGCGGCCAAGATGTCGAGCACCATTCGCTCGGTCTTCCGCCAGATCGCCACCGACGCCATCGAGTCGCGCGACGAGGTGCTGCGCAGCCACGACGCGCACACGCGCGAGCTGACCACGCTCACCGGCGAGCTGGCGCACGAGCTCAAGAACCCGCTCGCCAACATGAAGGGCCTGGCGGTGCTGATCAGCCGCGACGTGCACGGCAAGGCGGCCGAGCGCCTGGGTGTGCTGCAGGGCGAGATCGACCGCCTGGGCGGCATCGTGCAGAGCTTCCTGACCTTCTCGCGCCCGCTCGTGCCGCTGTGCCAGGAGGAGGTCGAGCTGGGCGAGCTGTGCGAGTCGGTGCTGGCGCTCCACGAGGGCATGGCGCACGACAGCGGCGTGGCCCTGGCCACGCGCAAGCCGGGCGGCGCGGCCACGGTGTACGCCTCGTGCGACGAGCGCAAGGTGAAGCAGATCCTCATCAACCTGGTGCAGAACGCCATCGAGGCCAGCCCGCGCGGCACGGCGGTCGAGCTGGTGCCGCTGGCCAGCATGCCCGAGGGCGCACGCATCGAGGTGCGCGACCGCGGCGCGGGCATCTCGGCCAGCATCCGCGACCGTCTGTTCCAGCCGGGCATGACCACCAAGGAGAAGGGCTCGGGCCTGGGCCTGGCGCTGGCCCGCGCGCTGGCCCGCCAGCACGGCGGCGACGTCGCGCTCGTCGATCGCGACGGCGGTGGCAGCGTGGCGGTGCTGACCCTGCCGCGCGCGCCGGCCGCGCACTGCCCGGGCGAGGCGGCATGACCACGAGGATCCTGGTCGTCGACGACGACGACGTCGGCCGCTACACCCTGCGCGGCCTGTTCGAGGACGAGGGCTTCGTCGTCGACGAGGCCGCCGACGGCCAGGCGGCGCTCGAGCGGCTGGCGCAGGCGGAGTACGACCTCATCGTCTCGGATCTGCGCATGCCCCGGCTCGACGGCATGGAGCTCTTGCGCCGCACCCAGGCCATGTCGCCGCCGCCGCGCGTCATCCTGCTGACCGCGCACGGCTCGGAGCGCCACGCCGTCGAGGCCATGAAGCTGGGCGCCTTCGACTACTTCAGGAAGCCATTCGACGTCGACGAGGTGCTCGCGGTGGTGCGGCGCGCGGTCGGCACGCTGGTGCTCGAGCGCGAGAACGAGCAGCTGCGCGGCGAGGTCAACCTGCTCCACTCGCTGGTGTTCGCCGCGCCCGCCATGTCGCGCCTGGCGCTGCTGGTGCAGCGGGTGGCGCCGCGCGACGTCACCGTGCTCATCACCGGCGAGAGCGGCACGGGCAAGGAGCGCGTCGCCGAGGCCATCGTGCGCGCGTCGAAGCGCGCCGACAGACCATTCGTGCGCTTCAACTGCGCCGCGCTCAGCCCCGAGCTGGCCGAGGCCGAGCTGTTCGGGCACACGCGCGGCGCCTTCACCGGCGCGGTGCGCGCGCGCGCCGGCCTGTTCCGCGAGGCCGACGGCGGCACGCTCCTGCTCGACGAGATCGGCGAGCTGGCCGCGGGCGCGCAGGCCAAGCTCCTGCGCGTGCTGCAGGAGGGCGAGGTGCGCCCGGTGGGCGAGGACAAGGCCTACAAGGTCGACATCCGCATCATCGCGGCCACGCACCGCGACCTGGCCGCGTGGGCGGCCTCGGGCAAGTTCCGCGAGGACCTCTACTACCGCCTCAAGGTGGTCAACCTGCACATCCCGCCCCTGCGCGACCGGCCCGAGGACATCCCGGCGCTGGCGCGTCACTTCCTGTCGCGCTTCGCGCAGCGCTTCGGCCTGCCCCAGGCGCAGCTCACACCCGCGCTGCTCGCGGCGCTGAGCGCGCACACCTGGCCGGGCAACGTGCGCGAGATGGAGAACGCGCTCGAGAGCGCGGTGGCCCTGTCGCCCGATGGCAGCATCGACCTGGCGCTCCTGCCCGGCGGCGCCGCGCAGCCCTCCGACACGGCGGTGGTGGCCGGGCTGCGCGAGCGCGTGGGTGCCTACGAGCGCGGCGCCATCGTCGCCGCGCTGGAGAGCGCGCGTGGCAACCAGAGCGAGGCCGCGCGCCTGCTCGACATCGGCCGCGCCACCTTGCAGGACAAGATGCGCAAGTACGGCCTCATGCCCGGTGAATGACGACTCGCCCGCGGCAGCTCGCAGAAGAAGGAGAAGAAATGGCCAGGCCCGGAGGCGGCTGGATCGACTAGGTTCGGACGATGCACAAAGTCCATCGACTGGCCGCGTGTCTCACGCTTCTCGCCGCCGGCTGTGGCGACGGCAGCCAGGCGACGACCGACGCCGCGACGCATCTTGCCGACGCCGCGGGTAACGGAGGCGCAGACGGCGGCGGCGCCGACGCTGCGGGCAACCAGGCCGACGCCGCGCTGCTGGGCTCGCCCACCTGGTCGAGCGAGATGACCAGTGCCGACGGCGCCGACTTCTACACCCGTCACCAGCCCGAGGGCGCGGTCGAGCGCGGCATCGCCGACCCCGGTGCCGACGACGGCCTGGTGGCGCGGCTGCGCTTTCCCGGCCTGCCCGCGCTGGGCAACGCCGATCGGGTCAGCCCCGAGTTCGCCAGCGAGCTGGGCACCAACAGCGAGACCTTCCACTATGGCACCTACCGCATGCGCGTGAAGCTGGCCTCGTGCGCGCCCGGCGAGGAGGTCGTGAACGGCCTGTTCACCTACTTCAACGACGGCACCGATCACGACGCCGACGGCATCGTCGACAACTCGGAGATCGACATCGAGGTGCTCTGCGGCACGCCCAAGGTGGCCTTCCTGTCGGTATGGACCGACTACAGCTTTGCCACCGAGACCTTCCGCAAGTGGACGCGCGCCATCGACCTGTCCAATGGCGACATCTGGGAATCACCTTCCGACCACGAGTACGGCCTGAACAAGATCGGCAATGATCCGTCGCTCGCACTGCCCACGCTGCTCGATCCTGGCCAGTTCGTCGAGCTCGGCTTCGAGTGGCACGCCGATCGCGTGCGCTACTTCGCGCGCGTCAACGGTCAGGACAAGACCCTGGCCGAGCTGACCGACCCGGCGCGCATTCCCAGCCTGCCCGCGGCGGTGCTGTTCAACGTCTGGCACTCACCCGACCACTGGTTCGGCGGCGGCGCGCCGCCCGACTATCCCGCCCACGACGCGGTGCAGCTGGTCGACTGGGTCAAGTACTGGAAGGATTGAGCGCCGCGGGTGTTCCTGGAACATCCGCGCTGATCCTGGAACAGGTACCGGATCCGTCACATCGCCGTGCCAAGTCCGCGATTCTCTTCAGCACATGACACGTGCTGGCTGGCATGACGCTCGCACCGTGCGGGCGTCACGATGTTCAGCAAGCTCCTGCGAAGCCTACTTCCTCTCCTCGTCCTGGTGGTCGCCGCCGGCTGTCCCGATCCCTATTCGCCTGAATACCCGAGCTGTGGCAACGGCGTGCGTGAGTCGGGCGAGAACTGCGACGACGGCAACCTCCGCTCCGGCGACGGCTGCGATTACCTCTGCCGCATCGAGATCTCGACCTGCGGCAACCTCCGGGTCGAGATGGGCGAGAGCTGCGACGACGGCAACCAGACCAACGGCGACGGCTGTGACAACAACTGCAGGTTCAGCGGCTGCGGCAATGGCGCCGCCGGCTCCGGCGAGAGCTGCGACGACGGCAACCTCATGAGCGGCGACGGCTGCGACGGCAACTGCACGCCCACCGGCTGCGGCAACGGCATCGTCACCACGGGCGAGCAATGCGACGATGGCAACACCTTGCCCGGCGACGGCTGCGACGCCGACTGCACCTTTGCCTCCTGCGGCGATGGCATGCTCGACCTGGGCGAGCAGTGCGACGACGGCAACCACGTCTCCGGCGACGGCTGCGACTTCGGCTGCATCGTGAGCGGCTGCGGCAACGGCGTGCTCGCGGGCAGCGAGATCTGCGACGACGGCAACGACACCTCGGGCGACGGCTGCGACGCCAACTGCACGCCCACGCGCTGCGGCAACGGCGTGGTGACCTTCCCCGAGCAGTGCGACGACGGCAACGCCATCTCCGGCGACGGCTGCGACGCCAGCTGCACGCCCACGCGCTGCGGCAACGGCATCCTCACCGGCGACGAGGTGTGCGACGACGGTAACACCTTCTCCGGCGACGGCTGCGATCCCAACTGCACGCTGCCCGCGTGCGGCAACGGATTCATCGGCGCGGGCGAGCAGTGCGACGACGGCAACACCTTCTCCGGCGACGGCTGCGACGGCAACTGCAGGCTGCCCGGCTGCGGCAACGGCATCGTCGCCGGCAGCGAGCAGTGCGACGACGGCAACACCTTCTCCGGCGACGGCTGCGATTCCAACTGCACGCCCACCGCGTGCGGCAACGGCGTGACCGCCGGCGTCGAGTTCTGCGACGACGGCAACACCGTCTCGGGCGACGGCTGCGACGCCAACTGCACGACCACCCGGTGCGGCAACGGCATCATCACCGGCAGCGAGCTGTGCGACGACGGCAACACCTTCTCCGGCGACGGCTGCGATTCCAACTGCACGCCCACCGCGTGCGGCAATGGCGTGATCTCGAGCGGCGAGCTGTGCGACGACGGCAACACGGTCTCGGGCGACCTGTGCAGCTCCAGCTGCACCTTCGAGGTCGACGAGGTCGAGCCCAACAACGACGCGGCGCACGCCAACCTCACGCCGGTGCGCGCGCTGCACGGCCGGCTCACCGAGGTGGCCGACGAGGACTGGTACGCGGTCGACGTCGATCAGGTGCCCTCGCGCCTGGTCGCGGCGGTGCGCAAGGACGGCGGCGCGTGCCCGCACTCGGCGGTGGTCAACATCGTGACCCTCGACGGCACGACCATCATGAGCTCGGGCAGCCAGATCCAGGGCAACGCCTGCGCCATCGCGGGCGCGCTCATGACCACGCCCGGGCGCTACTACGTGTCGGTGGCGCGCAACTTCGACACGCCGGTGGGCTTCTTCTACCAGCTCGAGATGGCCCAGGCCATCGCGGTGTGCGGCAACGGCGAGCGCCAGTTCGGCGAGGAGTGCGACGACGGCAACGCGACCTCGGGCGACGGTTGCAGCGCCACCTGCCTGGCCGAGCACGTGTTCGCCGAGTCGGAGCCCAACGACGACGGCATGATCGGCGTCAACCAGCCCGACTTCGCCACCTTCAACGCCGATGGCCCGCTCAGCACGTACACCCTGGTGCGCGGCGCGCTGGCCGTGGCCGGCGACGAGGACGTCTACGCGCTGGAGAACCCGGGCGGTGCCGCGCGCGTCGTGCGCGTGAGCGAGTACGGCTCGCCCACGGTCTCGGGCTGCCTGATCGGCCTGTCGATCATGCTGCGCGACGGCTTCGGCCAGCTGCTGACGCAGAATGGCGCGGGCTCGAATGCCTGCCGCGTCATCGAGGCGACGATTCCCGCCCACGGCGTCATCTACCTGCACGTCGCGGCCAGGTCGGACAACCTCGCCGTGCCGCTCTACCACACGGTGGTCGAGTTCAGGTAGGCGCGGGCCCGCCGCTCAGTCGGCGAAGCCGAGCATCATCCGGCACAGCGCCGGCGCATTGCCGATGGCCTGCGCGGTGAACACCGCGTCGGCGGCGGCGCCCAGCGCGGCGCCCTCGCCGCCGAGTGGACCGAGCACGACGGCGAGGCGACGGCGCACCGCGGCGGCGTAGAGCGCCATCTCGGCGGCATCGAAGCGCGCGAGCGCGTCGCGCAGCTCGCGCACCTCGGCGTCGCGATCGCCGGTGAGACGCGCGATGCCTGCGCGCACGGCCGCCGCGCCGCTCTCGCCCCAGGGCATGCGCTCGGCGTGCAGGCGCCGGGCACATTCGCTGGCCACGCGCAGCATGGCGTCGCGCTCGCCCGGGTTGTGCGTGCCCGCGGCCACCGCCAGCGCGGCGCGCGCGCGCAGGTGGTTGCCCTCGATGCGCACGCCCACGATGCGCGTGAGCAGGGCCTTCTCGATGGCGGGCCACACCTCGAAGCGCCGGCAGGCGCCGGCGGCGTCACCTTCGTAGAGGTCGATCTGGGCCGCGGACAGCAGCTCGTAGTAGTGCGGGAGCAGCGCGACCTGGCCGGGCTCGAGCGGTTGTGCCACCGCGTCCAGGTGCGCGCGTGCCTCGCCCGGCCGGTCGATGACCAGCCAGGCCACGTTGGCGCGCCAGCCGCGCAGGCCGCGCTGGCTGTAGACGTCGCCGCGCTCCTC
>Ga0209515_10006601_pt1 | contig 14339 bp, 12 predicted proteins | sample Subgroupgradi54m_FD_187454 | JGI IMG/M metagenome (GOLD analysis project Ga0209515, IMG submission 187454) | Subsurface groundwater microbial communities from S. Glens Falls, New York, USA - GMW60B uncontaminated upgradient, 5.4 m (SPAdes)... ...
TGCTGGCACGCGCCGATACGACGTCGTCGATTGCCGTCGTTTATCCGGACATCGACGAACCCTACCGCGGTGTGTTCGCCAAAATCATTGAGGGCATCGAAGACAAGACCAAGACGACGGTGGCCGCGTTCCCCGTGGGTGCCGACGCCAACATGCCGTCATTGATCGAAGAACTGCGGCGCCAGAACATCAAGGTCGTGATCGCGCTCGGTCGTCATGGATTAAAAGTCGCGAACGGACTGGACCGCGATATCGGCGTCATCGCCGGTGGTGTGATCTCGGCGCCCACCATCGAGACGCGCGCAATGTCGGTACTTAGCCTGGCCCCTGATCCGGAACTGCTGTTCGCGCGCCTGAAGGAACTGATGCCGGCGGCAAGGCGCGTCGTGGTGGTTTACGATCCGCAACACAACGCCTGGCTCATTCGTCTGGCACGCGAGGCGGCCAAGCTGCATGGACTGGAGCTCAAGGCCTACGAGGCCCAGGACCTGCGAACCGCGGTACGCACGTACCAGCAGATTCTCGCCACGGCCGATCCCGCGCGCGATGCATTGTGGCTGGCACAAGACGCCACCACCGTCGAAGACTCGTCGGTGCTGCCACTGGTACTGGAAAAATCCTGGGATCGTTCGCTGGTGGTGTTCTCCAGTAATGTCGCGCACGTGCGCCGCGGCGCACTGTTCTCGCTGTTCCCGAACAACCTTGAGCTTGGCCGCAATCTGGCAAGCTCGGCGCTGGGTTACCTGGCGGCGGGCATACGCGAGCCGCACGGTGTCACACCGCTCACCGATGTCTTGATGGCCGTCAACATGCGCACCGCCGGCCACCTCGGCCTGCGCCTGAGCTATGAGCAGCAACGCCGCTTCGACCTGGTGTTCCCACAACCCTAAGCGCCTGCCGACCGACTACCGACAATGAACCTGACCCATCTCTTCCCTCACTGGTTTCACAGCATGTCGTTTCGCCGACAGCTGGCGATCGCGGTTGCGCTGGGGGTGCTGTCCACGGTCTTGCTGTCCGCGCTCGGCAGTTCGTGGCTCGGCAGCCGCCAGATTCGCGAAACGCTGATCAACCAGGGCCAACGTATCGCCGAAAACCTGGCGCGCCAGAGCCGCCTGGCGTTGCTGCTCGACTCGGAGGAAAACGCCACCGGCGCCGTCGATATCACGCTCGCGTTTCCGGATGTGGTGCGAGTCGAAATCCGTCACGCCAACGGGAAATTGTTGGTGGCGCGCGGGCGGCTCGACGCAACGACATCGAGCCGCTTCGTCCCGCGCGATTTGCGACACGCGGACCTTGAGTATGAAACCGACGAAGCCTGGTATTTCGGCGCACCGGTGTTTGCCGCGGCCACGAACTCACCTTACGAGGCTGCCGAACACGTCGGCGAACTGCTCGGCCATGTACGCGTCGTGCAGAGCAAGGCCACACTGATACGGATGATGGTCGAAACGTTTGTCGCCAACCTCGCCATTGCATTTTTCTTTACGCTTTTATTTCTTTCCACGATTCGCCTGCTAACCGCACGCCTGACCCGACCGCTGGCGCAGTTGTCCGAGGCCATGGCGCGCGCCGAAGGCGGCGAGCAGCAAGTGCGTGCGGACCTCACCGGGCCAAAGGACATCGTCGACATGGCACATGCCTTCAACAGCATGATGGCCGTGCTTGAACAACGCGAGCTGGAACTGCGCACGGCGCGCGACGAGGCGCTGCGCTTCGCAAAGTTGAAATCCGAATTTGCCGCCACCGTGAGCCACGAAATCCGCACGCCGTTGAACGGCGTGATCGGCACGCTCGACATGCTGGTCGCGACCAACATGCCGGCGCGCCAGCGGCAATTCGTCGGCATCGCCTGGAACTCCGCGCGCTACCTGCTCGATCTGGTTAACAACATTCTCGACTTCTCCAAACTCGAGGCCGGCAAACTGGAGCTCGAGCACACCGACTTCGATCTATATCGCCTGGTCGAAGAAGTCATCGAACTGCTCGCGCCGCAGGCCCAACAAAAAGGGCTCGAGCTCGGTTATGTCACCGTCGGCGAGGTGCCGAAGTTCGTCAAGGGTGACACGCGGCGTATCCGTCAGATCCTGGCCAACCTCATCAGCAACGCGGTCAAATTTACCGAATCCGGCGAGATCGCCATTCGCCTGAGCGTCGAAGCGAAAATGGACCGCAAACTGCTGTGCTTTGAGGTCGCCGACACCGGCATCGGCGTCGACAAGGAAGCGCGCGCGCGCATCTTCGATTCGTTCACGCAGGCCGATCCCTCGACCACACGCCGCTACAGCGGCTCAGGCCTCGGTCTGGCAATCTGCAAACAGCTGGTCGGCTTAATGGGCGGCGACATCGGGGTGGAAAGCGAGCCGGAACGCGGCAGTCGCTTCTGGTTCAATTTTCCACTTGAGGTGTCCGCCGCCGCGGCAGCGACGTCCGGCGACAAGCCACGTCCGATCGGCGCCGGCCGGCACGTGCTGATCGTCGAGGAAAGCGTCATCGTGCGCCACTTCCTGAAGCAATCGCTGGAGACGTGGGGCTACGCCTGCCGCACCGCCGACACCACCGACGAAGCGATGACGGTGCTGCGCGAGGCCACCCTGCTCGGCAGCGCCTTCAACATCGTCATCCTCGACACCGTGTTCGCCACCGCCGCCGGCGGCGAACTGCCGATGCGCGTTCGCACCGACCCGATGTTCCGCGGCCTGCGCCTGATCCTGATGAACCGCTACGGCATCGACGACCCGATCTCGGCCGCACAGACCGACGCCTATCTCACCAAACCGCTGCGGCTGGATCGGCTGCTCGAATGTATCGCCACCGTCAGCGGCGGCGGCGCCGGCATCACGCCCGAGTCGATCGCACCGGATGCGATTCTCGACGACGCCACGCCACTGCATCGCGTGCTGATCGTGGAAGACAATCGCACCAACCAGACAGTCGCCCGCGCCATGCTCGGCATGCTCGGCTGCCAGGCCGAGATCGCGGAAAACGGTCTCGAGGCACTGCGCGCCTATGAGCGTCAGGTGTGGGACATGATCCTGATGGACTGCAACATGCCGGACATGGACGGCTATGAGGTCACCAAGTCGATTCGCGCGAGTGAAGCCGACACCGGCCGACGCACGCCGATCGTGGCCATGACCGCCAACACGCAGCCGAAAGACGTGGAGAAATGTCTTGCCGCCGGGATGGACGATCATCTCGCCAAGCCGCTCACCATCAACACTCTGGCGGCACGCATCAAGCGCTGGATCCCCGGACACCCCATCGACATGCCGCAGGCGCCGTCGGTGCGCGAGGCCACCGCCGTCGCCACTCCCACGGACTCCTCGCTCGCGCTCGATGCCAACGTGTTCGGCACGCTGCGTGAAGTGCTGGGCCGGGAGATCGGGCAGATGGTGCGCCCGTTCCTCGAGGATATTCCCGCCTACATGGACCAGATGAACGCCGCTATCGCCGCCAACGACGCCGAGCGGCTGCGGCGCGCGGCCCATGCCGTGAAAGGCGCGGCCAGCAATCTTGGCGCCACCGCGCTCGCGGCGGCGGCCAAGGAAATCGAGGATCGCGCCGAAACCGGATTGATCACCACGACCGAGACATCGCTGCTGGTTCAGCTCAATTCGGAATTCTTCCGCGTGAAGCAACTGCTGCTTGCCGAGCAGGTCGAGGTCCACGCGCAACCGGCGGAACAGACGAAAGACGGGGCGCTGGTGCTGGTGGTCGACGACGATCGCAGCACACGCTCGGCCCTGCGCTACGCCTTGCAGCGCGGCGGCTTTCGCGTCGAAGAAGCCTCCGATGGCGCGCAGGCGCTGGCGCTGGTGGACCGCACACGCCCGGACGTCATTCTCATGGATGCCGTCATGCCGAACATGGACGGGTTCACGGCCTGCACCAAGCTTCAGGACATGCCCTCCGGCAAAGACGTGCCGGTATTGATGATCACCGCACTCGAAGACAGCCACTCGATCGAACGTGCCTTTGCCGCCGGTGCCAGCGATTACATCTCGAAGCCGCTGCACCTGGCGGTCGTGAATCAGCGCGTGCGCCGCATCGTCGAAGCCACGCGCGCCGAACGCCATGTGCGGCACCTGGCGTACAACGACGCGCTCACCAGCCTGCCCAATCGCGCGCTGTTCATCGATTATCTCACCCAGGCCATCGGCCGTTCCAAGGCACGCCAGCAACCGATGGCGGTGCTGTTCCTCGATCTCGATCGCTTCAAGTTCGTCAACGACACGCTCGGCCACGAGGTCGGCGATCGGTTGCTGCAGTCGGTGGCCTATCGCATCCAGCGCTGCGTACGCGTCGGCGACTGCGTGGCGCGCCTGGGCGGCGATGAATTTACCGTGGCACTGGAAGACCTGCCCACCATTGGCGCCGCCTCCAGCACCGCGCAAAAAATGTGTCGCGCGTTGACAACGCCGTTTGAAATCGACGGTCACGAAATTTTCGTCGGCGGCAGTATTGGTATCTCGGTCTACCCGAATGACGGCGCGGACGCGAGCACCCTGCTGCGACACGCCGATACGGCGATGTACCGCGCCAAGAAGGACAACACGGGATTCCAGTTCTACGAAGCCGGCATGGACGTCACCGTCTCCGAGCACCTGCGCATGGAAAGTGCCCTGCGCCACGCGCTCGAGCGCGACGAATTTGTCGTCTACTACCAACCCATCGCCGAGACCGCGAGCGGCCGGATCGTCGGCGCCGAGGCACTGGTGCGATGGCGGCATCCGGCGCGCGGACTGATATCGCCGATTGAATTCATTCCCCTCGCCGAAGAAACCGGGCTCATCATTCCGCTCGGCGAATGGGTACTGCGCAACGCCTGCAGCCAGGCGGCGCGCTGGCAGGCGGCTGGCCTCACCGAGCTGCACGTATCGGTTAATTTATCCGGCATTCAGCTCAAGCAGGGCCGCTTCATCGAGACGCTCGAATCTACCCTGCGTGAAACCGGCCTGCGCCCCGACAACCTCACGCTCGAAATCACCGAAAGCGTTTTAATGGAGCATGCGCGCGAGACCGTGGCGACGCTGCAGCAACTGCGCGATGTCGGCGTGACGCTCGCGATCGACGATTTCGGCACCGGGTATTCGTCGCTCGCCTACCTGCGCCGCTTCCCGGTGCAATTGCTCAAGATCGACCGCACCTTTATCAGCGATGCCCCCGACAACCCCGACGACGCCTCGATCGTCACCGGCATGATCGCGCTCGCACACAGCTTACGCATGAAAGTCGTTGCCGAAGGCGTCGAATCGCACGCGCAACGAGATTTTCTGGCGAACCTCAACTGTGATTACATCCAGGGAAATTATCTGAGCGAGGCAGTGTCGGTGGAGAAATTCGAACAGAATATTCTGGCCGCACACTTCCCGGACAATATTTTCGCCAAGCGCACCAAGCGCTAACGGCGTCCTGATTTAATCCCCTCTCTCCGGGCGAGGGAGGTGCCTTGTTCAAACCTTCCGTGAACGATCAGTTACGAGCGTAACGCCGCTACGGCGAAAGTCAGCCACGCCGCCATGAAGGCAGTTCCCCCGAGCGGCGCAACACCCAGTCGATAGCCGGTCAATGCTGCGACATACAAGCTGCCGCAGAACGCCGCGATCCCGACCAGCATCAAGGCGCCGGCCCACATAAATGCCGCGCTTCGCCGCCATCGCAAAACCGTGCCGACGACAAGTAGCCCGAGTGAATGGAAAAGATGGTATTGCACCGCCGTCTGGAATAACGCGAACTGTTCGTTGGTAGCCTCGCCCTTGAGCGCATGCGCGCCGTAGGCGCCGGCGGCCACGACAACGAAGGCGTTGAGCGCGCCCACAAACAGGAACCACCGCGCCGCGCCGCTCGCGGCAACGTCTGATGTCACAACGTCACTTCCCAGCGCCACACGAGTCCGTCTTCGGGATCGCTCACCTCACCCCACAGCGTCATGCCGATTTTTTCCAGCACGCGCGTGGACGCGCCCGGTTGCGGCAGTGTATGGGCGATCAGCTTGCGTACCTGGCCCGATTCGCGCGCGACCTCCGTCAACGCATGCGCCATTTCGGTCGCATAGCCACGGCGTTCGTTATCGGGAAACGTGAAGTAGGCGATCTCCACCGCACCGTCTGTGCCCGGCGCGCCTTTGAATCCGCAGGTGCCGATGAACATGCGCGTCTCACCATTCATGGCGAGGTACCCGCACCACGGCTGCTGCGCGCCGCCGACGCGCAGCATCTCGCCGGTCTGGCGCGCCACCTCGAGAATCAGCGATCGATTTGTTTCCGCCGACACCCCCCAACGCTGCTCGAACTGATCGAGGTCATCGAGGATGGTCGCAATGGCGGCGACATCGAGGGGAATGAGGCGAAGCGTTGTGGTCATCGAATCGTCGGTCCGTCGTAGTTCGACACGTCGATCAGATTACCGTCCAGATCGAAAAAATAAAAGAAAAGGATTTTGCCGACGGTACCGGTCGGTTCGACCGCCCTTCGCGCATCAACAGGTTTTTCACACACGTGCATCCTCGCCTGCGATAGACATAGTAGTGACTTGCGCTATTATCCCAGCCACCAGCCCCGACACCCGATCGCACTATTTATGAATGGCGACCTCGATACCTACCTCCTGACCGGGCTTATTTTCTGCGCCGCAATGCTGTACGCATCGGTCGGACATGCGGGTGCCTCCGGCTATCTCGCCGCCATGGCACTGTTCGGGGTCGCGCCGACCGTGATGAAGCCCGCGGCACTGGCGCTGAATATCCTGGTGGCCACGATTGCCACGACAAAGTTCTACCGCGCACACGCGTTCTCGTGGCCGATTTTCTGGCCACTCGCGGTGACCTCCGTGCCCTGCGCCTTTCTCGGCGGTCTGATCACGCTGCCGAGCGCCTATTACAAACCGCTGGTGGGCGTGGTGCTTGTATATTCCGCATGGCGCACCTGGCGGGCCGCGGCCGAAATGAATCCGGGTCCGTGCACGCCGCCTTCACGCGCGGTCCTCATCGAGATTGGCGCCGGCCTTGGACTGTTGTCGGGCCTGACGGGCGTCGGTGGCGGAATCTTTCTCAGTCCACTCCTGCTGCTGAATCGCTGGGCGGAAACAAAGACGGTCGCCGGAACCTCGGCCGCTTTTATTTTGGTGAATTCAATCGCCGGACTCGCCGGGGTCGCATCCGCTGCCACGACCACCGTCCTGCCGCCGCCGTTGCCGTTGTGGGCGTTCGCGGCGGTCGTCGGCGGTTACATCGGTGCGGAACTTGGCAGTCGGCGATTTGGGAATCCGACCATACGACGTCTGCTGGCACTGGTATTGTTGATCGCCGGCGTCAAAATGATCCTGACCGCCTGACGACGCGAATAAGAAGATTAAGACAGGAAGTCTGGAATGCGGCGTCGCTACTATCGTTCAGACAACTCCATCTTCTCGCCATCGCGCTTCATGTCGAGCTGACCCAGGAACGACATGCCGAGCAATATGTCGGTCGGATACGACCCCTCGATAACACCCGCGTCAATGTTGTAGAGCTTGATTTCGCCGATCTGGACCAGACTGAGCTTGAGGTTGTATGTGCGAACCGCCCCGCCGGCCGTGTTCGCCATGCCGGCGCGGCCGTCCCTGCGGTAATTAAGCCCGATCCGATCTGCGGCACTGCTGTTCATCGCGATCGTGGTGGCGCCGGTATCGACCATGAAGCGCACCGCCACCCCGTTAATCATTCCGTCGGCAAAAAAATGTCCGCCGCGATTGGGATAAAGTGTAATGGCGCCTTTACCGCCAGCAACGATGGCGGCCATGACGATACCAAGTCGCAGTTCCTGGCGTTTACCCTCGATCTCGATCTCCGCCTTTTCTTCCTGGGTGTCGGTCGAGACCAGCTTGATGCCCTCGGGACTGGTATCACCGGTCTTCAGCACGCGCCGCGCGCTATCCACCATGAGAATGGCTTTGTCCTTAAACAAGGCGTGCAGAGAAATCTTCTCAATCGCACCAACCGGGTGCGCGACACACATCGTACCGAGCGCCGTCAACAACACGATGTTCCGAATTTTCATAACCGAAGATAAAATCATCGCATGCAAGCCAATGTAAAAACCATTCTGATTTTTCGACACGCTCAGCACGAGGGGCCCGGCTACCTCGCCGATTTCCTCACGTGCCGCGCGCTCCCGTTCCGTCTGATCTGCATCGACCAGCACGAACCCATCCCTACAAGCATAGACGGCGTTGCAGGCCTTGTATTCATGGGCGGTCCCATGAGCGTGAACGATCGTCTGCCGTGGATTCCAAAAGTCGTTTCGCTGATCCAGCAAGCCGTGGCGGCCGATGTGCCGGTGCTGGGTCACTGCCTCGGCGGGCAACTCATGTCCAAGGCCTTGGGCGCCAAGGTTACGCGCAACCGCGTAAAAGAAATCGGCTGGCTGCCGGTGGAGGTCATCGAATCCACGTTCGCACGTCGCTGGCTCGACGGATCGCCGTCACGCTTCGAGGTGTTCCATTGGCATGGCGAGACCTTCGGCCTTCCAGCGGATGCCACGCCGCTGTTGAAAAGCCGCGACTGTCGAAACCAGGCGTGGGTGATGGGCAAACATCTCGCCTTCCAGTGCCACATCGAAATGACACCCGCCCTCGTGCGTTCATGGGCACGCACCGGCGCCGCGGAAATTGCGCAACCTTCGCGCACCGTGCAAAGCGAGGCGCAGATGCGCGTGAACCTGGTGCAGCGTGCCGAGCAACTGAACCGCCGGGCCGACGCCTTCTACGCACATTGGATCAAAGGTCTTCGTCATTAACGCGCTCGGCATTGACAGGTTCACAGGCGACTGCGCGTGAGTCCGATACTGCTCGGCATACTCGCCTACGTCGTCGTTCAGTTGGTCATTGTGTTTGCCGTCGCGCGGCGCGTGCGCGGGGAAGCCGACTACCTGCTCGCCGGAAGACGCTTCGGTCCCGGCCTCGCAACGTTCGCCATCTTCGCCACCTGGTTCGGCGCCGAGACCTGTATCGGCGCCGCCGGGCGCGTGTACGAAGGCGGCCTGTTCAAGAGCATCGCCGATCCGTTCGGCTACAGCGTTTGCTTGTTGCTCATGGGGCTGTTCTTCGCCGTGCCGCTGTGGCGCCGCAAACTGACGACGCTCGCCGATCTGTATCGCCAGCGCTATTCACCGGGCGTGGAGCGCGTCGCGGCAGTGCTGCTGATTCCAACCTCGGTCATGTGGGCCGCCGCGCAAGTGCGTGCGCTCGGACAGGTGCTGTCCGCCTCATCGCAATTCGATGTCGAGCTCGCCATCGCTATCGCCGCCGGTGTGGTGATTATCTACACCGTCTACGGCGGCCTCATGGCGGATGCGATCTCCGATGTATTGCAGGGCACGATTCTGATGATTGGCCTCGTCGTGCTGCTGGTCGCCGTCGTGAGCGCAGCCGGCGGCGTCGAGTCCGCCATCGCGTCCATTGATCCGCAACGCCTGCGGCTATTCGGCGGCCCCGAGACCTCGACGCTCGACGTGCTCGAACGTTGGGCCGTGCCCATCGCCGGCTCGACGCTGGCGCAGGAACTCGTGGCCGTGATTCTCGCCTCGCGCACGCCCGAGGTCGCGCGCCGCTCGGCATTCATGGGGACCGGATTGTATTTTGTCTTCGGGTTGATTCCCGTAATCGTCGGCCTCATCGGCGTGAGTCTTATGCCGGGATTGGACGATCCGGAAAAACTCTTGCCGCAGATCGCCCAACGACATCTGACGACGATTCCGTACATCATGTTCGTCGGCGCGATTGTCTCGGCGATTCTCTCTACCGTTGCCGGCGCCTTGCTTGCGACCGCCGCACTGGCGGAACATAACCTGGTCGTCCCGCTGGCGCCGTCGCTCAGCTCCGCCCAGCGCGTGCGCGTCGCGCGCATCGGCGTCGTGATCGCCGGTGCCGCCGCCTACCTGCTCGCGCGCCATGCCGACGGCGTGTATGAGCTGGTCGAAGACGCCTCCGCCTTCGGCAGCGCCGGAATTTTTATCGTCGCCACGATCGGTCTGTTCAGCTCATTCGGCGGCGTGCGCGCCGCGTACAGCGCGCTCGTCACCGGCTGTGCGACGTGGCTGGCGGGAAACTACCTGCTTCATCTGCCCTACCCCTACCTCACTTCGCTCGTGGTGGCGCTCGGGGCGTATGCCATGATGGCGTTGACCGAAACGTCGCATCGAGCCGGCGTTACTGAGGAGGCAGCTAAATAGTATGCACTTCGGCGCGCCGCAAGGTTCCCTCTCCCTCGGGGAGAAGGACAGGATGAGGGGTGTTTTACGGCTATCATCCCCTCACCCCAACCCCTGAGGGAGAGGGGGTAAAAATGTTACACACCATGCTTGCCGATCGGGTTAGTCAGAAATCATGTTAAGGATAGGAATTGATCTCGGCGGCACCAAAACCGAAGGCGTTGTCATCGACGCCGCCGGCGCAATGCTTCAACGCGAACGACGCGAGACACCGCGGCAGCACGGCTACGAAGCAATTCTCGATAGCCTGGTCAATCTCGTGCGCGATCTGGAGCGCCGCGCCGGACAACCGTGCCAGGTCGGCATCGGCACACCGGGCGCCATCTCGTCGCGCACCGGCTTGCTTAAAAATTCCAACACGCTGTGCCTGAACGGTAAGCCACTGCACACCGATCTCGCGCGCCTGCTGGCGCGGCCGATACGCATCGCCAACGATGCCAACTGCTTTGCGCTCTCGGAAGCGCTCGATGGCGCCGGCCTGCATGCGTCGGTCGTGTTCGGCGTCATCCTGGGCACGGGCGTTGGCGGCGGCATTGTCGTCAACGGAAAACTGATCGAAGGCCTGCAGCACATCGCTGGTGAATGGGGGCACAACGTTATCGAGGCCGACGGCCCGCCCTGTTATTGCGGCCGCCGCGGTTGCGTCGAGACGCTGATCGCCGGACCGGCGCTGACGCGCGACTACGCCGCGCACGGTGGCGACGACAGCACCGGCGCGCAGACGATTGTCGCCCGCGCCAGCCGCGGCGACGCCATTGCCGAAGCCGCGATGCAGCGCTTTCTCGATCGCTTCGGGCGCGCGCTCGCGGCGGTCATTAACATTCTCGATCCGGAAGTCATCGTGCTCGGCGGTGGGCTGTCGAACATCGAACGCCTATATACCGACGGCCGCAACGCCGTCGCGCGCCACGTGTTCAACGACGAACTGCGCACCCGCATTGTGCGCAATGTTCACGGCGACTCCTCCGGCGTGCGCGGCGCGGCGCAACTCTGGGACGCCGGAGAATAAGGGCCCGCTCCGCCCGCGGCTATGATCGTCGGCTCGCGGCGGTATACTGGTTGCGTGATTCGCCACCTTCTCCTATCGCTTCTCATCGGCCTCGCCACAACAACCCGAGCCGCCGAACCCGCGCACCTCAAACTCTACACCGCGAACGGAAATTTCAGCGACGTCAAACAAGACGTGGCACTCGCCATTGAGAGCCGCGGTTTCGTGCTCGAGCGTACGCTGCACATCGGTGAAATGCTCGAACGCACCGGCAAAGATCTCGGCACCGGCAAACCGATTTATCGTCAGGCTGAAGCGCTGCAGTTCTGCCCCGCCTCGGTGTCGCGGCGCACCATGGAGGCCGACCCGACCAACATCGTCTTCTGCCCCTACACCATCGTGGTCTATACGCTGCCCAATGAGGCCGACAAGGTATACGTCGGCTACCGCTGCCCCGAACCCGTCGGCTCGCCGGATTCCCGCGCCGCCCTGCGCGCGGTGCAGGATTTGCTGGACGCCATCGTCCGCGAAGCCTTGAACGTTAAAAAATAGAATTGCGTAACCCTCCCCTCTCAGGGGGAGGGCAAGGGAGGGGGTAACATCTCAACGCAAGCACACACCCCAATCGAGTCTCCCGAATTTCAGCCCACGCACCTCCTTGCCTTATACTGCCGCGTCATTCACCACCCATAACAAGAGTGCTTAATATGTCGAGACGAGCGAAGCAAAGCGCAGCAGGGCCTCAATAATGCGCGTTTCCAAATACCTGCTTACCACTGTCCGCGAAACCCCGGCCGACGCCGAGACCGTCTCGCACAAACTAATGCTGCGCGCGGGCATGATCCGCAAGCTTGCCGCCGGCATCTACACCTGGCTGCCGCTCGGCTTGCGCACACTGCGCAAAGTAGAAGCCATCGTGCGTGAAGAAATGAACCGCGCCGGCGCGCAGGAAGTTTTGATGCCGGCGGTGCAGCCGGCCGAACTGTGGCAGGAGTCGGGACGCTGGGACCAGTACGGGCCAGAGTTGCTGCGCTTCAAGGATCGCCATCAACGCGAATTCTGCTTCGGGCCGACGCACGAAGAAATCATCACCGATCTCATCCGCCGCGAAATCAAAAGCTATCGTCAGCTGCCGGCCAACTTCTACCAGATCCAGATGAAGTTTCGCGACGAAGTGCGCCCGCGCTTCGGCCTCATGCGCGGCCGCGAATTTCTGATGAAGGACGCGTACTCGTTTCACGTCAACGACGAGTCGCTCAAAGAAACCTATCAGGTGATGCACGCAACCTACACGCGCATCTTCCAGCGCCTCGGTCTCGACTTCCGCCCCGTGGCCGCCGACACCGGCGCCATCGGTGGTGCCGTCTCCCACGAGTTCCAGGTGCTGGCCGACTCCGGCGAAGACGCGATCGCGATCTGCGGCAAATGCGACTACGCCGCCAACATCGAACTGGCGCAGGCGCTGCCGCCGATGGGCAAGCGTCCCGACGATAGCAAGCCGATGCAAACGGTGGAAACGCCGCACCAGCGCACGATTGAGGAAGTGAGCAAGTTCCTCAAGATCGATCCGCAACACATGATCAAGACGCTGTTGGTCAAAGGCGTCGGCGGCGCGGTTGCGCTGGTCCTACGTGGCGATCACGAACTGAATGAAGTAAAGGCCACCAAGCTGCCGCAAGTCGCCAAGCCACTCGCGTTCCTCACGCCTGGCGAGGTTCAGTTAGCCGCCGGCTGCGACGCCGGTTCCATCGGCCCCTTGGGCCTGCAGGTTACCGTGATCGTGGACGAATCCGCCGCGCGCGCCGCCGACTTCGTCTGCGGTGCCAACGTAAACGGCAAACATCTTATTAACGTGAACTGGGGCCGCGACCTCGCCGAACCGACCGTGGCCGATATCCGCAAAGTCGTCGAAGGCGACCCCTGCCCCGCCGAGAAATGCAGCGGCACATTGAGCATCCGCCGCGGCATCGAAGTCGGCCACATCTTCCAGCTCGGCACCAAGTACAGCGAAGCCATGCAAGCCACCGTGTTAGACGAAGCCGGCAAGGCCGTCGTCATGCCGATGGGCTGCTACGGCATCGGTGTCTCGCGCGTCGTCGCCGCCGCAGTCGAACAAAACAACGATGACAACGGCATCCTCTGGCCCGACGCCATCGCCCCGTTCCAGATCGCGCTTGTACCAATTGGTTACTACAAGTCGGAAAAAGTGAAAGCGACCGTCGACCAACTCTACGCCGACCTCACGCAAGCAGGCTTCGACGTCCTCATGGACGACCGCGACGAACGCCCCGGCGTCATCTTCGCCGACATGGATCTGATCGGCATCCCGCATCGCCTCGTCATCGGCGACAAGGGCCTGGCGAAAGGCGTCGCCGAATACAAAGGCCGGCGCGACAAACAGCCGACTGAAATTCCGCTCGCAGAGATTGTTGAGCAGATGCGTAGTCGCATCAAACGTTAGCCCGTCCTAAATGACACGTTGAAACGCGTCATTTAGGACGTCTAATTTAAGTTAGGCCAAAAAAATCACCCATGAAAACAAAATACACAATCATTGATGATATCCAGAATATTGTATTTTTCGGAGTCGTTACGCTTCTCGTCTGGGGATTTTCGCATGGGCCGCTCGAAAATATTTTTCACAGTTTCTTTTTGAAAGAAACGACAGGCACTGTTTTAAAGACGGAAGCCATTTCTGATTCCGGTGGTTACATTGGCAATGGAATATTCATTTCGGGTGTTTCCTTTATTCCTAACGTTGAGTTTTCCTATACCGTAAATGGCGTTTCGTTTACTACACGTCGCGCTTTAGATCAGGGGCTTGTTTTTGGTGGATCGCAAGAAACGGCTGAGGAACAATTAAAAAGCATTGCTCCGGGTACCAAGTTATCAGTCTGGTACAGCACACTAAGTCCGGGTCGAGCCTATTTAAATTCGCACATACCGCTATCAACAACATTTATAGCGGTCTTGGTGCTTTGCTCGTATTTGTGGTTCATAAGTGAGCGGTCGGGGACATAGGTAACAAAAGAGTCCGGGGACATGGGTTACACATGATGGCGCTTTAATCTACCGTACACATCCTCGATTCGCATGTGACG
>Ga0209515_10006603_pt1 | contig 14334 bp, 7 predicted proteins | sample Subgroupgradi54m_FD_187454 | JGI IMG/M metagenome (GOLD analysis project Ga0209515, IMG submission 187454) | Subsurface groundwater microbial communities from S. Glens Falls, New York, USA - GMW60B uncontaminated upgradient, 5.4 m (SPAdes)... ...
GCGCGAGTTCCTCAGCCTGGTGCGGCAGGACGACACACTCGACAACCAGAGCGCCCTGCGCCTGAAGAAGAAACTCGCTGAAGAGTTCCGGACACAGTTGACGTTCGGCGTCCCGTCGAACGAAGACGAAGCGGGTTTGCGGCGGCTCGCCGCTCAGCTCAAGGCGCAGAAGGTCGTGGTCAAGCTGTTTCTGCGGCATCCTTTGCACGCTAAGCTCTCCCTCTGCTTCCGGCCCGACCCGATCAACCCCGCGGTGGGCTACGTCGGCAGCAGCAATCTCACCCTGTCCGGGCTGTCAAAGCAGGGCGAGCTCAACGTCGACGTCATGGACCACGACGCGACACAGAAGCTCGCCCGGTGGTTCGAGGAGCGCTGGCAGGACCGCTGGTGCGTCGATATCTCCGCGGCGTTGATCCAGGTCATCGAGGAAAGCTGGGCCCGAGAGGTCCCGCTCGCGCCGTACCACATCTACGTAAAGATGGCCTACCACCTCTCGCAGGAAGCCCGTGCGGGCCTCGCAGAGTTCCGCATTCCTCCCGAGTTCGGCAATCGGCTGTTCGACTACCAGGTGGCCGCCGTGAAGATCGCCGCGCATCACTTGAACAAGCGCGGGGGCGTCTTGATCGGGGATGTCGTGGGCTTAGGCAAGACGCTCATGGCGAGCGCGGTCGCCAAGATCCTCCAGGACGATCACTTCACCGAAACGTTGATCATCTGCCCGAAGAACCTCGTCACGATGTGGGAGGACTACGTCGCCGAGTACCGGCTGCTGGCGAAGGTGCTCTCGATCACCAGGGCCGCGCGTGAGCTGCCCACCCTGCGGCGCTACCGCGTCGTCCTGATTGACGAGAGCCACAACTTGCGCAACCGGGCGGGGCAACGCTATCGCGCCATCCAGGAGTACATCCAGGAAAACGACAGCAAGTGCATCCTGCTCTCGGCGACCCCTTACAACAAGACCTACGTCGACCTCTCCAGCCAACTGCGCCTCTTCGTGCCCGAGGACCAGGATCTGGGCATGCGCCCGGAGCGGCTGCTGCGTGATCTCGGCGAGACCGAGTTCATCCGCCGCCACCAGTGCCCTGTGCGCTCGCTCGCCGCGTTCGAGAAGAGCGACTACGCGGACGATTGGCGCGAGCTGATGCGCCTCTACATGGTGCGGCGCACGCGCACCTTTATCCAGGACAACTACGCCGCACTCGATCCTGCCACCGGGCGGAAGTTCCTGACGTTCGCGGACGGCAGCCGGTCGTACTTCCCCGACCGCATCCCCAGAACCGTGACGTTCACGGCGGACGAGCACGACCGGAGCGATCAGTACGGACGCCTGTACGCCCCCGACGTCGTCGCGTCCATCAATGCCCTGAATCTCCCGCGCTACGGTTTGGGCAACTATATCGCCGCGTCTCCAAAGGGTGCGAGCACGCCGGCCGAAGATAAGGTCATTCAGGACCTGTCGCGGGCCGGTAAACGCCTGATGGGCTTCTGCCGCACCAACCTCTTCAAGCGCCTTGAGAGCAGTGGAGAGGTGTTTCAGCAATCCATCGCGCGCCACACCCTGCGCAACTACATCTTCCTCCACGCCATCGACAAGGGCCTGCCGCTGCCCATAGGCACACAGGACTCCGGGTTGTTGGACGCCGGCAACTACGATGAAGACGTGGATGATCCGAACGCCAGCGCTGAGCTATTCGAGGACGAAAACGACGCGCCTGGCGCGGCTGGCAAGGCTCCGAGCCTGCGTACAGAAGACGACTTCAGGGAGCGGGCGGCGGCCATGTATGCGCTGTACTCGAGGCAGTTCAAGAGCCGCTTTCGATGGTTGCGCTCTGACCTCTTCGTCACGTCGTTGGCCACGGATCTGCGTGACGACGCCGCCAGGCTCATGCAGGTCCTGGCGCAGAGCGGCGACTGGAACCCAGAGCGGGATCAGAAGCTCGCCGCCCTGCACCAGCTCCTGACCACGCAGCACCCCAAGGACAAGGTCATTGTCTTCACGCAGTTCGCCGACACCGTGCGCTACCTCGACAAGCAACTGCGGGCGCGCGGCCTGCAACGCAGCGCGGGAGTGACCGGCGACTCTGAAGACCCGACGAGCTACGCCTGGCGCTTCAGCCCCGAGAGCAACCAGAAGAGGCAACAGGTCACACCCGAGGACGAACTGCGTGTGCTGCTTGCGACGGATGTCCTGAGCGAGGGCCAGAACCTCCAGGACGCCAGCATCGTCGTGAACTTCGATCTTCCCTGGGCCATCATTCGCTTGATCCAGCGCGCCGGACGCGTCGACCGCATTGGCCAGAAGTCGGAGCAGATCCTCTGCTACTCGTTCCTGCCCGCGGATGGCGTAGAAAGCCTCATCCGCCTGCGTTCCCGCGTGCGGCAGCGCCTGCACGAGAATGCCGAAGTGGTGGGCACCGACGAGGCCTTCTTTGAGGACGAACGTGAGAAGCAAACGCTGCTCGACTTATACAACGAGAAGGCAGGCATCCTGGACGGCGACGCGGAAGCGGACGTGGACCTGGCGTCCTATGCCTACCAGATCTGGAAGAATGCCATCGACCAGCAGCCGGAACTGCAGAAGACCATTCCGGCGCTGCCGCCGGTGGTCTACTCGACGCGCCCGCATCAGGCCACAGACCAGGCCCCGCCTGGCGTGCTCGTCTATCTGCGCACCGCGGAAGGCAATGACGCGCTCACCTGGATGGACCCGAGTGGAAGCAGTGTCACGGAGTCGCAGTTCGACATCCTCCGGGCGGCGGCGTGTGCTCCCGACACGCCGGCACTGCCGCGTCAGGACAGCCACCACGAGCTGGTGAAAAAGGCCGTGGAGCTGGTGGTCGCGGAGGAGAAGTCCGTGGGAGGGCAATTGGGGCGCCCATCCGGCGCGCGCTTCCGCACCTACGCACGGCTCAAGCGGCACGCGGAGCAGGTCAAGGACACGCTCTTCGACGCGCCGCAACTGGCCAGGGCCATTGAGGAGATCTATCGCTACCCGCTCCGGCAATTTGCCATCGACACGCTCAACCGCCAGCTGCGCGCCGGGATCGATGATCAGACCCTGGCACAGCTGGTCCTGGCACTCCGGGACGACGACCGCCTGTGCCTCGTGCAGGAAGACGAGCCGACGCACGAGCCGCAGATCGTCTGTTCGCTTGGTCTTGCAGCAGCAGGAGGGCAGCAGACATGAGCCTCGACCTCACGCGTGTCCGCACACTCCTCACAGCAGGCAATTTCCGCGCGCTGTTTCTCGAAGAGCTGGGCTGGGAGCGGCACGACGCCCGCCTCACCGTCCCACTGGAGGGCCAGCCGTGGCACCTGCAGGCCTGCGCCCACAAGCGCGGCATGGTCGCGTACCTGTGCCCGGCACCCGCCGGGGTGGGCCTGCCCGACTACGCCGTACGCCGCACGATCGAACACCAGGTCGCCAGGTCCGTGCACGAGCATCTTATCGTGTTTACAGACGCCACCCAGACCACGCAGGTCTGGCAGTGGGTGCGGCGCGAGTCCGGCAAGCCGACCGCCTGCCGCGAGCACCACTTCCACAGCCATCAGACCGGCGAGGCGCTGGCCCAAAAGCTGGAAGCTATCGCGTTCACCCTGGACGAAGAAGAGACGCTCACGCTGCCCGACGTCACGCGCCGGGCCCGCAAGGGCTTTGACGTCGAGCGTGTCACCAAGCGTTTCTATGACCAGTTCAAGAAGGAGCATGCCGCCTTCCTGAAGTTCATCACGGGCATCACGGAGAGCACGGATCACGAGTGGTATGCTTCCGTGATGCTCAACCGCCTGATGTTCGTCTACTTCATCCAGCGCAAGGGCTTTCTCGAGGCCGACGCCGATTACCTGCGTCACCGCCTGAAGCGCTGTCAGCAGCAGCAGGGCAAGGACACGTTCTACTCGTTTTACCGTTACTTCCTGCTGCGCCTCTTCCATGAAGGGCTGGGCGGCAGAACCCGTACCGCCGAGCTCGAACAGTTGCTGGGGCGCATTCCATACCTGAACGGCGGTCTGTTCGAGCCGCACGCGATCGAAACCCGCTACCCGCAGATCGAGATCCCCGATCAAGCCTTCGAGCGCATCTTCGACTACTTTGACGAGTGGCAGTGGCACCTCGACGAGCGCCCGCTGCGTACCGGCAACGAGATCAACCCGGATGTCCTGGGCTACATCTTCGAAAAGTACATCAACCAGAAGCAGATGGGGGCCTACTACACGAAGGAGGACATCACCGAGTACATCAGCAAGAACACCGTCGTCCCGTTCCTCTGCGATGCCGCCCGGGCCACGTGCAAGGTGGCCTTTGAGAACCCGCAGGGGCCGACCGTCTGGGACCTGCTGCAAGCCGACCCCGACCGCTACATCTCTCCTGCCGTCCGGCACGGAGCAGACCAGCCGCTTCCGGCCGAGATCGCCGCCGGGGTCAACCCGCCCACGCTCCACCAGCCGGTCGGTGCCGGCCCGGTGCAGACGCTGGAGCTACGCCAGGGCTGGAACAAGCCGGCGCCTGGCGAGTACACGCTGCCCACGGAGACCTGGCGTGAGGTCGTCGCTCGCCGGACACGTTACGAAGAGGTCCGCGCCAGGCTCGCGGCGGGCGACGTACGCGACATCAACGACCTGATCACCCTGAACCTCGACATCCGCCAGTTCGTGCAGGACGCCATCGAGCACTGCGAAGGCCCTGAGCTGCTGCGCGCCTTCTGGCACGCCATCGAGCAGGTCACGATCCTCGACCCCACCTGCGGCTCCGGCGCTTTTCTGTTCGCCGCGCTCAACATCCTCGAGCCGCTCTACGAGGCCTGCCTGGACCGCATGGAGGCGTTCGTCGAGGACCTGAAGCGTTCCGGCGCGAAGCACCGCCCCGAGAAGTTCTCCGACTTCCGCACGGTGCTGGCGCGCGTTGCGGCGCATCCGAACCGCCGCTACTTCATCTTCAAGAGCATCATCCTCAACAACCTCTTCGGCGTGGACATCATGGAAGAGGCAGTAGAGATTTGCAAGCTCCGCCTCTTCCTCAAGCTGGCCGCGCAGGTCGAACCGGACGCGACGCACGGCAATCTCGGCATCGAGCCGCTGCCGGACATCGACTTCAACATCAAGGCCGGGAACACCCTCGTCGGCTTTGCCACCTACGCCGATGTCGAGCACGCCATCACGAGCAAGCTCGACTTCGACAACGCCATGGCGAAGATCGCGGTCAGGGCCGCCGACTTGCAGCAGGCCTTCGACGCCTTTCGCGAGCGTCAGGTCGAGGGCGACGCGTCCGTGCCGATGGAGCACAAGCTGGAGCTGCGCAAGCGGCTCACCGGCCTGCAGGAGGAACTGAACCGCTACCTCGCGGCCGAGTACGGCGTGGAGCCCGGGAAGCAGGATGTGTACGCGAAGTGGCTGAAGTCGCATCAGCCCTTCCACTGGTTTTTGGAGTTCTACGGCATCATGACCGGCGGCGGGTTTGATGTGATTATCGGCAACCCTCCATATGTGGAATACAAAGATATTCGGAGTGTTTACGAGGTTCGCAATTTTGAAACTGAAGAATGTAGTAATCTCTTCGCTTTCGTACTCGAGCGTTGCGCGACACTTAGTCAATCAGGAAGCGAAGTAGGAATGATTGTGCCACTAAGTGCGTTCAGTACCGACCGAATGATCCCCCTGATAGCGCACTGCAAGCGCAGTTCTGGATGTTTGAGGATTGCCAATTTCAGCTGGAGACCTGGAAAACTCTTCGATGGTGTGAATCTTCAACTTTCCATTGTGCTCCAACGAGTTGGCAGTCAACTCGAAAGAATAGAAACGACTCGCTACCTGATGTGGGATTCCGAAGCACGACAAGAGCTCTTTTCAAAGGTTGAATATGCCACGGTCGATGATACCCGGCTTGCTGGCTGCATACCAAAACTTGGTGCACTTGAGGCCGCGTCTATCTTGAACAAGCTGCGATTGCACAAGAACGAGATTGGAGCCTGCTTCAGCCGTCATACTGAAAATCTTGTGTTTTATAGACGTGGCGGACTCTACTGGAAAGTATTCGTTGATTTTGAGACCGGCTCAAGTGAGGAGAAAATTATCAGGCTCCTTCCGCAGATCAATAAAAGCACAGTTATAGCGGTGTTAAGCAGTGGGTTGTGGTGGTGGTATTTCACAATTACTTCTGACTGTCGCCACCTCGGTAATCGCGATATCAACACGTTTCCATTCGATCCACGTGAGATGAACGCGGACGAACACAAGCTGCTGTTGCAGTTGGGCAAAGACTACGTGAAAGACCTCAAACGAAATGCCAAAGCCGTCGTCAGAGTGTACAAGATGAAGAAGGCTGTAGACTGTTTGTCGTTCAGGGTGAATCAATCAAAGCTCATCCTCGACGAAATTGACCACCTGCTGGCGCGGCACTACGGCTTCACCGAGGAGGAGTTGGACTTCCTCATCAACTACGACATCAAGTACCGCATGGGCCGCGACGCCGAAGGCGAGAACGAATGAGCGCGCCCACGCCCGTCACCCTGACGCCAGCGGACACGGCCTGGCCGGCGAGCCTGGCCGAACGGATGGGCAGTGCCGCTCCGACTGCGCTGCAGGCAGTCGGCCCCGTGGCGCTCCTGGCCGGCCGCAAGACCGCGCTGTTCTGCTCGGCCCGCACGCCCGGCGACGCGATCCTGCGCGCCCACGACACCGCGCGGCGACTGCGCGATGAGGGCGCCACGGTCATCAGCGGCTTTCACTCGCCCATCGAGAAGGAGTGCCTGCGCATCCTCCTGCGCGGCGAGCAGCCCATCATCCTCTGCCCGGCCCGAGCCATCGCGGGAATGCGCATCCCGGCGGAATGCCGCACCGCCTTCGACGCGGGTCGCCTGCTCTTGCTTTCGCCCTTCATCGCATCGCCCAAGCGCGTCACCAGGGACGCGGCGCTCCGCCGCAACGAGATGGTCGCCGCCCTCGCGGATCAGGTCTTCATCGCGCACCTCGCTTTCGGCAGCCGGACCGCCCGCATGGCGGACATGCTCACGCGGTGGGGCGTGCCGTTCTTGTGTCCACGATGACCGTCGGTGATCTGTTGAACCTAAGCGTTAGGCTCTCAAGCAGCGGCACGCTGGCCGCTGACGCGCCGGCGGGGCTCGGGAGGGGAGCCGGGAGCAGTCACGGCGGCGGCACGCCTTGGGGCGCCCCCCCACTGACAGCGGTAGGCCGCTGGTCGCCGTGCTCGCCTCCCGCCGCTGCCCCGCTGCGGGCAAGGAGCATGCGGCAGGAGGCGTCCCCAAAAACTCTACGGGTCGCGTTTTTGCACCGGCACCCCGCTAGCCTACACTGGCAGCCCCACCGGGAGCGCCTCCAAGCGGCTGGCGGATAGAAAAAAAAGCCCTTTTTTGCGCCGGCACCTCGGGAGCGCGCGCTCCGGCCCTGCCCAGCGCCACCCGCCGGCCGGCAGCCCTCGCCTGGGCTGTGCACGCGCGCACGGAAGCTGAAATGCTACGGCGTTTTATGAGTTCGGATGAGGGTGAGCAGTTCTTGGTGTTCCGCCTCCGAGAGCGGAACTGCAGGAGGTTGAGGGCCAGGCATATCGGGATGCATGAAAATGGTAGTATGGAGCGTGACATCCTCCCGGGCGCTGGTCAGCATGCCGCTCGCATGGGGCGCGAAAGCGCATGCCGGTACGTGCCACCGGGGCCCATCTTTATTAGCGACGACGCTTTTTCGATGGCCACGGGAGAATACCGTCAAGTTCTTCCCGTCCCCCTTCGTCGTCCACATCGTCGAAGCCATCATCGCTGTTCCCGGAATCTTCCTCAAACCAAACCAGTGAGAGGACTTGGTCCCACTCAGAAAGTAAACGGGCCTCTTCGAGCAGATATGTGCCCCCCCGCCGTGGGTTGTCTATCCAAAGACCTGGATCAACTTCGATAGGGCCATCTACTGTGTCGTCCGCACGTATTTTCTGTGCAGCACTGCCCTGAGGTAAACGCATACCTATTGCTATCCAGCATTGCCGTTCACGCATGAGCTTGGAGGATGATACGTACCGTACAATACCAGACTCGGCGAGGACGAAGGCACATGGGGCTTCATTCACAAGCGCGAATCGGGAACCTGTACAGGTCAGCGAGGCCCGGTAAGCTTCCGCAAGCTGTTCGACACTTCCAAACCCTATGAGATGCTGGTCAACATCCTTCTTGAAGAGGTCGTAAGGGAGCAGGCAGGCTGCTGCGAAGGCATCACAGCACACCTCTTCCGGGGGACGTCTCGCATAGCTCATGAGAACTGCGGATTTGAGGATCGAGTCGTGGATGGAGGGAAGGCCCAGCACGATATGGGCAATCTCATGCAGGATGGTAAAGCGCTGCCGCTCAAGCGTATGTTGGCCGTTCACAAATATGCAGTGTCGGCCGGCGATGAGAGCCGTGTTCCCCGACACATCCTCCGGGAAATCATGACGGACTCTATAAAGGGCTTTGGCGACCTTCAGATAGCTATCCATTTCTACGGGTACGGAGTTAATCCCGGCCTGCCTGATGAACTCTCGTGCCCGTACCACAGCGGTAAACTCATCCATCCTTTTCAAACTCCTCCCGTATTTCTCGAACCATGTCGAGGAGTCTTTTCCAGTCCACTTTAATTTTTGGCCGCATACCACGATGGCTCATCGCCACTACGGATTCGAAATCAGCAAGGTCATACTCAGGTTCCTCTAGCACGATCTCAATCAAGCTGCCTGGAACTAGTTGATCTACGAGAAACTTCAGAATGTGAGCCTTACGGCTGTCGAGTTTTAACGCTTTGGTCAGGGCCTTGACCGTATCTTCTGAGGGAGCAGTCTTCTCTCCTGTCTCAAGGCGATGGATGTATGCGTGGTCAACCTCGCTTAATTTCCCGAGGTCTCGCAGCGTGAATTCTCGTTCCTCCCGGAAGCGCTTCAGAAGTTCTCCGAAGTGCATGGACACACCACCTCCCTTGACATGCCTCTTGAATGGTCGTATATTTCTGTTGTCTGTAGTACTAAGTTTGGACAACAATTAAAATTGTATATCGTTTTTTCAATCGATACGGGTCAAATTCCCCAAATCTTGCTTCGTCTCTGAAAATCCCAAAATCAGAGATTTTCATGGCTAAGCATCTTTGTGATACCACGCAGTAAAATACAGAGTCTTTCATTATAAGAAATCAGTTGTCTAAATAGACAACAGAATTATAGAAAAGCTCAATTCAACTAGCAAGAAAATTCAGAAGGAGAAGAGATAGAAAATTACCGGAATGCCCCATGGGAACGTAACTTGAACACAGAAAAATTGAACCCTATTGAATAAGGTCTACCTCATGCACAGCGTGAAGTTTTATCCCGTCGGAAATGGAGATTGTAGTCAGATAATCTTGGCAAACGGCAAGCGCCTGCTCTTTGACTATTGCCACCGGCAACAGTCCGAAGATGATAAAGACCCACGGATCGATCTGAAAGCGGCATTGCGTCAAGAGTTACAAGAGGCTAATCGCGACAATTACAACGTTGTGGCTTTTACGCACGGCGATGACGATCATATTGCTGGTAGCACGGACTTCTTCTACCTGGAACATGCGAAAACATATCAAAGTGCTGATCGCATCAAGATGAGCGAACTCTGGGTTCCCGCAGCAATGATTCTAGAAGATGGCGTTTCTGGCGAGACGCGGGTGTTACGGCAGGAAGCTCGGTATCGTCTCAAACAGGGAAAAGGCATCCGGGTGTTTTCCAAACCGGATAAGCTCGAGGGTTGGCTCAGAGCCCAAGGTTTAACCCTTCAAAGTCGCGCTCACTTGATGACGGATGCTGGCCAGCTTGTGCCGGGGTTCAATAAGGTGACGGATGGCGTGGAGTTCTTTGTCCACTCCCCTTTTTCCAAACATGTCGATGGAGGCACAGTACAGCGCAATGAAGCTGCCCTCATTCTCCATGCCACCTTTCGGGTCGACAGCACGGAAACTCGCTTCTTGATGATTGGCGATACCGAGTGGGCAGTTCTGGCGGACATCGTCAACATTACTCGGAGCAGGGGTCGAGATGACCGTCTCAAGTGGGATCTCTACAACATTCCTCACCACTGCAGCTATTTGGCCCTGGGTCCGGAGAAAGGCACGGACCGCACTACACCTGTTGATGCAGTGCAGTGGTTGCTCGACCAGGGACAAGTTGGTTGCATTCTTATTTCCTCAAGCGATCCGATTCCCAACGAAGATACGAACAACCCACCGCACCGACAAGCCGCACGAACCTATCGTGATACGATCAAGAAGAACAATGGTGATCGGTTTGAAGTCACCATGGAACACCCCAATAGCACGAAACCCAAACCAATCGAGATCAAGATTGGTCGCGATGGCGCAAAGCTCATCAAACTCGGATTGTTAGGTGCCTCTTTCGTCACCTCAAAACCTAGCCCCAGAGCTGGCTGATGGTGTCCTTATGAATACCCATGCCGTCGAGGGGCAGGACCTTCCCTTAACAGCGGAAGCTTTGACGTCGCCGCAGGCCCGGGCGACGTTTGCCACTCTCCAATGGTATCCCTATTATCGCTTGGTCGCAGCCAAGTCCTTTGAACAGTTCGGGAGCCACTATGATGCGCTTATTGTTGAACTCAATCCGGAACTGCCGCAAATTAAAAAGTACGATATTCGCTATAGAGAACCTTTAGCGCTGTGCTTTGACCATACAGACCAACGGCTCCCCCGTGTTCAAGCGCTCCGCAAAGACTTTCCACTCGTTCCTCATGTGAATCTGGTGCCCACCGGGGCGCCGAGAGAGTTGTGTCTCTACGCTGAACCACCTGAGGTGGTACGGCTTACCTGGACACCTCCTGAGTTTCTCGCACGCATCGCAACGTGGTTTGCAAAAACCGCGACAGGGACGCTGCACGCTCCGGACCAACCTCTCGAACCTTTCTTACTGACGTCAGCCAATGAGGTAATTGTCCCACACGACGGGCTTGACCTCTGCCAACAAGCAGACAAGCGTCTGATTGCCTTTCCCATTATTCGAGATGAACAGCCCTCGCGGTACTCGGTTCGCCTAAGTTGGCAGCCAGTACAAGAGGCGCTGAAGTTCCCGTGGGTCTTCTATGCACTGGTCTTTCGCCTGTCTCCTCGCGAACATGGGTTGATCCACGACAGACCACGACATTTACACGATCTCACGACGCTATTGGCCAAGGAAAGCCCTCCTTTCAACGACTGGTTACGCGCGCAGCTACGTGAGCTCTTTAGCGAAAAGCCGCGCCCGCGCGAATGCGACTGGTTGTTATTGCTGCTTGCGATTCCGCAACAGCGTGAGAGCGGAGGTTCTGTCGAGCGGACAGAGCGCTGGGCCTTCGTTGTTGGCAACAGCGTTACCGAAGTGGCACTTGCTGTGCACGCCTGTGGGAAATCGCCAGATGGGTTCTGTGTTCCGCTCTTAGAGTCTCCCGGTGGACAGACGTTCGACCCCAATAGCTTAACAGCAATCTCCCTTGAACCCCTGCGAGTCATCTCGGAGTTAACGCGTACGGATGCGAATTGCCTCAGTGGAGTTGCCCCGCACGAGTCCAGTCGGGCTTGTGTCCTCATCGGGGCGGGTGCGCTTGGTTCACAGATTTACGTCACTTTGGCGCGCATGGGATGGGGAGAATGGACGATTGTCGACGATGATATGTTCCTGCCTCATAACAGTGTCCGTCATGTGTTAGGCGATAACTGCGTAGGGATGTACAAAGCCCACGCGCTTCAACGCACGGCTGACGTACAACTCCCCTACAACCAGCCGCGGAATGCCATTGCGGCGAATGCGATGCATTTTGCAAGCAACCCAACACTTGCATGTGCATTGAAGGACGCAGAGGTCATTGTCGACGTATCCACGTCGTTAGCGGTTGCGCGTGCTCTCGCTTGCCACGCTGAGAGTAATGCACGGCGTGTGTCCGTGTTTCTCACACCTTCGGGTGGAGCTAGCGTTGTCATGATCGAAAATGCGGACCGCAGCTATCGGCTGGACGTACTTGAGCAGCAGTACTATCGCGCAATTCTGCGTGACGACCGCCTCCGAGATCATTTACAGGGTCATAGTGAGACGATCCGTTACGGCGGCTCGTGCCGTGATGTGACGACGGTCATTGCCCAGGACGACATTCTGCTCCACGCTGGTCTTCTCGCGAAACAGATTCGCCGTGGGGTAGAGCAGGATGAGCCGCAAGTTGTCGTGTGGCGTTCGCACGAAGATGGCAGCGTTGATCGGATTGCTATCCCACTCTCACCGCCCCGTATGTGTGAGGGAAGCGGTTGGCAGATTCGTTACGACGATGCCCTGATAGAGCGTTGTGCCGAGCTCCGGGAGCACAAACTCCCTCACGAGACCGGCGGCATCCTGGTTGGTTACTTCGATGCGCTGCGAAAGATCGTCTATGTGGTGGATGCGCTGCCAGCACCGCCGGATAGCCTAGAACACACCACGGCGTTCATTCGTGGGGTGACGGGCCTCCGGGAGAGCCTAGAGGACATCGGTTCAAGAACTGCTCGACTGGTTCACTACGTAGGAGAATGGCACTCACATCCGATGGGGATCGGCGTGCAGATGAGTGCCCAGGATCGGCATTTACTCCAAGAGATCGCCGATGAGATGCGTTTCGAGGGGTGGCCTGGCATTATCCTCATCGCGGGTGATCGACAGCAATGTGCCCTCTATCTTCAGACCATATGATTTCTCGTGAAGCTGTCCCACAGTTGAACCAGATGAAATTTGGTTTGGCGCTCTCGGGTGGAGGTGTACGTGCCGCCATTTTTCATCTTGGTGTCTTGGCCCGTTTGGCGAGGGACGGGCTCCTCGAGAACGTCTCATTTCTCTCCACGGTCTCAGGGGGAAGTCTCGCAGTAGGGTTAATCTATTGCAAAGCGGGTTATGCGTGGCCATCCAGTGATGGATATCTCGGTGGGATTGTCGATACGATCCGCGAACAGCTTACCTCGTCAAATGTCCAGTGGTCGTATATCCGGCGTTCAGTCATGAAACCTTGGCGGCTGCTTCGCGGACGCGCTCACGTTCTCGGAGATGTCCTGACGAGAAAATGGGGCATATACGGTGACCTCAGTGATCTCCCCAGTGAGCCGCGTTGGATTATTAATGCGACGTGCTACGAGACAGGCAAGAATTGGCGATTCAGCCAGCCACGGATGGGCGACTATCAAACGCAGTATGTCCTCAACCCGTCTTTTCCGTTGGCCGATGCCTTAGCCGCGTCCGCGGCGTTCCCAGGCATGATAGGTCCCTTGAAGATTTTTTCACATCATTTCCCTTGGCAGAAGTTCGGGGTCGAGTCGCAGGAAATGGAACCCGTACAGCCTCGCCTACCGAGTTACCACCTATGGGATGGCGGGGTGTACGACAATCTCGGTGTTGAAGCTCTGTACAAGCCCAACGGGGGGTTACGGGACGGAGTCGACTTTCTCGTTGTTAGCGACGCGTCGAAACCTATAAACCTCGCCTTGCGATCTTGGAAAGATTTCCTGCTGGGCCGGCGATTCTTGCGCTTAGTGAATATTGCTAAGGACCAGGTGCGGGCGATTCGCTCACGCATGATTGTTTCGTCGTTCCAACAATATCCATTATCGGGGGTCTATCTTCGCATAGGAAACACGGGGTCCGAGATCTACAGAAAAGCCAGGAAGTCTGTACCTCTTATTGACCAGCTTGCAGCGGACGAGGTGAGCAAGGCCCTGAACATGGAGACGACGTTGAGGTGTGTAGCGAAAGCGGAGTTTGATCTCCTCTTTCGACATGGTTTCGAAGTCACTGATGCAACCCTCTGCGCTTACCAGTCAGACAGATTCTCAGCAATTCCATTTGTTGGCGCGGCTGACATTTCGCGACGGTAGAGACTGAGAAACGGTACGCGCCGTCCTCACGTTACAGCCTCCTGCGTCAGCTTCCACTGGCTGCGGGCGGCGCCACGTTCTGGCCCCCCGTGGGCTCGGCAACGCGCTCCAACGGACGCTGCGCCTTGGCTCCCCCATCCGCCCCCAGGGGGCTGCGCGGTGTGCCGCTCGGCTGCCCCGGCCTGCGCGCCAGCATGCCAGCCGCTGCTCCTTCCCCATGCGCCTTGGCCAGGCAAAGCGCTCAGCAAGCATCGGCAGAACACGTTAGCGCCCGCGAGTAGCCAGTTTTCCCCAGGCCCTGCGGAAAAACCCGAGGCAAACCCAGCGGTATGCGCCACTGCGCGGGCTCCAGCCCTGCGCGCGGGCTGCCCCTGCGCTCCAGGGCGGCGCGCTAGCGCCAGGTCACACCCAACGGCCCCTTCCCCATGACATCAATCGCGCGCGCCGGCCCGGCGGTCGCGCGCGACCCCC
>Ga0209515_10006604_pt1 | contig 14334 bp, 18 predicted proteins | sample Subgroupgradi54m_FD_187454 | JGI IMG/M metagenome (GOLD analysis project Ga0209515, IMG submission 187454) | Subsurface groundwater microbial communities from S. Glens Falls, New York, USA - GMW60B uncontaminated upgradient, 5.4 m (SPAdes)... ...
CCTCGCAAACCCTCAAACCCTCTTTGGCCCGGTTAAAATTGGCATCCAAAATGCGATACAGGCCTGCATTACCCATGCTTTTTGATCTTCTCTATGATCTGCGTCGTGGAAAACCCTTTGATATAGGCGATGAGTTCCACCTTCCTGGCAGTGTCCGCGCCGACGACCTTTTGACCTTTCCAATCCGCGCCTTTAATAAGAACGTCGGGCCGCAGGGCCTTGATGATCTTTTCCGGAGTATCTTCATTGAAGATCACGACGAAATCAACGCTTTCCAAAGCAGATAAAACAGCAGCGCGGGACTTTTCTCGGACGATGGGACGCAACGGGCCTTTGATACGGCGGGTGGACCGATCACTGTTCAAACCCACCACCAAAACGCGGTCCCCTTTTTTAGCTTTCTGCAAATACATCACGTGGCCCAAATGCATCAGATCAAAACAGCCATTGGTGAAGGCGATGGTCCGGCCGGCTTTGCGCAAAGCGGATAATTTTTTCTTAAGTGCTCCAATGCCGATGATTTTCTTCTCTAATGATCTCACAGGGTGTTCTCAACAATTTCGCAGATCGCGTGAAAAACACACAGATGGGTTTCCTGAATGCGCGCGGTTTTAGACGAGGCCGCAACAATAACAATATCGCATGCAGACGCCAAAGCGCCGCCCGTACCGCCGGTGACGCCGATGATTATCATGCCCATGGCCCTGGCCTGTTTGACCCCGGCCAAAACGTTTTTGGAATTGCCGCTGGTTGAAATGGCGAAAACCACATCGCCTTTTTGCCCCAAACCTTCCAATTGGCGGGCAAAGATGATATCAAAATTGTAATCATTGCCCAAAGCGGTCAAAATGGACGTGTCCGTGGTCAGCGCGATGGCCGGCCAGGATTTGCGTTCTTTCTGGAAACGGCCGATGAACTCCGCCGCGATGTGCTGGCTGTCGGCCGCGGAACCGCCGTTGCCGAAAAAGAAAATCTTATGCCCGCCTTTGAACGCCGTCAGCACGGCCTCGGCCGCCTTGGCGATGGCTCCAACATTTTCTTTCAAAGTCGCCTGCTTAACGGCGATCGACTCGGCGAAAATATCCCGAACTGTTTTTTCCATAGTTAAGGCCCCGCGTAAAAAATGTTGGTAATATCCACCAGGTCCATGTTCACCGGTTTACGCTCGCGCACAGCTTCTTCAATGTCCACGAAACGGATCTTGTTGTCGCGCAAACTGGCCATTTTGCCGAATTTCTGCTCCTTGACCAGTTCAACGGCCTTGACCCCCAAACGCGTGCCCAAAACACGGTCGAACGAGGTCGGCGTGCCGCCGCGCTGGATGTACCCCAAAACGCTGACACGGGTCTCATAACCGGTATTGTCCTCGATGATCTTGGCCAGATATTCCCCCACACTGCCGAAACGGCGTTTCTCGACCACCGGGACGTTGGGGTCCGTGGACCCGGGCAGATACCCGTCGATCTTCGTGCCCTCGGAGATCACGATGATGGAAAACGGTTTACCGCGTTTATGCCGCTCGCGCAAATGCTCATACACCTCATCCAACTTGATCGGTATTTCCGGGATCAGGACAATGTCCGCCCCGCCGGCAATGCCGGCTTCCACCGCGATCCAGCCGGTGTAAAGCCCCATGACCTCGACGACCATGATGCGGTGATGCGATTCCGCGGTGGTGTGCAGACGGTCGATGCACTGGGTGGCGATGTTGACCGCCGTGTCGAACCCGAACGCGTAATCGGTGCCGGAAAGGGCATTGTCAATGGATTTAGGGACCCCCACGACCCGGATGATGCCGCGCTTATAAAGCGCCAGGGCGATCTTGAGGGTCTCTTCCCCGCCCACGGCAATGAGCGCGTCCATGCCGCTTCTCTGGTAATTCTCTTTTATTTTTTTGACCTGCTCTTCATCACTCAGCGGATTGATGCGGCTGGTGCCTAAAATGGTGCCCCCGCGGTCCAAAATACCGGTCGTGGATTTGACGTCCAAAACGCGCATGTCATTTTCAATAAGGCCAAGCCACCCGTTCTTAATGCCGGTGATGACATAGCCCTCCTGCATGCCTTTGCGCACGACCGCGCGGATGACGGAATTCAACCCCGGACAATCCGCCCCGCCTGTCAATATGCCGATCTTTTTCATCAATAATGACCTATGCGTGGTTCATCATTTTTTCCAAAAAATGCGTCGTGGCCTTGCCCTGCAAAAAAACCGGGTGCTGCAATATCTCCATGTGCAGCGGCACGGTGGTCTTGATCGGCGCTATGTAAAATTCATCCAGCGCCCGGCGCATGATGCGCACCGCTTCCTCGCGGTCTTTGCCATGGACGATCACCTTGGCCACCAGGGAATCATAGTAAGGGCTGATGGTGTAGCCGGGATAAATATGGGTGTCGATGCGCACGCCGGGCCCCCCGGGAAGGTTGAGCTCGGCGATCTTTCCCGGCGAAGGGATAAAATGATCGTACGGGTCCTCGGCGTTGATGCGGCATTCGATGGACGCCCCCCTGAACCTGACATCCTCCTGCTTGATCTTGAGTTTCAGGCCCGAAGCGGCCTTGATCTGTTCCTTGACCAGGTCGATGCCGGTGACCATTTCGGTGACCGGGTGCTCGACCTGCAGGCGGGTGTTCATTTCCATGAAATAGAAATCGCCATGCCCGTCGAGCAAAAATTCGATCGTCCCCGCGCCCTGATAATTGACGGCCCTGGCCGCCTTGACGGCCGCATCGCCCATTTTCTTGCGCAAATTCATGTCAAGCCCGGGCGCGGGAGATTCCTCCAAAAGCTTCTGGTGGCGGCGCTGGACACTGCAATCGCGCTCGCCCAAATGGATGACATGGCCGTGATGGTCCGCCAGGACCTGGAATTCGACGTGGCGCGGGCTTTCGATGTATTTTTCGATATAAACGTCGCCCCGGCCGAAATTGGCTTCCGCCTCGGTCTGGGCCATCTTGAAAGAATTGACGAGCGTCACGTCATTGTGGCAGACGCGCATGCCTTTGCCGCCCCCGCCGGCCACTGCCTTGATGATCACGGGATATTTGATCTTTTGCGCCACGGCAACGGCGTCTTCCGGACGCTTGATCACCCCGCCGCTACCCGGGGTCAAGGGAACGCCCATTTTCCTGACGGTTTCCTTGGCAATGATCTTGTCGCCCATCCTGCGGATGGCCTCGGGGGTGGGACCGATGAATTTGATGTGGCAGGACTCGCAGATCTCGGCGAAATGCGCGTTCTCCGACAAAAACCCGTACCCCGGATGGATGGCCTCGACGTCGGTGATCTCCGCGGCGGAAACAATGGCCGGGATGTTCAGGTAACTGTCCTTGGCTGGGGCCTTGCCGATGCAGACCGCCTCGTCAGCGAAACGCACGTGCAAAGAATGCTGGTCCGCCTGGGAATAGACAGCGACGGTGCGTATGCCCATTTCCTTGCAGGCGCGGATGATGCGCAGGGCGATCTCACCACGGTTAGCGATCAGGATCTTAGAGAACATGGCATCAATTATATCGGGTCGACCACAAACAGGGTCTGCCCGAACTCGACCGGTTCGGCGTTCTCGACGGCGACCTGGACGACCTTGCCGCGCACTTCCGACTTGATCTCGTTCATGAGTTTCATGGCTTCCACGATGCAGACGACCTGGCCGACTTCGACGGTCTGGCCGACTTCGACGAACGGTGCTGCTTCCGGCGAGGGCGCGCGGTAGAACGTCCCGACCATGGGGGACTTGATGTCCTTGGTGCCTTTGGCATCATCGGCGGCCGGCGCCGCAGTTGAGGGAACAACGGTCTTGGGGGAAGGGATGGATTCAACGGTATAATGGGCCGCGGCAGGCGCGCCGAGCTGGCCGTCGGCAGCTTTCTTGAGTTTCAGCTTCAGGCCCTCACGCTCGATCTCGATCTCATTGAGACTGTGTTCGTTCATGAGCGCGATGATCTCTTTGATTTCTTTTAAATTCATTTCTTGACCCTTTCAACGTAGATGCCGGTGCGGGTGTCCACCTTGATGGTCTCCCCTGTTTGGATGAACAGCGGCACCTGGACCGGGGCGCCGGTGTCGATCCTGGCTGGCTTATACCCGGCCTTGGAAGAGTCCCCTTTCAAACCGGGGTCGGCCTCGGTGACCGTGGCGATGATGAACGTGGGGATCTCCACCTTGACCACCTGTTCCTTATGCAAAAGGGCTTCCACAACGGCATCATCCTGCAGGTATTTGACCGCGTCACCCAGAAGTTCTTTGGATATGACCGTGTCTTCGTAGGTGCTCTGGTCCATGAAATGATACTCGTCGCCGGAAACGTAGGTGAACTGCATGCGCCGGCGCTCCAGGGGCGTATTGTCCAGACTCTCCGAAGTGCGGAAGGTGCGCTCCAGGACAGCGCCGGTTTTGATGTTCTTTAAACGGATGCGGACAAAGGCGCTGCCCTTGCCGGGTTTCACATGATTAAAATCAATGATAAAATACAATTGGCCATCCACCATGAGTCCCATGCCGCTCTCTATTTCATTGATCGTAATGGCCACTCAATACCTCGCATCCTTCTTGTGTTACCAAAACCATGTCTTCGACCCTGATCCCGAACTGGTTGGGGACATAAACCGCCGGCTCCACGGTCACGACCATCCCTGGTTCCAAAACGCTCGTGCTTTTGCACGAGAGCCGCGGGTTCTCATGAATATCCAAACCAATGCCATGCCCAAGAGAATGACCGAAATATTTTGCTAACCCAAATTTTTTCAATGTGTTACGTGCCTTTGCATCCACCTGGGCCGCCGGGATGCCGGGTTTGATCATGGCGATGGCTGTGCTTTGCGCAAGTTTCACGGCGTCAAAGGCTTGGCGAACAGAGGGTAGGATTCTACCCAAAAAGAAATTTCGTGTCAAGTCAGACTTATAACCCCCGATATCAATGCCTATATCAATGAGGACCGGCTCATGATCGCGGATGACGCGGTCCGTGACACAGGCATGGGGATAACAGGAATTGGGGCCGGAGGCAATAATGGGATCAAAAGCAAAACCGGCTTTATGGGACCTGACGAAACGCTCCAATCGGGCCAGGACATGGCGCTCCGTGACCCCGGGCTTCACCACTTTCTTTAAAAGATCCAGGGCCTTGAAATGCAGTTTCAAACAGGAACGGATCTGGGCTACTTCCCCCTCTTCCTTGATCTCCCTTAATGATTCCACCAGGCCAGCGGCCGGCACTAATTTGGTACGGCGCGGACAGAATTCTTTTAATTTCTTGAATTGGGCCACGCTCGTGTGGCGCTCATCAAAACCAAGCCTTCTGATCTTCAAGTCCCTGGCCAGGTCAAAAAGAAGGGCGTACGGAGTTTTGCTGTACTGTTTAACGCCAATGCCTTTAAGGCCCTGCCTGGCCTGCAGAAGATAGCGGAAATCCGTAATATAGACGGTTTTGGGAGGCGTGACCAAAAGCCAGGATTCGCCGGCCGGAAAATCCGTCAGATAACGGATATTGGCGTCGTTGACGACCAAAAGCCCGTCGATGTTCTTATGGTGGGGGAATTCGGCAACCAGCTTTTTTAAACGCGGGGTCATTTCTCGGCCTCGTCGGCCAAAAGGACAGGGACCCCGTCCTTGATGGGGTATCGGCGCCCACAACGGGTACAGACGATCTTATTGTCTTTGAGCGCCACGTCCCCCTGGCAGGCGGGACAGGCCAAAATGGCCAACAATGCGTCGTCGACCCTTCGACTTGGCTCAGGGCAAGTCATTACGCCTTCTCCTTTTGCGCAATTTCCACGAAACGCTTTTGCAGTTCGTAAATGGAGCCGTTGAGCAGTTCGCTTTCTTCCTTGGTGAGATTGCCGGTGGTCTTGTCGCGGATCAAAACCAGCGTATCGATCAGGAATTTCGCCTGTTTGAGGTTCTTTTCCGTCTGATCGGTGACGGGATTGGGCATTTCACCCAAAAAGATCATGGCCTGAAAACCCAACGAGGCCACGTAATTGAAAAAATCCAGTTGAGGTTCCGCCGCTTCTTCTTCAGAGGGTTTTTGTGCTTCGGCAGGCTGCAGGGGTTGACCATCAGGGCCTATCAAGCCGCCCGGTTCCTTGTCCATGGGTTCTCCCCAGCGATTGTGCAGGTCCATAAGGACACTACAATAACACCGGTGCCGGGGGGTTGTCAACGTTTGGATGGCAGGCGGATGACCCAGGCAAGCCCAAAACAACACGCGGCGGCCAGCACGATGGCTGCGCCCGAGGCGAGGCCGAAATAATACGACGCGTACACGCCCGTCAACGCGGCTATGACGGCAAAAGCGCAGGATATCAACATCATCGCACCCAAACGGTCCGTTAACAATCGCGCCGCCGCAACGGGGATCACCAACAGGGCATTGGTCAGGACCGTGCCGACCGCCTGAATACCGACGACGACTGTCAGGGCCAAAAACACAAGCAGGCCGTAACGCAAAAGGTCAAACGGCACCCCGATGGCCTTGGCGTAATTGGGATCAACGCACAACAGTTTCATTTCCTTGTGAAAAAGGACCAGAGCCAGCGCGCTTGTGCCGGCGATGACGACAATGAGGCGCAGGTCCGCGGGCGTGACCCCTAAAATATTGCCGAAGAGCATGGCGGACAGGTCGCGGTAGGATTTTGTGGAACTGATGAGCAAAATGCCGACGGCGAACATGACCATGGGGATCATCCCCACCGAGGTGTCTTCGTAGACGGATTCGTCCTTGGCCAAAAGACCTATCCCCAGCGCCGTGAGCACGGTGGCCACAAGCGCTCCGGAAAAAATACTGACCCCCAGCAAATAGGCCACGACCATGCCCGGCAAAGCGCTGTGGGTCAAGGCGTGACCGACCAGCGACATGCGCCGCAGCACGACGAAGGTGCCCAGGGCGGCGCACAATACACCGACGATGACCGCGGCCAAAACCGCGCGCTGAATAAATACATATTGGAATGGATCAGTGAGATAATGCATCAACCTGCTGCCCGTCTTTCAGATAAATGGCCCCGTCAAAACGGCCTTCCTGCTGGTCATAGTAGTGGGTGGCGACGATGACGGTTTTCCCTTTGGCTTTGATGCCTTCCAGGACCCGCGCGACGACCTGGCGGGTCTCGGCGTCAACGGCATTGAGCGGCTCGTCGAGCAATAAAAGGTCCGCGTTTTGCGCCAGGGCCCGGGCGATCAGGACCCTTTGCTGCTGGCCGCCAGAAAGTTTGCTGATCTGCCTTCCTCTCAAGTCCGCCACTCCCAATTGTTCAAGAGCGTCCATGGTCCTTAGCAGGTCCTCTTTTCCCGGACGCGCGAACCAGCCCAGATACACGTAACGGCCGGTAACGACCAAGTCGCGCACGCTCATCGGGAACTGCCAGTCGATCTCACTGCGCTGGGGTAAATAAACGACGCGCTGATGGCACGCGCCCAGACGATGGCCGAAGATACGCACCGTTCCCGAACGCACGGGCAAAAGCCCGCTGATGGCCTTGAACAGCGTGGACTTGCCCGCGCCGTTGGGCCCCACCAAAGCCATGGACACCCCGACGGGAACGCGCATGGTGACATTTTTAAGCGCCGGTTTTTCCCCGCCCTCCGGGCCTATCGGCCCGTAGGGCCGGAGGCCGGAATAAACAACTTCCAGCCCTTTGATTGCCAAAGCAGGGGCCTGCGGGTCCGGGGAGCTGTGCCTATGCCGGCAATAAGAGAACATCACTTTAATGACTCCGCGAAAATTTTGGCATTATACCGCATCATTTTAACGTACGTGTCCCCTGCGCTGCCCACGGGACCCAGAGCATCGGTGTATAATTTGGGCGCCAATTTCACTCCGGCTTCCGCGGCCACGGATTTGAGCAGTTTAGGATCATGGGTGTTCTCGGCGAAAACCACCCTGACCCCCGCGGCCTTGATTTTCTCGACCAATTGGGCGATCTCGGCGGCCGAAGGGTCCACGGCCTCGGTGCTGGCGGATGCGATGGCCGTCCCAATGACCGCAAACCCGTAACGTTCGGCAAAATAACCGAAGGTATCATGGGACGTGACCAATTTCCTGCGTTCATCCGGAATGTCTTTTAAGGTCTCGATGATTCCCTGGTCCATCTCTGCCAATTCGGCCAAATATTTTTCCGTGTTTTCCTTATAATAGACGGCATTGCCGGGGTCAGTGGATATAAGGCCATCGCGGATACGTTCTACCATGATCATGGCATTACTGACATCATGCCAAACATGGGGATCCACGTACCGACCTACATCTTGTGCTATGACTATGGGCTCAATGCCGTCCGTAACGACAACCCTGGCCGCCCGGGACCCACTGGCGGCATAGAAATCATCCAGCCAGGGCTCAAAATCTAGACCGTTCTCAAAAACCACCTGAGCTTTGGCCAGGATGGCCGCTTCCCGCGGGGTCGGCTCAAAAGTGTGGGTATCCCCGTCAGGGCCGACCAAAACCGTTATATCCACTTTATCCCCGCCGACGTTCTTGACCATGTCCCCCAAAATACTGAACGTGGCCACGGCTTTGATTTTGGGCGAAGGCACGATCTGGGCCCAAACGACCCCGCACCCTAATAAAAAAAATAAACAAATGACTTTCAATGCGCGCACACCAAAACCTCCTCATGACATTCCCTGCATTCTTTCAGCGGGTGATGCCCAGCCAGGTCCTTCCAATGCTTCTTGCGGTGCGTGGTCAAAACGCCGGTGCCGCGGCAGAACGGGCAGGCATTGTCCAGCGCTTCCAGCACCGCGGTGCGGATGAACTCTGAACGGTTGCGGATGCCTTTCAATAATTTCATCAGGTCTTTGTCCGCCTTGAATGTGATGACTTCCACACCTTTGGTCTGCGCCATAGAGATCTCCTTCCGCGTAGGTAATACAAAGTATTACAAAATTATAAACAAAAAAATCACTCTGTCAAGATTTTTAAGTAGCGAGGATCGGTATCAGTGAGATGAAGCGATGATCTCAATGATGCCGCGGCGCACCATCATCACCCCGATGGCGGCCAACAAGAGCGACATGACCTTGGACAGGGCGCGCGAGCCGGCTTTTCCAAGAACGGCGATCAAAGCATTGCTACCCAAAAAAACAATGCCGACGATGGTAAGATTTAGGAACACCGCGGCCAAGGTGGCCGCAAGGCCATGCTGGGCCATGAGCATGAGCGCGATGGTCAGGACCGCGGGGCCGACGATCAAAGGCGTGCCGATGGGCACGGCCCCCAGGTCCTGCATGCCGCGGCGGCGCTGGTCAGATGAGGACATCATGTCTTTCATGGACAAACAAAAAAGGATGGCCCCTCCCGCGGCCATGAAATCGCCCATGGTGATGCCCAGCAGACGAAAAATGATCCTGCCCAAAAAAATGAACCCGATCGCCACCAAAGCGGCGGTGACCAGCGACTGGACAATGATCTTTTTCTTTTCGTGAGAAGAGATCCCTTCGGTCAAACCGACAAAGACCGGCAAAAGGCCGATGGGATCCATGGCAAAAAATATGGGGATGGCTGCTAAAAAAATATCACTGAGCATAAGGTCATTTTAACAAATTGGTTCGGCCATTGGTTAAAAATCTTCTTTATAAAGCAGGCCTTAATGTTCATCGTGGTCCCCCACCCCAACTCCATATTCATAAACCATCCGTCCGCCGTTATATGCGGTCACAGTAACAAAAATGGAGATCATAATGACGGATGCGGCAAATACTACCCTGAATAATTTTGTATTCTTCTTTTGAAGAATCCAAAGGATAGGCAAGGTAGCCAAGGAACTAAGCATCGTCAACAACCCGAATCTCTGATGAATATCCAGAACAGGATGATGAAGATGCTCGTGCCAAACTTCCTGCAACCCTGTTAAGACAACCACCGGCGAAATAAAAGCCGCCAGTATATAAATATGCACCGCGGTGCGATGCAAAGCATCTTTTCTAAGCAGCAGGCCTAGAATTTCCAACCCCAGAGCGCTCATAAATAAAGCTATGGGAAAATGAACCAGCTTAGGATGCAATAAGTGAATGTGCCATTCCATCACATTACCCCCAGCCCAACCCCACGGTTATTTATTTTCGGCTGCTTCATCTTCGGCAATTTTGCTGTATTTTTCGGGATGCTTCTTGAAATCCCTGACGCACATGCCGCAGCAAAAATTGTAGATCTTTCCGTTATACTCATACTTAACAGTTTCTCCCATATCACCCTTTTCACCAGGAGCCAGGATTTTTTCACCGCTGACCGGACAAATTTTATTGCCGACCTCGACAGGGGCCTGCCCAACAGCCTCCTGGGCGAATACCAGAGGCGTTGCCGATAAAACAATTCCCAGCATCAATACCGTCACTTTGTTCATCCCTTCCTCCCCAAGTATTAAATATTAACAGATTTTCTGCATGGAAACCAAATTTGAATCATTTCATTGGGCTTGCCCTTTGGCTTCATTATCGGCGATTTTGCTGTACCTTTCGGGATCACTTTCAAAACGCCGGATGCAGCCGCCGCAGCATAAGGTATAAATCTTTCCTTTATATTCTGCCTGGACGCCCGGCCCCATCGTGCCGATCGGATTGCCGGACACCGGACAAATCTTATTGCCAACTTCCACCGGTTGGGCTGCTGTGGCCTGAACCGCCGGTCGAGCTGCGGCGCGTTGAACCGTGGTCAGTGCGCAGCAACTGCGCAACTGGGGAAATTTCTGGGCCAAGATTATCCCTAAGCCTAAGGAAGCAAGCCCGATCATTAAAATTGTAACATTGTTCATACGTCCCTCCTGATTTACTGTTATTTAAATTTTCCCTTTAATTCAAACTTTGATTTCCAGATATAATAAATGGCCGGATACACCAAAAGCCCGAGGATAAATGATGTCACCAGGCCCCCGACCATGGGCGCGGCAATGCGTTTCATGACATCGGCGCCGGCACCCGTTGACCACATAATGGGCAATAAACCAACGAACGCGGCCATGATCGTCATCATTTTGGGACGAAGACGTCTCACAGACCCCTGAACAATGGCATCTTCCAAATCCTTGCGGGTGTTCATGCGGTTTTTCTGAATGGCTTCTTTGTAAGCAAGTTCCATGAACAAAAGAAGCAGAACGCCTGTCTCCGCATCAAGACCCATGAGCGCGATCATCCCCACCCATACCGCAATGGAAACGTTATAGCCCAGGGCCCACAAAAGCCATATCGCGCCAATGAGTGAAAACGGTACGGACAAGAGCACAATGCCGGTTTGCACCATGGACCTGGTGTTCATATAGAGCAGGATCGAAATGACAAACAGCGTCAAAGGCAAAACAACTTTCAGCCTCTCGCGCACCCGCAACATGTTTTCATATTGACCGCTCCACATCAGGCCATAGCCTTCCGGCAGTTTTAATTGCTGATCAACGACCCGTTTGGCATTGTCCACATAAGTACCGATGTCACTGCTGGATACATCCACATAAACATAACCGGCCAGCAAACCGTTTTCATTGCGGATCATGGATGGCCCTGTCCGCAGGACAATATCGGCAATTGCCTCCAAAGGAATCTGTTTTCCCTCGGGCGTGGCAATTAAAACATGTTTCAACCTGTCCACATTGTCCCGCAATTCCCGCGGATAACGCACATTCACGTTATATCTTTCCTGTCCCTCAACCGTGGTGGTGACATTTTCACCACCGATAGCTGAACCAATGGTCATCTGCGCATCATGCACAGAAAGGCCATAACGGGCCAATTGGTCGCGTTTTAAATCAAAATCCAAAAAATATCCTCCGGCGGTGCGTTCAGAATAGACGCTTCTTGTGCCGGGAACGGTTTTGATGATCCCTTCCAGTTGAGTACCAATGCGCTCAATTTCATTGATATCCGAACCAAGAATTTTAATGCCGATCGGCGTGCGCACCCCCGTGGAGAGCATGTCGATGCGATTTTTGATGGGCATGGTCCAAGAATTGGTGCTCCCCGGGATCTGCAGGGCCGCATCCATTTGATCGATCAACTCCTGGTGAGAAATGTGATCGGGCCAAAACGTTTTAAACGGCCCTTGCGCAAATTCCGGCAAACCGGAATACCAACGCTTGATTTTAGGCCACTGCTCTTCCGGTTTTAAAAGCACCACTGTTTCCATCATCGACAGCGGGGCGGGGTCGGTCGAACTTTCCATGCGCCCGGATTTTCCCCATACCCTCTCAACTTGCGGGAAACTTTTGATCACATGGTCCTCAATTTGCAATAATTTTTTGGCTTCCGGCACGGAAATCCCCGGCATGGTGATGGGCATATACAAAATACTGCCTTCCCATAACGGAGGCATGAATTCCGATCCCAACTTCAGATAAACCGGAATGGTTGTCAGCATCAAAGCAATGGCCGCAATAATAACTTTTTTAGGATAACGCAAAACAAAGCGGCAAACAGGATCATACATACGAAACAAAACCCGGCTGACAGGATGCTGCTCTTCGGGATAATATTTACCCACCAATAAAGCATCGGCAACTTTTGAACGGAAAGGTTTGACCCTCAAAAGCATCATGCGCAGGGCCGGATTAAGCGTGACAACCAAAACAGCGGCAATGGCCATGGAAAACGTCTTTGACCAGGCCAATGGTTTAAACAAACGCCCTTCCTGATCGACCAGGGTGAAAATAGGCAAAAAGGAAACCGCAATAACCAAAAGAGAAAAGAACACTGCCGGGCCGACCTCTTTCAGGGCTTTTAAGCAAACTTGCCGGTAATCTTCTTTTCGGCCTCCTGTCTCCCAATATTCCAAATGCTTATAGACGTTTTCCATTTGTACAATGGCACCATCCACCAAAACACCGATGGAAATAGCAATGCCTGACAATGACATGATATTGGAAGTCAACTTCATCCCCAATAAAGGAATAAAGGACAAAATAACGGCCACAGGAATGGTGATGATGGGAATGAACGCCGAAGGAAAATGCCATAAAAACAAGAGAATGACCAAACTGACAATGATCATTTCCTCGGTCAACTGATGCCTCAAATTCTCAATGGCCCTTAAAATGAGTTCTGAACGATCATATGTAACCTTGAGTTCAACACCTTCCGGTAGAGAAGATCCAATTTCTTTGAGTTTCCCTTTAACCCTATTGATAACATTCAGGGCATTTTCCCCAAAACGCATGACCACAGTCCCTCCAACCACGTCCCCTTGCCCGTCCAAATCAGACAACCCACGGCGAAGTTCGGGGCCGGTAGCGATCGTGGCCACATCTTTTAAAAGGATCGGAGTGCCTTTCTCATTGGTACTGACCAACGTTTGCCCAAGGTCTTGGATGGATTTCACATAGCCGTGCCCGCGCACCATGTACTCGGCACCGGCGAAATTGACCAACCCACCACCGGCCTCCTCATTGCCGTTTTTGACCGCATCAATGAGCTTGGTCAGGGGGATCTTGTAAACCAGTAATTTATGGGGGTCAGCGGTGATCTGATACTGTTTGACAAATCCACCTAAAGAAGCAACTTCTGCCACCCCCGGCACGCTCTGCAGGTGATATCGCAAATACCAGTCCTGAAAACTGCGCAATTGCTGTAAGTCGTGCTTGCCGCTTTTATCAACGAGGACATATTGATAAACCCAGCCCACACCCGTGGCATCAGGCCCCAATTCAGTTTTGACACCTTCCGGCAGGCGCGGAATAATTTTACTTAAATACTCCAACACCCGGCTTCTGGCCCAATAAATGTCCGTGCCATCTTTGAAGATGACATACACATAGGAAAAACCGAAGTCGGAAAACCCCCGGATGGCTTTAACGCCGGGGACCCCTAATAGGGAAGAGACGATCGGATAGGTGACCTGGTCTTCGATAATGTCCGGACTGCGGTCCCAGCGGGAATAAATAATGACCTGGGAATCGGACAAATCGGGAATAGCATCCAAAGGAATATTTTGGATAGACCAGATGGCCGCAACCAAGGAAACAGCCACAAAAATCATCACCAGATATTTATTTTGGGCTGAAAAGCTGATCAACTTCCCGATCCAGCCCTCTTTTTTTTCTATATTATTGTCCATGGCTATTTTCCTTCCTCTAAACCAGCCTGCACTCGGCTTTCTGAATCTAAAAGGAAATTACCACTGACCACAATACGTTCCCCTTCTTTTAATCCTGACAGGACTTCACAACCTTCATCCGTTTCCCAACCTGTTTGAATATCGCGAGGCTCGAAAGTCCCTTCTTCTTTTTGCACAAAAACAACCTTGCGTACTCCAGTATCCATGACTGCATCCCTGGGCACCATGATCGCTTCATTCAATGGCGCAGATATGGCCACATTGACGAACATATTGCCTTTTAATTCGCCGCGGTAACCCTT
>Ga0209515_10006607_pt1 | contig 14328 bp, 10 predicted proteins | sample Subgroupgradi54m_FD_187454 | JGI IMG/M metagenome (GOLD analysis project Ga0209515, IMG submission 187454) | Subsurface groundwater microbial communities from S. Glens Falls, New York, USA - GMW60B uncontaminated upgradient, 5.4 m (SPAdes)... ...
AAAATTAAGAAAGCATTAGGTATAATAGATGCTTATGCCGGGGTGGGGAAATTGGTAAACCCATTACCTTGAGGTGGTAACGCTGTAAAAAGCTTGCAGGTTCAACTCCTGTTCCCGGCACTGAAAGGGAGTTTTGAAAAGAGTCAGAAGGTTGGCTCTGCGCAGGGGTAGGCGCGCAGAGCTCTGCAAAGCCCTTTTTGAAGGTCGGGACGAGCCGCCGATTAGTTAAAAAGAAGTTCGAGCCGACAGTTTTTGCTCCGATTGCCAAATCGGAGCATGTATTTTTTGCGCGCGCGATTTTTGCGCACGATAGTGCGCTACCAATGAAGTTTTTTAGAGGTTCGATCCAGTATGAACCGTTATCCTCAGTTTTCTCTATTTCCTCATTTATTTTTAGTTTTTCTTCGAAAAATTCGTTCTTTTTATTTTTATATGTATCAGCGTCAATAACTTGATCTAAGTAACTATCCAAAAGTATGTTTAACCTTTTATCAAGGTTTTCCAGCTCTAAGTTTAATTTCTTAATATTTTCTTCTGAAGATTGCTTTTCTAAAATTTCATCTCTTTCAAGCCACGCATACCAGTCTTTTGCCCAACTTTGGGGTAGTACCACATCATCAATAATTTTTCTGACTTGTAGTTCTAATTCAGGTTCAGTAATTGGTTTTTGAGAACAAGGCTTTAATTTTTTAGTACAACGATAGTAATTGTATGTAACATTTCTATTTGTGCCCTTGTAATATTTGGTATGAGTTTCAGCAGTAATAGAGGCTCCACACTCGCCACACTTTATTAGTCCAGTAAAAGCAAACTCATGTTTTCTTTTTCTTGGTTTTATGATCTGATCTATTCTTTTCTGTACAGCATCAAAAACTTCTTTTGAGATAAATGTTCTATGTTTTCCTTGATAATATTCACCAGCGTATTTCATAATCCCGATGTAAAATCTATTAGAAAGCATTTCCTTAACATAATCAATTTTTACAGGTTTTCCTTTCCTTGTTGTAAAACCAAACTTATGTAAAAACAGACAAATATCAGTAAAAGATTTATCACCCTCTGCAAAAAGTTGAAAGGTTTTTTTGATTACTTTAGATTTTACAGGATCAACTTCAATCGTTCGGAGTTTCGGTTCATTCAGATATCCCCATGGTGCTTTATTAGGATAAACTCCATTTCTCAATTTCTGTCTATTCCCTCGCTTTACATTCTCACTTAAATTATCCACATAATACTTGGACTGACCAAAAGCAATATTAAGCATGAATTTTCCTTGAGGAGTGCTTTCAAACCAAAAGGAGGGAAATTTTAAATCTAACAATTTACCAGTATCTAAAAGGTAGATGACTTTTCCGCCATCAATTGAATTTCTGGCTAAACGATCAGGGTGCCAACTCAAAATTCCAGAAGCTTCTCCTGCTTCAATCTTTTTGAGGACTTGGGCAAATACTTGCCTTCCGGGGACTTTAGCCGTTTTTGCCTCACTAACAAACTCTACAACTTCTAAATGCTCTCTTTGAGCAAATTCTCGCAGTTCTGCTATTTGTGCCTCAATGGACAAAACTTGTTTATCTTTTTCATCAGTACTTTTTCTGCAGTAAGCAATATATTTCATAGCAGTTATTTTTATTCTCTCTTCCCTTATAAGCGGAGCTTGTCAGCGACGCTTACAGCTTGCTGATAAATAAATGTTCTTTTGCGAGCGGAGCGAGCAGGATTTCTGCTCAAGAAATCCAAAATTTTTGCGTTCCCCGTTTTTTGTTCTTTTTTACTGCGGCGGCTCGTCCCGACCTTCAAAAAGGGCTTTGCAGAGCTCTGCGCGCCTACCCCTGCGCAGAGCCAACCTTCTGACTCTTTTCAAAACTCCCTTTCAGTGCGCGCTTATGAAAAAATCCGAACCTCTTTTCGCCAAAGGTAAGCGAAGCTTGCGACCTTCGGTCTAAGGCGGCGCGCCCTTTCCCGCGCCGCCCTCTGTCCGCTCGACCTTCGGCCGAAGCTCTAAAAACTGTCGGCTCGAACGGGTTGCCTTAGCAACCCCAAAAAACGCAAAAATTTTAAAGAACATTAATAAATTTCAAATGGCCGCTCTGGTGTAACCAAACCCTTACGGATCTGTCCAAAAGCGGCCATTAAAAAGCCGTAAGGAAAAGTTTGGTTACAAAAATAATGTATCAATTCTTGAAGAAAATTACAAGCGGTCGGTGGTGATGAAAATAAGTCTAGATGAAGGAAAGGTTTTGGATTCACCTGCCATTTAGGTAGGGGTATTATAGAAGGTTCAGGAGTTAAATTTGTGATTCTTCGCCGAATCTTTCCTTTCGGTTTCTCAAACTTGCCGCGTGAAGTACCTTGCTTGAATTATCTAATGCCTCGGCTAAATTTTTAGTTTGCGGAAGTGGAGGTAAACCCTCTAGGTCTTCTAGCACCTTAGGTAAGCCATCTTCAAAAACAATCCCTTGAAGATCCGCAGAGCTATTAAGATGTTCCCAGGGAATATGAACAAACCAATATTTCATTCTCATGACTGAATCATAGATACTATATGCATATGGTAAGCCTGACTCTTTTAATTTGAGCATTACTTCTAAAGTTTCAACATGTGCTTCTTTGGGAGAAATCCTTGTACCTTTTAACTCACCGCTTTCCACTGTATAAATTACAGAAGTTCTGTTATCTGTCATTGCAGTTTCTGCTAGATCGTCAGTCATTTCTCCACCTACATGTAATGTCACCCCAGAGGTGTTAACAACATTCAAATAACCTCCACCATAATCTTGTATCATATTTGCAGTTATATCACCCCTAGATACCAGTGGAGCTACCACTTCTTTCTCACGATTTGTACTCGGATGGGCATGGAAGAAAACCATATCTTTAGAATTAGCCCTTCTTTCTCCATTAAAAATGGAACCTTCTGAGCCTCTATAAAATGCTGCTTTGGTTTTTTCAATCGTTATTCCGTATTCTATATTATCTTCTTCTGTTGCTCTAACCGCAGCTCCTAGATCAGCCCAGGTCGAACTACCCTCTCTTCGACCCATTAATCTATGTGGTTTCCAAGGTTCTCTATCATCCTGATTAAATACACTTCTACTTGCATCTATATCTATCCCTTTTCCTTTAAGACTTATTTTAAATTGTTTTATCCTAGCTTTTTCTCTGTCTGAAAGTTTGGTATTTGTCTGATAAAATTCTACCAAGTCTTGAAATTCACTAAAGGGTAAAATCCTTGCAGCTTCTTCAAATTTAGCAAGAAGAGTTTGACCATCTTCTCCAGCATTAGCAATTGCTTCAGGTATAGCCTCACCTACTAGTAAGGAACCAATTCCACAATTTCTATTTAATAACTCTCTATCTAAACTATCATAACGATCTTCTAGATTAGCCAGTTCCTCTGCCTCTTTATCATAAGCAGTAGAACCTATTTGGATAATTTTAGAAATTGTTGCAGCATCTGCATTATTACCTAGTCTTTTAATCATATTCATTGGAAATTCTGATAGAAATCTATCTAACTGTCCAAAGGTATAAATATCTCTACCTGGAGTCATATTGGAAGATACTCTCTCGAGAAATTGACTTGCTGCATCAACTATTTGGCCCTGCTCTGATTCTTCTGGAAAACGATCTTGGAGAGTTGTCCTCAATTGAACTAATGTTGTGGAAGCACTAAATTTCTTTTGTCTATTGACTAGTTTACCGTGAAGTCCTCCCTCAAATGTTTCTAATCCTTCTGTTGGAATTAATTGCTCAGCTTGAGTAAATAGCTTACCTACAGTTTCATACTGAGCTTCAATAGGTTGAGGTGTTCCAGTTTCTACATTTTTACCATCCATAAGCTAAGTTTAGCACAATTTTTATCCGATATATTCAGGAATTTATAGTAATTCCTTATGCGGGGTTAGTAGTAATTAATGGATGTTCTTTTTTTCGCTGCTTACATTTTAAAATTTCCTGTATAATATCGGGAGTAAAAAGTTTTCGCGCATGGGTGGGTTGGGGCAAGAAAACATTAAATTGGCTTTGTTTTTCTGTCCCGCTACAGCGGGACTATAAATAAAAAAATCGCGCGCATTTCTGTCTTTGCAAAAAATACATAGAGCGAGGCCGAAGGTCGAGCGGACAGAGGGCGGCGCGGGAAAGGGCGCGCCGCCTTAGACCGAAGGTCGCAAGCTTCGCTTACCTTTGGCGAAAAGAGGTTCGGATTTTTTCATAAGCGCGCACTTGAGCCGACCTGTGGGTTGGCGAATTGATGAATAGATTGATATATCGGGCTAATCTCGGTGTTGCAGTAGCTCGAATAGTCCCAGACCAGTCCAGAGGGTGCTATTGAACACATAAGCACGCGAATCTGGCTTAGGGTAGACATTTGGTAGGTTTGAGGTAAGTTTGAAAACTTATCCTTCATAAACTTCACAATTGCCTCAAGGTTATATTTTGCCAGTAATGCATCATCTTTGGTTATCTGAACTGTGGCGATCTGTTCTTCAATTAATTTATTCTGTTCTTTGAATATCTCATCAGAAAATACACCGTTTAAATTCTTTTGTATTAAAGCTTGTCGCATCTCATACAACCTTTTTAATTCGCTGTCTGCTTGCTCTTTGCGTTTTTGCAGTTGGACTACTCTTTGGTAATAAGTTCTCCTTAGCAGTGCTATAAAAGCGTCTAAAGCCTGTCGGGTTGGAGTAATACCAGACAAGAATTGTAGAGTAGCATTATTGAGCTTATAAGCACTTATAGAAGGCATATTGCAGCCATGTTGGCATCGGTAGTATGCATATCTGGCTTTCTTTCCTTTACTCCATCCACCTGTAAAAGGTTGCTTACATATTCCACAGATAACCAATCTTCGCAAAGGAAATTCAATATTATCTTTATTCCTTCTGGATATTGGAAGATGGATACTATTATTTCTGCCATCAATGACAGCTTGTACCCTGTAAAACAGCTCTTCTGTAACCATTGCTATATGTTGTCCCCGAACTTCCTCAGGATATTTCTCAGAAGTTAGTATCCCAAGATAGTATTTATTTCTGAACATGACACTGAGAGCTTGTTTTCTAACCTTATTTGCTTTACCTTTATATCTTTGGGTTACATCCCATTCGTTCATAAGGTTTGCCATTTCTTGTAAGGTTTTTGTACCTGTTGCCATTAGCTTCCATGCCTCTACAACCTTATCCCATGTTTTAGGATCTTTTATGATATAGCCATTTTCGCTTTTATAACCAAGTGGTGGGGTACCACTGGTGAGCCCTGCTAAAAATCGTGCTCGTAGTCCGTTTTTGGTACGCTCACTTCTGATGTCGTTGTCCATCTGAGCAAAACTGGCAAGCATGGTTTCAACAAACTTTTCTGTGGCAGTATTTCCCGTTGGTTCAGATGTAGACAGAAGTGCTATTTGATACTCATTAAGTTTTTTCTTTATAAACAGAAAATCTCCTACCTGACGGGAGAGACGATCTAGACGATAAACAATAAGTGCATCAATATTTTTCTTATTCCTCCTACAAAATTCCATCAGTTCAATAAGAACTGGCCTGCCTGTTATATTTTTGGCTGATCTACCTTCTTCTTTGAATACTTGGATAATCTCAAATCCTTTACGCTCTGCTTCCTGAGCACAGATTCTTTCCTGAGTTTCTAAAGAAAAGTTTTCTACCTGTTCCTCAGTTGATACCCGCAGATATACTATTGCTTTCTTTGTTGCTGAATTAATTAATTCCATAATTATCCCTCATGTAAAACCTCTTTTAAGGTCTTGCCATCAAATACATCTCTTTCATACTCATCGAGCCAGGTATTAGCTAAAAATTGAAATTCAGTGGCTATACATTCAATTTGCTCATCAGATAATGTCTTGGCTACTTCACCAAGTTGTCTTTTGGTTTTGAGGGCATTTGTTTCTTCAGTTTGTGTAGGAAGTAAGGAATTAAGGGCAATTTCCAGTGAGGCTAAGGGATTTGATAAATCTGGTTTTTTAGAAATAGTTGGTTCTAATACAGGAGCTGTTTTATACCTAGGTTCAATCGTAGGATATAGTGGTAAAGTTAGAATTTCCATAGTGTGTTCAATATGTCTTCTTAAGGAAATTATATATCTCGATCGAGATAGTTGTCAAGAGGCAAATGAGGTAATTTATGCCTATTTACTTTTCATATTACATTTGATATATTTCTATATAGTTATCTTGCTCACTGCCTTTAAAATATGGCAATGAGTAATCCAATACCTACATTTATTCCTCACAGCGCAGCTGATTACCAGCAACTTCAGCTTATACAACAGGTGCATAACCATACTTTGCCTTTGTGGAATACGTATCTTTTATCAATCCTTTTACCACTCCCTTTTATTCCAATTGAGTGGAAGCTCGGTATATATAATTTCTTAGGACATATTCCTTTACTTTCTTCACTTCATTTAAGTACATTTTGGTTTGGCATTTTGTTGATACTTGGACCGTTGGGAATAATACTTGTGTTAGCTCTCTCAGTTTTTATATCAGTAAAACTCATTCAAAATGTTATTTTTCCACTTATACTATTACTTCTTGGAAAAATGGGGGTCAAGCCAAAGCAAGAAGAAAGAACATTTTTGGAATTAACTTTTCCCTCTGATACAACGAAATCTGCTTTTGCCACAGAACAGCTATATATTCTCCTTCATACCAGAGCAAGAATGAGTAGCGGATGGCAAAGTTTCTTAAAGCGGAAAAAGGTATTTTCACTTGAAATTGTTTCAAGTAGAGAAGAGGGCATCAGGTTTTTACTGGGAATACCGAAAAAAGAGGTGGATGTAATCCATAGAAGCTTGTTGCCTTTTCTTCCAGGATTAAAGGTAAAAGAAGTTGAGGATTATGCACCAAAGGTGTTAGATGATCCTGAGAAAGCAGTAGGTATTGTTGAGCTGAAACTTTCCTCTGATTTTGTACTACCGTTAAAATCACAAAAAGCCCTTTCTGAACACGATCCGATTTCATATTTAATAGGTCAAATGACAAAATTACAAGACGGAGAACTGGTTGCTTTTCAGGTAGTTACAACTCCAATTCTTTCTTCAATTCATGGAAGAGTAATGAGAAGAAAGCGGGATATGATAAACAGAATCCGCCAGGGACTACCATTAACACCGGTTTTAGAGAAAAATTCTCCGTTTGCCTCTAGACCATCATTTTGGTGGCTATTACTTGGTCCGATGACTTGGATAGTAATATTTGTTGCTAAATTCATTGTTGCCCTTATTTACGCTATTTTGTCCCCTAATAGTCCAAGCAACCCAATTAACCAACCGAGTAAGGCTTCAGAAAAACACTTACAGATGCTTTTAAACCCGTATGAGCAGGAATTAGGAATAATTGTTAAAGAAAAGCTTGATCAACACCTGTTTGAAACCTCAATTAGGATTTTGGTTGCATCACCAGATAGTGATGAGGTTGACATCAGGGCAGATGAATTAATGTCTTCTTTTGGACAATTTACTAGTAGTAACCAGTCACTGGAAACGAGAGGCACATTTCCTTTTCTTGGCTCATTAGCTTTGAAAAATAGATTATCTCAATTCAAACATCGCAGCATATCAAATACTAACCCTATTTTATCCTCCTCTGAAATAGCTGATTTATATCATTTCCCCTATACCGATATTACCAAGACTGAAGGGTTGATTAAATCAAGAAGCACGGAGTTACCTGTCCCAGTATCTTTAAAAAAAGGAAGTACTAAGTTTGATGTCATGGTGGGGATAAACCAATATGGCGGTGAACTTTCCCCTATAGGAGTTACCCTGGAGCAGCGACAAAAGCATATGTACGTGATTGGAAAAACAGGGACGGGAAAGACTACTCTTTTAACAAGTGCTATTTATCAGGATATGTTAAGCGGCAAAGGACTGGCTGTATTTGATCCTCATGGAGATATGTTTCAAGAAATTTTAAGGATTGTCCCAGAGAGCAGAAAAAAAGATGTGGTTGTATTTGATCCATCTGATAGAGATTATCCCCTTGGATTAAATATTCTTTCTCCTGGTATTAAATTTAGAAGTAAGGAAGACGAATATGATTGGATTGCAAGTTCTGTCCTAGCAGTTTTTAAAAAGTTAGCTGATGAAAAGTATTGGGGGCCTAGAATGGAACATATACTGCGTAACGCTACATTAACTGCACTGCAAACCCCTAACCCAACATTCTTTACCCTACAACGGTTATTAACAGATAAAAAATATCAAAAGGAAGTTTCAGCAACCCTCAAAGATCCAGTGTTAAAACAATTCTGGCAGAAAGAGTTCAGGTTAGTGGGAAGTATGCAACTCTCCTCAGTGACAGCACCTTTAACCCAAAGGCTTGGATATTTCATCTCTTCTAAAATGTCCCGACACATTTTGTTGCAGGAACACAGCACTTTTAGTATTCAAAAGATTATGGATGAAGGGAAAATCCTACTCATCAATTTGTCCAAAGGAGACTTGGGAGAAGACCAAAGCTTTTTCTTTGGAACAATCATAACCTCTCTTATCTGGATGGCAGCGTATCAGAGAACCAAAATCCCAGAAAGAGACAGGAAAGACTTCTTTGTCTATATTGATGAGTTCCAAAACTTTGCTACTCCTCAATTTGCTGATATTACCAGTGAGGGCAGAAAGTTTCATGTATCCTTAATTACGTCTCATCAGAACATTGCCCAGATTAAAGACAAAGATACTTTAAAAGAAGTTGCAGGGAACGCACACATTATTGTTTGTACAAAAGCTTCTCCAGACGATGAGGCATTTATTCTCCCCTTCATGGATCCAGAAGTAGAAAAAGGAGATATTGTTAACCTTGCTCCTTTTAATTTCTTTATGAAAGTCACAACTGATGAAAGCGAAGATGCTTTCTCAGGAAGAACTGTGCCAATTGATGTTGAAAGCAATGAGGAGACAAAAGAAGAAATCATCTCCTATACCAGGAAACACTATGCAACAGCAAGAAAAAAGGTCGAGGAATATTTAGAAAAGCTGTTTGCAGAGGATAAACCAAAATCCAAAAAAGCAAAGAAAGCTAAAGAGGATAAAAAAGTAAAAAGTACCAAGAAAACAAATAGAACAAAAACTAAGCCTAAGAAAGAAAAGAATAACGATACGAAAGCCAAAACGGCAATGGCAAAAAAGCCTGCAAGAAGGAAATAAAGAATAAATAAAGAGTCAGAGATAATTGTATCAATGGGCTGATACAATTATCTCAATCTTTTGAAGCTGAATTGTGAAATATTTTGTCGTCTACCCTTACCAATAATGGAGTAGGTTGGGGTAGGCAAGGAAAAGTAACATCAAAACAAATACAAGAAAAAAGAAAACTAAAACAACTAACTAAAAAATATAAACTACTCAATAAAATAAAAATTGAAACTAAATATATGACAATTCCCTACATAACACCTAAACAACAAGAAATACCTAAACTACTATATAAATTCAGATTCATAAACAGATTACAAATACAAAAACTTCTTCATCATAAATATCACAAAAGAATAATAGACTGGTTAAATGATTTAGTTGAAAAAAAATATCTTGAAAAAGTACCAAAAGCAAATAGTTTTGAAGAAAGAACAAAACTGACAGTCTATAGAATTGGCATTAATGGTATTAGGTTTTTAAAAACCCAGAAGGATTGTTCTGAAAAGATTATACGGAAGTTGTACAAAGATAATGATAGATCAGACAATTTTATATCAAATTGTCAACTCTTGGCTGACATATGTCTTGATCTAAAAGAGCAAAACAAAGATGGTGATATGTCCTATGAAGTCATAATGAGCAGCGATTTAATCAATACTGAATCTCCTTTTCATTTTTTAATTGACCTGAATCCAAGTCTGGTTTACAAAGAAATAAAAAAATATGGAAGAGGAACGAAAAGCAGTTACTTTTTACTAGAAGCGTTTGAAACTACCTTACCTGGTTATTCTATCAACAAAAGAATCCGTGCCTATCTTGAGTTTTACTATACCAACGAGTGGGAAGATAACATGAGTAAAACTTTTCCAACTCTTAAATTTATCTGTCCTACAAAAGCAGATCTTATTAATACCAAACGCTATACTAAAAAACTTTTGGAAGAAAATGATAATCCTGAGGACATTAATATTGAATTTGCAACAATAGATGAAATAAAGAAATCCGGGATAGTAGAAGCAATTTGGGAAGAAGTAGAATGAAATTTATTTCTTAACTGCATTTATTAATCCATAAATAGCAACGAGAGAAAAGATTTAAGATCTTCTAAAAGCTACCCGCACAAACCTACCTGTTTCTTTTATCAGAATCTTCAGGAGCTTTAAGTAAATTAGTTATCTGGGGATCCTCAGTCAATAATTCTTTTCCTTTCGAACGCTCATCGTAATATTTGGCAAAAGCTGCTAAAACCCTAATCCTTCTTTCTCCATCCTCCATGCCATCTACTGCCTGACGCGCTCTTTGTTCTTGGTCTTTACTAAGATATTGCAATGCCAACTTTTCTCTAGCCTCATCCTGATATCTTTCCGGCATAGCTTCGATTGCCTCTAAAGCTTTATCATCTTGTCCTAACTCTGCTCTAATTAAAGCAATCATTACCAAAGGAGATCTGTTAACAGTATACCAAGTCTCTCTTATTAAGGCACCGTTAACAGCATCTGCTTCTAATCTTTGTTCGACCGTTTCTCCTTTTTGTGTTTTAATTAACCACGGATGGAAACCAAATCTTGTTTCAACATCTTCCTCTGCATATGTTAAAGCAGCTTCAGGATCCCTTCCTGTCTCGCTCAAGGCTCTAGCTACCTCTACATATTGTCCTAAATAGTCTGTCGCATGAAAACTAGCTGGATTTTGGTAAAATAATCCGTTATTTCTGATCTCTTCCAAGACAGGCGCAACTATTTCTGTAACCTGCTGATCTGTTTCTGCTTGTCCAATTTTTATAATAGCCATCCTTACCTTTGCTTCCAGTAAACTTGCTGACAGGTAAATATGCTGATCTAAGTCAGATGGAACTATTCCTCTTCTTTGTGTAACTAAAGACAATTTCTGCTTATGAGTTTCTTCAAGTCTTGCCATTGTTTGCTCGGCCTCTGCTGTCAAACCGTTTTTAACCTGTGAATCAAAAAGATCCTGTAAAATCTCTGCTTTTGTAGCGGGGCCGACCAGATCAATAATTTTATTTGCTTGGGGAATTAATCCAGCTTGAATTTGCCATTTTGCCACTAATCCCAAATACTCATCACGATCTTCATCTCTAAATGGGAATATGCCTTTTCTAAAGGCATCATTGCTTAGTTCATCTTCTGTTAATTCATTTGGGTCATCACCTATATATTTTGGTAATTGATCGGAATTACTAGCTGTGCTCATGACCCTTCTATCTCGTTGAGGATGGAAATCGCGATATAAGATATCACGCAAATCGTTCATATTTTTGATCATGCCGTATTGTATCTTTAATTCCATAATTCTTTGCAAACTTTCAGGTAATAAATGTCTTTGAAGATTGTTTTTTCCAAATTCTGCTAATATATCAAGGGCACTGGCAAATGCTGGATCTGGATTTAAAGAAGCTTCATGTCTTGCTTGGGCAAGAGTTAGGATGGCATTAATTTTTGGAGAATGGTCATCATATCCACCAAGCCTTCCTGATTTTCTCGAAGGGATAAGTTCTGCAGTTTTTAAAGCAAAATCAAAACAATCTCCGCTATATACTCCATCAACTCCTGAAATCTCCATATCCTGATAATGCGTTAATCTACCTGCTCTCTGCTCTGATTTTGCAATTTCTACCAGCAATAAAGCCTGATCTTTTCTCTCCTCTACTGGTAGCGCCAAAGTTGCAACAACTGCTTTCCTAAATCTTTCTGTTGAATCTTGACCTCTTTTATATTCCAAATTAGCAGCTTCCATCAGGACTACTACTCTCACTTTGGGATCATCAATTCTCGTAATTACTTCTTCAGCTTCTTGATCTAGCCCTTTTGTTAAAAGTGATAAAGCCATATCTTTGTAAGCTCTATCTTGTTGACTCAAAGCAAACATATCATTTCTTTGTTTGCCTTCGATATCTGTATATGGATATGCATCAATCTTCTCCAAGCCAGTTGTTAGCTCTAGCGCTTCCTGTACTCTGCCATTTTTAGCTAAAGCCACTGCATAGAAGGGAACGGCATAACCAGGAACATTAGCTCCAGGCTCACGCATTATTTGATCTGCTATATTTAAAGCCTGTTTTCCATCATGTCCTGCATCAGCCAAAAGACCAGCTGTCTCAGATGCCAACTTTAATCTTTGAAATGAAGTCATAAAACCCATTCTTTCCGGTTCAGATAAGGTAATTCTGGGAATAAGTTTTAGTGCTACATTGGCATTTGCAGCAGCCTCATCAGGTCTTCCTGCTTCAAGTTCAACTTGAGCAACTACTAAAGCAGTTTGAGCCAAACTAATAGCATCTTTACCTTTCACAAATCTTGCTCCCTCTAGCAAACTCTGGTTTGCAGCTTTATCAACTATAACTGAAGCTTCGGCAAACCTTGCTCTTTCAGCAATATCTATTTCTCTATGTTGCAATGCTTGATTTTCTTGAGTCATATTTAATATCTTCTTCCCAATTCAAAATATATTTTTATTATACACAAATTATTATACACGAAACTATGATGGTAATCAACGACTATAGGGTTAGTTATAATTTCCATTGTTTTGTTTGTAAAACAGTTCTATAATAGAAAAATGCCAGTCGGAGCAGAAGAACAAGGAATAATAGAACAAACAAGACCACTTAAATTGGTTAATGTAAATCCTCCTGAAGGTACTGTTATGTATGGACAAGAAATTCGTGGTGAACAAAAATTAACCAGAGATCGTTTTGGATTAGTGGATATAGCTCAGGGTAGAGTAGATGGAGGTAGTGCGGGAGCCACTATTGATGGATCATATTTGCAGTTTAATCCAGGTGTTTTAAGAATTAGTGTTGGCAGGCAAGACCTAACAGCAGATGAAATAAACAGAATTGGAAGAATATCTGCTGAACTGGATGATAGTTTCCGTATAAGCAGCTTTTTAAATCAAGTTTTGGGACCAACTAAAGCAGTCGTTGATGGTTTGCGTATGTTTGCTTCAGCTACGGGAAGTGAAGCTAAAACTGAAGAAATGGATGTCAAAACCAATCAGGAGTTAGAAGAAATGACTGGTGTATCCCCAGTTAAAATGCGGGAAGGTCAGACAAAACTCAGTAAAAAAATAGATGAGTTGATGATAGAAGCTAATGGTTTAGGAGTTACTGTTATAGAAAGTGCAGCTGGAGGTTTACAAAATGGATTATCTGTAAAGCTCCATGCTGATAACACGAGCAAACAAACCCAAAGTCCAGATAACGCGAAAGCCGAAAGATAGAGAAAATGAGAAAGGCTATTTGTTAGCTCGTTGTTCCAAAACCATTTGTGCTAATTTTTGCATTCCGTCAGCTAGAGCCTGTAAATATTCTAGATCTTTTGCTCTCTCAGGTTCCGCCTTCTTAACACCTTTATGAGCCTCTTTTAAGGCTCTTATTGGATCTTCTGCTATCAACTTCAAGCTTTTATCACTGATTTTTTCAATCTGTTTTATATAACGTTTGTCGCTCAAAATATCCTCTGATATACTCATACTAATTGGGATTGTACCAAAACTTAGGATTAGGAGCAAACTATCCCGAAAAGTTGTATAATTTCTAGAGATATTATATATGGGATTTAAAGAAGAAATAGCTAAAATATTTTTAGAAGCCCGCGAAAAACAAGGGCTTACACAAGAAGAAGTGGCTAAAAAAGCTAACGTTCATCCTAATTATTATGCTCGGATCGAAAGAGATGGACCCGAGGGACCAATGCCAAGAGGCGATGTACTCAATAGAATCGCTAAAGCTCTTGGGGTAAAAATTAAACTACCGTTATAAAATGGAGTTTTGCTTAGCTTCCTTAATCGGTTTTTAGGCTAAAAGAGTATAAAAACTTCATCTCCCGCATTAAATCATGTAAATACCTACTCCAAACGGAGTATCGTTAAATCAAGCAAAATCTACTCGAAGAAACTAGCTCTTAACTAACTCTCTTCCCAATTTGTTTATTTCTCTCAAGATAGCAGCCGGGTTTAAGGTTAAATATTTATTTTTGAGTTTAACCTTTATATCTTCATTAATACCTGGATGCTCCAGTACTCTTATATACTTTTCATAAATTGAAATTCGGATAATTTGACTTTGGGAATGGAACTGTATCATACTGACTAGACCGTGAAATTAACTGCCCAAGAGAGAGAAGAACTCATCAAGCTGGAAAAACAGAT